>OJMK01002886.1_pt1 | contig 11012 bp, 10 predicted proteins | sample 1597201 | NCBI WGS metagenome assembly OJMK01 (sample SAMEA2452125, study PRJEB22498) | human gut metagenome | reverse complement strand
CGGGGGTGTCTGGTGTTTCGCTCATAGATAGATAAAAATAAAAAAGGTGAAGGCAGAATGAATCAGTGTTTCCAGCGGCGGTGGTCAATGATGCGGATGGTGACGGCCAGCGTCAGAACCGTCATGGTCAGGTAAAATATGACGGGGCGCGTGTCAACCAGCCCGGCGGAAAAGCGGTCCAGATGTTCCGAGCAGGACATGTAGTGGAAAATTCCCGCTGCGGGAAATTCCCCCCACACCACGGGAATCAGCCCCATGAAGAAAATCAGAACCAGCAGGCCGATGGTGATGATGCCGGAAATAATCTGGCTGCCCGTCATGGAAGAGGCGAAAATGCCAATGGCCGTGAACCAGGCGCCGATCAGCAGCAGAATAGCGTATGCCCCGGCCCAGTCCGCAAGGCGGTAGGGAAGAACCATGCCCGCATCATACCCGTAAATCCACTGTACAATCAGGTTGGACCAGTCCGCCAGGAGGGGGTATAGCAGCATGGGCAGCCACAAGATGATGTAAAAAGCGTACGCGGAGAAGTATTTTCCCAGGACCACCTGCCATGTCTTGATGGGCGTGGTAAGCAGGGATTCCAGCGTTCCCGTCTTTTCCTCCTCCGCCAGGGAGCGCATGGTGAGCAGTGGGAAGATGAACAGGAAGTAAAACCAGAACATGGGGGAATGCAGGATGAAGAACAGGATGCCTTCCTTCTGCGGGGCCAATTGAAAAGCCTTCAGCGTGCCGGACAGGGAGACGCTCTGAAGGGCCATGACGAAAGCCAGGATAACCCATCCGTACGGAGTCATTACGTAGCTTCTGAGTTCTTTTCTGAAAATGGTAAGTACTGGAGACATGGGGAGAAAAGGGAAATGGGAGGTGGTGGATGGGCGGGGATGGAAAATGGGGGTTAATCTTTACGGGTCATTTCCACGAACACTTCTTCCAGCGTGGGGGTGTGGCGGTAAATATGGCGCAGGGGGCATCCCTGTTCCGCAAGGAGGCGCGCGGCCTTTTCACGGGTATCCGTCCCGGCCTCCGCGCGTACGGTCAGCGTATGCCAGCCGTCGGCGTCCGTTCCTTCATGGATGACCTTCTTCACATGTTCCAGATTTTCCAGTTTCTGCGTAATCAGGGCCAGGTCTCCCCGGAATTCCAGCGTAATCTTGCCGGCGGCCCGGAGATTGGCCGTCAGGTTGGAGGGGGTATCCGCCGCCTTGATAGTTCCCTGGTCAATGATGATGACCTTGTTGCAAATCATTTCCACCTCACTGAGAATGTGGGTGGAAAGAATAATGGTGTGGTTGGCCGCCAGACCTTTGATTAGCTCTCGTATCTGGCGTATCTGGTTGGGGTCGAGACCGTTGGTAGGTTCGTCAAGGATCAGCAGGTCCGGTTCCCCCAGCAGGGCGTCCGCCAGGCCTACGCGCTGGCGGTAGCCTTTGGAAAGGGTGCGGATCATCTTGCGGCGCACGGGATCCAGGCCGCATTGTTCTACAACCTTGGAGACGGCAGGCCAGATCTGCTTGGAAGAGATGCCTTTAAGCCTGGCGCGGAATTTCAGGTATTCCGTGACGCGCTGGTCGTCGTAAAGGGGCACGTGTTCCGGCAGGTAGCCCAGATGTTTGCGAGCCTCCAGGGGATTTTTCACAATGTCAAACCCCGCAATCGTGGCTGTGCCGGAAGTGGGGGGCAGATAGCCGGTCAGCATGCGCAAAGTCGTGGTCTTGCCTGCGCCGTTCGGCCCCAGGAACCCTACGATTTCCCCCTTTTCAATCTGGAAGGAGGCATTCTTTACCGCTTGAAAGCGGCCAAACTCTTTGGAAAGCTGGTCGGCGTGGATCATGGAATCAATGGGAACAGGGTGATTCTAATCCAAACCGCTTTCGCCTCAAGCTTATTCTCCCCTGCGCCGCGGAAGCGCTTCTTCCGCCTGAAAAGCCATGGGGGCTAACGGGACCGATGCTTTTCCTGTCTGGCCGGGAGGGAATGAAGATAAGGAAATCAATCCCTCAACTCTTCTTCCAGCCTCTGGACGATGTCCCTCACGCGTACATCTTCTTCCATACGGGAGGCGACCAGCTTATTCGCATGGATGACGGTGCCGTGGTCCCGGCCGCCGAATGCCTGGCCGATATCTTTCAGGGAGCGTTCCGTCAGGCGGCGGCTCAAGTACATGGCGATCTGGCGCGGAAAGGCGATGCTGTTGGGGCGGCGCTTGCCGGTCAGATCGCTGACCTTGAGTTCGTAAAAATCCGCCACGCGCTTCTGGATGGAATCCACGGTCAGGATGCGGCTTGTTTCTTCCCGCAGGATGTCGCGTAGAAGCTGCTCAATTTTGGCGATGTCAGGCATGTCTCCGGACAGGGAAGTAAAGGTGGCTACACGGAGCAGTGCGCCTTCCAGACGGCGCACGCTCTTCTGGATGCGGCTGGCCAGAAACTCCAGAATTTCGTCGGATACGTTCATGCCAGCCCGGTCGCGCTTGCTGCGCAGGATTTCCAGCCGTGCGTTGTCGTCCGGAAGGTTCAATTCTACCGTAAGTCCGGATTCCAGGCGTGCCGCCAGCCGGGGATCCAGATTGGAAATATCGCATGCGGCGGCGTCTGCGCAAATCACGATGGTTTTGTGGGCATGGAACAGTTCGTCAAACGTATGCAGAAATTCCTCCACCGTTTTTTCCTTGCCGGAAATAAACTGCACGTCGTCCACCAGCAGGACGTCAGCCTTGCGGTACTTGCGGCGCAGTTTGGTGAAGCTTTGTCCGTTCTGGGTCCGGGAAGCGTCAATAAATTCATTGGCGAACTGTTCGCCCGTGACGTACACCACATTGGTGGATGAATCCTGATGAAGCACCTCATGGCCGATGGCCTGGAGCAGATGGGTTTTGCCAACGCCGGATTTTCCGTACAGGAAAAGCGGATTGAACAGGGCCCGTTCCGACTGTGCGGCGGACAGCCCTGCCTGATAAGCAAAGCGGCTGTCTTCATAAACCACAAACGAATCGAACGTATATAAGTCATTCAGGCATGCCCTGGCGGCCGGTGTGCGCTGTTTTTTTGCCGGTGCGGCCGGGGAATCCGCCGTCTGCGGCGTTTTGGCCCGGGAGGAAGCCTTTTGCGGCTGGCCTTCTGCAGCGGGCATGGAAGCCACTTCATCCGTGCAGATGAACTTTATCTGGCGTTCCGTGCCCAGAGCCAGCATGGCGGCCTGCTTCAGCTCCGGCGTATAGCTGTTTTCCACCCAGAGGGCGGCCATAGGATCGTCGCACACCAGCGTCAGCGCCTTCCCTGAATCCTCCAGCAGGGAAAACTTGGGAAACCACAATCCATAAACCTCCGGGGACATGATTGTTTGCAAGGCTCCCGTGATTCTGGACCAGGTGGCTGACAGTTCTGATGGCGGCGTCATTGTTATTGGAAATAAAAGATGTTGCTGGTTAGAAATAGCCGTAAGGCGTTCCGTCCCGCTACGAGGCCGCCCTGCGGATGGAACCGTATCAGGTTCCTCCGCAGCCGTGACAGCTCGTGGCGTTCATCGGGGTGGAGAAGGCGAACTCATCCGCTTTCAGTCCGACACCTCGGTTGACGGGAGCGCCAAATTACTGATTTGCGTCTGAGGAAAAAATATCTTTTTGAAACAGCGCGAGTCATCGTTCCGCGGCTCTACGTTCCACGGGGGTTCCACATGAAAAAATATTTTGTTCTTGCTTCCTCCGATAATTTAGTACTCCTGAGTATATTTTCTGCATGACGTTGTGAATTACTTATTATCAATATGTTATTATGTTGTTACTGGGCTGGGTGACGAAAAGGACATGATTACGCCGCCGGAAATCAACCACTTACAGGAACCGGAGTGGAATTGCCCGGGAAGATGCGGAAGGGAGGCGGTCCGCATGGTTGACAACGGCCGGCCGGGAACCTAACGTGGGCTGCATCATGGAACACATGGAACAGCCAGAGGAAGCATGCCTGTCTCTTTGCCGGGGGAAATTTCTGGAACTCCTGAAAGAAGGAAGGTGGGAATACGTGCGCCGGGTTAATGCCACTGGAGCCGTCATGATTGTGGCCGTGACGAAAGAAGGAGAACTGCTGCTGGTGGAAGAATACCGCGTTCCCCTGCATGCCCGGACTGTCGGACTGCCCGCGGGGATTTCCGGGGATGAAGGGGAGGAAAGCTCGCTGCAGTCCGCCCGGCGTGAATTGGAAGAGGAAACCGGATACCGTGCGGACTCTTGGACGTATCTTCTTGCGGGTCCTTCCTCTCCGGGATTGACTACGGAAATGGTATCTTTCTATCTGGCGGAAGGCCTGCATCGAATATCGGAAGGAGGAGGTGTGGCTCATGAAAATATTACGGTGCACCGCATTCCGCTTCCTCTGGTGCATGGCTGGCTGATGGAGCAGATGGAACAGGGAAAAGTGGTGGACCCGAAAATCTTTATGGGCCTCTATTTCCTGTCCCGCTCTGTCAGTGGCATGGGGCTGGAGGCATCATAATGTCCCGCGCCGTAAATGGTCCGTATGCGGGAAACGGCCTGGGACACAGGCCGTGTGAAACGGATGAGTGGAAAAAATGATTCATCAGTAATAATTTACCTGAAGGGAAAAGCGGGTTGCCGTGATAAAATGCTCCTGATCCATAAAAAAATCTGGACATTCTTTCCAATCCGGGCTAAATATTTCTCCGCCTTACGGCATCAACCACTTAACGGCAGGGTAGCTCAGTGGTAGAGCAGAGGACTCATAAGCCTTTGGTCGGGTGTTCAAATCACCTCCCTGCTACCATCTTCAAAGCCCCTTAAATCCAACGGTTTAAGGGGCTTATTATTTCTAGGGCATATATGTACATCATGTTGGAAAACAGTGAAAAAGGGTATCATATGGTCAAAAAAGCGTGCACGATGATGCACAGCTTGATTGACGATTGGAAGCCGAGTCCCGGCCCTTTCCGCCTTGGAAAACCGTGGCGGGTTGTCATTTCGTCGTGTATATCCCACACGGAAAAACAGACCTCAAAATATTTCTCCACAAACACTATCGAGGTGGAGGGGAACGGTTATGAAGCTGACGAAGTATGAGCAGGAAACCATCATCCTTTACAACCAAGCAGAGGACACAGCAAGTATCTACACCCACGATGAAGATTTGAAGCGTAGACTTACAAAATATAGCAAAAAACATCCGACTAGAAAAGGCTGCTGTCAAGGATACTATGACTTATATCTTGACAAGGTAAGACCATCTATCTGTCTGTTTTCCCCTTTTAGCGAAGAACACAGAAAGCAAGTGGGTTCGTTAAACAGCATGGTTTTCAGAGTAACCAGACCGAACAATAATCTGTATATTTTAGAGTGTGTTTGTGATCAAAACAATGGGTTCAGATCTGTTGTTTTAACTGTGAAATTACAAAGAGATATAAACTTCTCACGAGAGAGAGAGTAGAAATGATAGATAATAATTCTTTAATTTATCCAATGCTCAATAATTTATTTGAGGAAGATTGTCTGGAGTGTATGAAGCGTATTCCTGATGAATCGATAGATATGATTTTATGTGATTTACCCTATGGAATTACACAAAATCAATGGGATAGTTATATCCCTCTTGATATGTTGTGGGAACAATATTTGCGTATTATCAAACCGAATGGTGCAATTGTACTTACCTCACAAGGCTTGTTTACTGCTAAGCTAATTCTTAGTCAACCTAAATATTATAAGTATAAGTGGGTTTGGGAGAAATCAAAGCCGACAAATTTCTTAAATGCAAAAAAACAACCTTTGAGAAAACACGAAGATGTATGTGTGTTTTATAAAAGGCAACCTGCATATCATCCCCAAATGACACAAGGTGAGCCTTACGATAAAGGTGTTAGAAAAAAACAGCTGAGTGGTAGTTATGGTGATTTTCAGCCTATTCATGTATCAAGTGATGGGGAACGTTATCCGACGGATATTATTTATGTAAAAACTGCTGAGAGTGAGGGTGAGGTTGTTCATCCTACACAGAAACCTATTGAATTGGGAAGATACTTTGTACGCACATATTCAAATCCCGGAGATATAATTTTGGATAATACTTTTGGTAGTGGCTCGTTTTTGGTTGCCGCATTGATGGAGGGACGCAATTTTATCGGAATTGAAAAAAACGAAGATGTTGCATTGTTTAAGAAAGATGAAATAAATTACATTGATATTGCTAAAAGGCGTTTGTTTTTAGCTTGGAAAAATATAGATAAAAAATTAAGACAGCATATTGTTATAACAAATCTTATCAAAAAATTTGAAGAAAAATAGGGAAGTTATGGCAACAATAATTCGTCGCAATGAGAGAAGTTGGGCAATAGATTTAATCACAAAAATTAATTTGATTACTAAGAAGAATGACCTCGTAATCAAAAAAGCAGGTGGAGAAAACACAATCTCTATTGGTAGCGGAAATACTATGTTTCCTGATCTCGTTCTCTATGGTAATGATGAGCAGAGTGTTATTCTTCAAGGTTGGGAACTTAAAATGCCAGATGTCCCTATCGAGAATGAAACATTCATAAAAGATGCACAGCGAAAAGCAATTGCATTAAATTTGAATAGTTGTTTAATATGGAATTTCACATACGCTGTTTTATATGTTCGTGAAGATGGAAATTCGTTCACAAAGCTAAAACAATGGGACGCAACAAACCATATCCATACAAGGCAAGATGTTGAGATTTATCGTTCTGATTGGGAAAAGCTACTTGAAGAAATTATCATAGAAGTAAATGGATATTTTGTTTCTGGTCAATTCCGTAATGCTCCACTTGAGCAGATTATATCAGAATCCATAATTACAACACTCATTCAAAGAAACAAGGAAGTTGTTGCAAATAGTTTGAGAACAAATGCTATCAGAGATTCCGTTATGGATGCCTATATTGATAATTGGTGGTTAGGTGTTAAATCAGAGTATGCACAAGATGAATCTGACAAGTACAAGGCCTATGCAAAAACAGTTATTCTTAATTGGGCAAATAGAATTATTTTTGCCCACATAATAAAGCATAGGCAAAACGGGGCAATGATGGTTGATGAAATTAATTATCATAAAACACCTGATGAAGCAAATACGATTTTTAAAAAGATTACTGAAAGATGCGATTTTTATAATGTGTTTTCGGCTGTCCGATATAATGAAGTTTTGTCTGATTTGTCATGGCAAGATTTTATAGAATTTTCAAATTTTCTGCGTATTAATGGTGTAGAGCATTTTAATCAAGAAGCACTTCAAAATATATTGGAGGGTTCTGTTGCTACAAGCAAACGAGCTATAAATGGACAGTACACAACACCAACCGAGTTAGCTAAGTTATTGGTGCGACTGACTGTTAGAGATTGGTCTGATATGATACTTGATTGCTGTTGTGGTACAGGCACAATCCCCAAAGAAGCGATCCAAATTAAGAAGTCTCAAATGACAACGAAAGATGCTGTTGAAACCGTTTGGGCTTGCGATAAAAATAACTACCCTTTGCAAGTGGCAAATATCAGTATGACTGGTTCTGATACTATCAATATTGCGAATAGATTATTTCAGCATAATGCATTGAATTTGAATATTGGAGAAAAAATTAAGATAATAAATCCAGAGATGGGAGATATCATGACTTTGTCGCTCCCTAATTTTGGTGCAGTAGTTTCTAATTTGCCTTTTGTTCCCTTTGAAATCATTCCTGACGATGACAAGGCCGAGATTTCTAAGATGCCCTTAGCGGATAATTTGGATGGAAGGTCTGATTTATATTGTTATATAGCGGCTAAAATTGCAGATGTCATCAAGCCCGGTGGAATGTTAGGAATTATTGTTTCCAATTCATGGCTTGGCACTAACTCAGGCATAAAGTTTGTTGAGGTGTTGAAGCAAAAATACAATATGAAACAAGTTCATATTAGTGGAAAAGGGCGTTGGTTCAAAAATGTTGATGTGGTTACTACGATTATTATTTTGGAGAAAAAGGCAAACGATGATAGATCTGATACGGAATTTTGGCTCTGGAAACTTTCTTTAGAGCAACTTGCTGAGGATTCCGATGCAGAGAACACTCTGGTAAATTCAGCTTTATTATCATCAGAAATAAATCGTGGCATTTCGAGATTATCTAAATATTCACAATCACAGATCGAGGATATTTTGAGGTTGAATGTGTGTTACAATGCGTTATTCCATGATGTGAATTGGTTACTTGAAGTAAAAGATAAAATCATTCCTATCAATAAAGTTTATCATGTTTTTAGAGGAAGTCGTAGAGGTTGGGACCCGTTGTTTTATCCGAAGAGCGGAGAACATAGAATAGAACAGCAATATCTGAAAAGGGTTCTAATCAATGCAAAAAATGTGACTGAGCTTGTTGCTATTGCTGATAGAGATGCGTTTTGTTGTAGCTTATCGATAGAAGAATTGAAAAAGCGTGGTCATTCTGGAGCGTTGAACTGGATTGAGAAGTTTACAGGTCAAAGAAATAATGTTGGTAAACCTCTTACCTCCGTCTTGAAAAAGAAAGGGATGGAGTGGTATGAACTGCAAGACAATGAGATTGCAGAGGTATTCACAATGATGAATCCTGACCAACGGTTTTTCTTTGCAAAATTTGAAATACCGTCGTTTGTCAACCAAAGATTGATAGGCTTAACGCATAAGGCAGCTTATTCTGATGAAGAATTAAACCATGCTTTGCTGAACTCTATGTTTACAATGTTCTATATTGAAGCATCTGGATTTGGTCGTGGATTAGGCGTTTTGGATGTAAACAAAGATAGTATTTCAAATTGCTATATGTTAAATCCGAAATTTGTGTCTAAAGAAGATAGAAATAAGATTATTAAAGCGTTTGAAAAACTCAAGAAAAGAAAAATTTTAAAAGTATCGGAAGAACTGTGTGATGATGTTCGACTTGATTTTGAACATACAGTTTTAAGCAGTTTTGGAATTGATAATTACTTCGATAAAATTAAATCTTCACTTCTTTCTATGCAAGAAACGAGAATAACAGCAAAAGAAAAAATAATCAAGCCCCAAAATACCAACAGATAAAAAGTTAGTGTCTTTTGTTCTATCCATTTTTCAGAAAGGAGTTTATTCCAATAGTAAATCAGCATCGAAAAAATTGAATAAAGGTGATCTTTGATAAATGATAAGTATTTTTTTTTTTTTTATCATCACGAATCCTCCGGAATGCTTATCATAGAAAGCTAATTTAAAAGTAATTAGATAGTAATCAAAAATTAGGCTCCGACGAGTAAATCAGAGAAAATTTTCTTCGTGTAGAGGTATAAGTGAGATAGCAAATGAGAAATTTTTTTCACAGAGGCCACCTGAATAGAATAGAGAAAATGAGAAAAGGAACCCTGAATATAAGAGATAAAAAGTACGGATAAGAAGATCATTTCTTCGCACGGGCTAACGTGTTCTTAATGGACGATCTCCAAGCTGAATATTTCCACAATAACATTATGACCAATACAAGCAAGATGGATGAAAATTATTATGTTAGAGGATTTGTTGTCTTGGGAAAACTGGAAATGGGGCAACATCGAACGCAGGGGAGCATTTTCAGCAAGACGGTGGATGAAAAAATATGTGTTCAGGTTAGCGTCGATGAGGTCGTGAGGATTATCGGAGCGACGGGAGCCCCAGAGGTAGAATTCTAGTGGACATAGAATATGTGTCTGTTGTTGTCATCGGGGCGTGGGATTTCTTGGTTTACAGCTAAATGAGCGAGCTTGTCGCCTATCAACGAAGGAAGATGTAACTTGTGTACTCAGATCGAATAGACGTCTTTAGTCTGGTCAAGGTTCTTTCTGGGAAAAGGGTGTTAAATGAGGATTCGTGCATCAAGTTTTTCCAAAAGAACCAGATCCGCAAGGGAAGGGCTGGCGGCATCAAACAATCCATGTTTGTCAGCGTAAAATTGAATCCGGTGATTTTACAAAAAGCAACATGTTGTATGGAATATTAACAAACAATTTTTTGAGGTGTATTGAATGTTGATTTTTAATGTTTTATTTTAATGATAGATTAAAAATTTGCATAGTTCTTTTTTAGTTGTGTTGTTTTTTATAATGTTTTTATTGTTAAATTATTGTTGCTGATATTTTTTTCGGTGGGCAGAAAATTTCAGGAGGAAAAGAAAAATGGAATACCTTTTCCGAATTTACTATATACCCTTTAACGAGAGACGGGAATAGCTACCCGTCCATTTGGTGCAGAGAATTCCGCCCATAAGCAGGAACGGGGCAGATAGGTAAATAGAAAACTATTTCAGCCTTAACCCGAAAACCCCGGATTTGCGACCGCTGAGTTCCAGGGTGCGCAGACGTTCCGGAGGCAGGCTGTCGCGGGAAAATTCCGCGTAATGCATGCGGTCCCGGAAGTAATGGACGGCGCTTTGGGAGAGGGCGAAGATGAATTCCATTCCCATTTCCTCCGCTTTTCTTTTGGCAAATTCACATAGTGCGCGGCCATAGCCGCGTCCTTCATGGCGGTGCTTGATGTACAGGCAGCCCAGTTCCGCGCTGTGGTGCTCCGGGTAGGGATAAACGGCAACGCAGCCCACGATGCTGTCGTCCAGGGTCAGCACGTAGTAACTGTCCATTCTGGCGGCAATGTCTTCGTAATTCCGGTTGACTAATTTGGAGTCCACCACGGAACGGGCGATCATGGAGAGAAGCTCCGGAATATCTTCTTCTTTCAGCGGGCGTATTTCCCGGTAGGAGTCCGTGTGAACCATGGTGCCTACGCCTTCTTCAGAGAAGAGTTCCTCCACCAGCACGCCGCGCATTTTCCCGTCCAGCAGGTGTACGCGGGGGATTCCCGCCCGGCAGGCTTCCGCCGCCTGGTCAAGCAGTTCGCGGTGGGTTACGTTTCCTGCCAGCTCCGCTACTTCCGATTCCAGAATGGCGGCAATGGGGCGTCCGTCCAGGGACGGAACCTTGTGGTCATTGAGCAGGGCGATGTATTTGGAGGCTCCCAGGCTGAAAGCCATAT
>OJMK01002885.1_pt1 | contig 11012 bp, 7 predicted proteins | sample 1597201 | NCBI WGS metagenome assembly OJMK01 (sample SAMEA2452125, study PRJEB22498) | human gut metagenome | reverse complement strand
GGCCAGTGCGCCCAGGCTTCGGACACCGCTGTCCTCCGCCGCGGTCAGTTCGCCCCGCAGACGGAGGTCTTTTACCGCCGCGCCGTCCAGCTCTCCGAATAGGCCCCATGCCCCGACCGGTCCACCGGCCGAGGCATGAAGATCTATGGTGATGATATGGTGGGCGCCGTCGAAGCTGCCGGTGAATGTCCTGCCGTAGGGCTCGTCCACCGTGATGTCCGCTTCCAGACGGTAATTCCCGTCCGGCGCCATGGCGGCAAACTCCGCCGCCGTGGTGATAACTGCCGCCTGCGCCTCCGCCTCCGGTGAGACCGCCTGCGCCGTCACCGGCAGCAGGCTCGCCGTCATGACAAAGGCCAGCAGCAGGGCTGTGATCCGTTTTCTCATCTGCACCCTCATTCTATTTCCGCGGTTACTGCCACTTGGCGTACAGCGTCATGCTCTTTTCCACCGTGTCGCTGTCGAAGCTCCAGAGCTTGGTGCAGGCCTGATCCGCGAACCAGCCGCCGAAGGCCGCACCCTCCTTCACAGGCAGCATGGGAGGCGTCAGCTTTTCGCCGCGGCGCACCTTGCGGCTGTCGATGGCGGTGCCGCCGAAGGTCTCAAACCTCACGGTCCGGCGGCGCAGCAGCAGGAACAGCACCAGCAGGAGCAGCAGCGCGCCCAGCGCGATCCACACCCACACCGGCACCTGACCGCCGCCGTTTTCGTCCACCGGCGCGATGGCCGTGCCGTCCGTCCATCTGGCGTACAGCGTCATGCTGGCCGTCACCGTGTCGCGGTCAAAGTCCCAGGGCCGGGTCATGTCGAAATCGGTATACCAGCCCTCCAGCACGAAGCCCTCCCTGGTGGGGTCCTCGGGCCGGGTCACATACTGCCCCCGCTTGACCACCTGCTCCGGCACGAAGGAGCCGCCGTTGCTCTCGAATTTCACGGTGCAGTCGTCCGTCACCACCACGGTGACGTCCCGGGCCTCGGCGGCATAGCTGTCCATACCGTCGGCGGTGGACACCAGATTCTCCGTGTTCCGGATGACGGAGGAGCCGGAGGTCCCGATGACCTTCAGCTGGAACGTGCCGATCATGGTGCTGGCGTTCCAGTCCTCGCCGCCGCCGAAGGACACGAAGTTCATGTAGAACGCCCGCAGGCCGCCGCGCAGGGAGATGTCCGTAGTCTCGATGGCCGCCGCCGACATGGCGCTATTGGGCACCAGCTCGAAGAACGCGGGATCGTAGCAGATCTCGTCCTGCATGGCGTACATGGTGTAGCCCTCGTCCTTGTCGGTGCGCTTCAGTGTCAGCAGCACCGTCACGATGTCGCCGGCGGCGGCATGCTTGGTGTCGCCGCCGTCGATGGACAGCTCGAAGAGATAGGACTTGCTGCTGTCCACCGCGTAGGCGGGGACGACGGCCGCCGCCAGCAGCGTCAGCGCCGCCAGCAGGGCGCAGAATACTTTCTTCATCTTATTTTCTCCTCCTGTTTTGTTCAGAAACCCGTTTCCATTTCCCATACGACGCGGGATATGAGCCACAGAAACATGCCTCCGAAAAACGGGCTGTCTCCCCTGCCCCCTTGGGGCAGGGGAGATCCTGTGCAGCGCACGGCCCGTGATGCGGTTTACTTATCAGAAGAGAACAGTGCCTCTTGCGATGGCGCTGGCATCCAAAGAGTTCACCTGCTTATCGCCGTTGATATCCGCGCTGAGGAACATCTTCATCTCCACCACGTCGAAGCTGTCATACTTGGCGTTGTAGATGTTGTATACCAGCTGGGCGTCGTTGATGTCGGCAGTACCTGTGTAGTTCACATCGTTGTTGGACTTGTAGCTCTTGGCCTCGCCGGTCACCAGGGTGATGTGGTTCTTCACGTCGGCCTGCAGGGTAGCGGCAGTGCTGTCGGAGAACACCAGCCAGGAATAGGCGGAGTTATAACGGCCGGATTTGTCGGTGAACATGTTGGAGCCGTCGTAGGCGGGGACCTTGCCCTCGCCCAGAGTCTCGCCGCTCTTCACGTTGGCCAGGATCAGGAACACGGACTTGCCGCCGTCCACCTTCACGTACTCATAGACGCTGAAGTCGAACTTATCCAGCGGGGAGATCTTGCTGACGGTGATGGAGATGTCATCACCGGTGATGTACTTGCCCGCAATGGTGTAGGTGCCGTCGCCGTTGTCGGTCACGGGCACGGTCTCACCGGACTCGGTGTACTTGGCGGAGACGGTGTACTCATAGTCGGCATCCTTCGTGATGGTGAAGGTGAAGTCCTGACCGACGGGAGCGCTGCGGGAGACCTCGCCCACCAGATCGTCGGTGTTGCCGGTAAAGGTGATCTGAGAGGCCTCCTTGGTGCGGGTCACGGCGACCACCGTGTCGCCCAGGATCTTGTCGCCGGGGATGGTGTACTCCGTGCCGGCCTCGTTGACGGTGCAGGTGATCTCCTGGCCGCCGATGGCGACCTTCACGGTGTAGGCATAGCCGTCCTTCTTATTCAGGGTGAAGGTGTAGTCAGCCTTGTAGTTGAGCACCTGCTGCGGCAGGGTCACGTCCTCGGCGCCGCTGCCGGTCTTGGTGATGTTGTAGCTGTGGTAGGAGACGTACAGCTCGATATCCCCGGTGACGTGCTGGGCGGGAATGATGAAGGTGTTCGCATCTGCATCCCACGAAGCGGTGTAGTCTTTGCCGCCGACCTTATAGTGGACGTCCAGACCCTTGACCACATAGCCCTCCTGCATGTTGATGATGAAGTCCTTGCCGGCCTCGGCGGTGGGCTCATACCGCAGCTCCTGCTCCGCGCCGGTGACCTTGTAGGTGGGAGTGCCGATCTGGATAAACAGGTCACCCTTGACGGTGGCCAGAGGGGCGTCCTGCACGTTGGCGTTGTCCTGCAGGTCCACGCGGGCCTCCGTCAGCTGGAAGTTTGCGACACCCACGGCGTTGCAGTCAAAGACCGCCATGAAGAACGTGCCGCTGGCGTTGCCGCACTTCACGCTGTCGCCGTAGCGGCTGATGGTCACGACGCCGTTGGTCTTGTCGTCGTAGACCTCGCTGGCCTGCAGGCCGAACTGCTGCATATCAGAGAAGGACACGTACCTGGGATCGTACTTGATCTTGACGGTGGCGGCGTTCCAGGTGGTCACGGACGCCTCGCTGCTGGTGATGTAGACGGGCAGGGTCAGGGTCTTGCCCACCTCGCGCTGGGTGTACCACGTGGACAGCTCGGCGGTGTAGCCGGTGGCAGTGGTCTTTTCCTTGACGGTCAGGGTCAGGGTGCTGTCGTGCTGGCCCTTGGTCAGCACTGCGTCCTGCCCATAATTCTTATCGGCCATAACGCCCACGACCTTCAGCTCATACTTGCCGGCGGCGGTGTTGGCGGGGATCTCCACCGTGTAGGTGGCGAACTTACTCACGCTTTTATCCTCGGCATCCTTGCTGGTCCAACCCATCTGGCCGTTGGCGAGGTTATAGTCCGCGGCGGTCAGGGCAGCGTTGGGGTCGTCGTTCTCGATGTTGGTGATGGTCCAGCCCTTGGGCACCTCCAGCTTCACCTCATAGTTGGAGACGGTCACGGCGGACGCGGGCGCCACCGTCACCCGAACGGTCTGGGCGGAGGCGCTCTTCTCCAGCTCCGTGGCGCTCAGCGCGGAGTTGACCTTGACCTCGTCTGCGGCCAGTGCGTTGACGCACAGGGAGCAGAGCATGACCAGCGCCAGGAGCATGGACAGGGATCTCTTTGCGATGTGCTTCATGTTCTCTTTCCTTTCTGCTTTTTGTTACCATTTAAGAGTCAGCTTTCCCAGGAAAGCTGCTCGAATTTGGACAATGTCACGGCTGCCGATGGCATCGCCGCCGGAAACGGCGCCGCACAGCTGGCGGTGATCCTGCAGCGTCAGCTTACCAAGGAAGCCAGCCTGTGCCTGCACGATGTCGCGGCTGGTGATCTCACCGTCGCCGTTGACGTCACCCTTCAGGCCCACCACCAGACTGTCGCCCTCGGCGAGGACGGCGGTAAAGCTGTGAGTGCCGTCCGCAGTGGACGCCGTCAGGCGCACCAGTGTGCCGTCGGCCTTCTTCACCATCACCGTGCAGGCGGCGTCGCCGTCAGATGCCACGGTGAAGATATTCTCACCCGCGGCCCAGCCGTTGGCCGGCGCGGTGACGCGGATCTCCGGCGCACCGGCGGACGTACCGGCCTTGAAGCTGGTAACGCCGTTCTCGGTGACGCCCTCCTCGGTGCCGTTGCCGATGCCGGGCTGCGCCGCCGAAGCCCCGTTGAGGGACACGGTACGCACCGACTTGGTATAGGGCTGGACGCTGGTGCCGTAGGTATACACGGCCTCCACGCCGCCGCTTCCGTCGTCGCGGTACTCCACCAGAGCGGTGATGTCGCGCTCCAGCCCGTTGGCCAGCACCGCCACGATCTTACCGCCGGTGACCTCCCACTGACCGTCCTCGGTCCTGGCGATCTCCGGCTCCTCCGCCACCTTCAGCTCCCGCACGGCACTGGTCAGGGCGATGAGGTTGCCGCTGTCGTTCTTGAAGTAAAGCGTACCGTACTCATCGGTGACGGGGCTGCCGATACAGTACTGCGCCAGACTGCCCCGGGGCGTGAACACCACCGGCGCGCAGTCCGTATAGGTACCGGACACGCCCTTGTCGGAGGTGAACTCCTCGGTGACGCCGCCCTCCAGCGCCGTCTGGCCCGGGGCGTCGTGGATGACGCGCATGACGCCGGGGGTGTAGTTGTCCATGAAGTACACGTACACGCCATCGTCATAGCCGGTGGTCATAAGGCCGCTGGTCTGGGGATAGCCCTGTGTCTGGGCGGTATAGGCCACCTTCCAGTCGGTCAGGTCGATGACGGCGATGTGGTGGCCGCCGTAGGGTGTGAACTGTCCCTCCGTACCGGCCACGCCCACGTAGGCGCGTCCGTTGCAGACCACGGGGGTGGAGGTGCTCATACCGCCCAGCGCCACCGTCTTGCTGGCGCTGCGGTCGATCTTGCCGTCCGCGCCCACGATCTCGCTGTACATCGCGCCGCCCTTGCTGGTGAAGAAGATGCGGCCGCTCGCCTTATCATAGGCCACGTTGGACCGCAGGTCGCCGGTGTAGGTCGTCTTGGAATCCGTCAGCTCGCCGGTGCGCTTGTCGAAGATCAGCAGCTTGCCGGTGTTGTGAGAATAGCCGCTGTACCCGTCATCGGTGGTGACCATCACGTATTTGTCGTTGGCGTAGGCCCCCGCCCAGTAGAAGCCGCCGTCGTTGGTGCAGCTCCACAGGGGGATCTTGGGCTCCGTCTTGCGGTTGGGTTTCTCATCGTCCGCCGTCAGGCACACGAAGTTGGCCGCGCCGCTCTCGCCCCGCCAGAATCCCACGTACACGCAGCCGTCGGAGTAGGTGATGGGGGAGTTGGACTGGCCGCCCAGCGGGTCGGTGTAGACCCACAGGGACTCCAGCGTATCGGCGCGGAACGCCTGCACCCGCCCGTTCTTCAGGCCCACGAAGATCATGCCGTCGCCGTAGGTAGGCGGGATGATGGCGAAGTCGGAGGCGTCCTCCATGGGCTTGGAGATCAGCGTCTCGCCGGTGGCGGGGTCCAGCTTCAGGATGTTGGTGCCCGCGTAGGCGTACATATAGCCGTCCACGAAGATGGGGCAGCCCACGGCGCCGCTGTCAAAGCCGCTGCCGCTGGTGCTGTTCCACAGCAGCTCCACATCGTCCTCCTCCGCGTAGGGCCCGATGGGGGTCCTGACGGTGGTGATGGCCATATTCTCGTCGTTGCCGCGGAAGCTGGGCCACGAGGAGTCATATCTGGGAAGATCGCCGGTCGGCACCTCCTCCAGATACAGCTCCAGCACGCCGTTGCTCAGCAGGTCCTCCGTCAGCGCATCGCTGACGGACACGTAGCCCTTGGCCGCCACCTCGAAGCGGTAGTCTCTGTCGCCCCGCAGTTCGTAGGCTCCGCCGGCGTTGGGAGTCATCAGGTCTGTACCCTGATACACGCGGATGTGGGCGTCCGCCACGTTGGTGACGATCCTGGCGGTGAATGTGGCTACCTGCTCCACCGTGAAGGTATAGGTGGTGCTGAGGGTGCTGTCCTCCGCGTCGGACACGGTGATGGTGAACTTGCCGTCCGTCAGCTTGTCCAGCGGGATTTTCCCGTCCTCCAGCGCGGGGCTATACGTCACCGTTTCGCCCTCGTTCAGGGTGGTGGTGACGGTGGGCGTCAGGCCCGTCAGATAGTCCGGCGCCTTGATGCTGTATGCAAAGGTCAGGGGGTGGAATGTCCCCGCCAGCTCCGTGCCGCTGTCGCTGAAGCTGACGCTGCCCAGAGAGGGCAGGACCTTCACATGAAAGGTATACACCGTCTCCTTGCCGCTGCCGCCGGAGGGCGGTGTCACGGTGAGGGTCATGGTGTTGTCGCCCAGGTGCATGCTGTCGCCGTAGTAGACGTACTGGCCGGACTCATCCATCATGTCCGCACAGGCCGTGATGGTGCTGGTCCGCGTGGGGGTGGCAGCCACCATCGCTGCGCCGGTCTCGGCGGGCACCGCCCAGAAATAGTAGCCGTTCCAGCTGTTCGTGTCGAAGGCGCCGCGCTGTGCGGCGTTATAGTCGTATACGGTGTAGTCGCGGGTGGTGACATCCTGCTGGAAGTCCTCCGGCCCCACCAGCGTCAGGCCGTGCAGATAATCGTCCCGAGTCACGTCGCCCGTAGACTTCATCTTCACCCGCAGGGCGCTGAGGCCGTTGGGGCTGGCTGCCGCCGTCACCGTCACGGGATAGCTCTGCCGGTGGACGCCGTCCTGGGCCGTCACCGTGAACGTCACGGGGCCCTTGGAGAAGTCCAGCGTGCCGTCCGCCGGTTCCGCCGTGGCCCGGGGACTGATGCTGGTGACCACCTTGATCTGTGTCAGATCGGTGCCGTAGGGCAGCACCCAGGTGTAGCCGCCGTCGGCGGCGATGGCGGGCATGCCGTTGACCGTCACGCCCTTGAGCTTGCAGGAGTAGTCCAGCAGCTCCTGATACTCCTTATAGACAGGCATCCGCCCCTGGCCGGTGATATACCTGAATTGCCACGCGGCGCCGTACAGCGCCACATGGGTGTAGCTGTTCAGCTTGTCCAGGAACTCCTGCTTCTGCATATCGGCCAGCTCCATGGCCACGGCGCTGTCGCCGATGTCCATGCTGCCCACTGCCGGCAGCAGGCCGATCTTCTGATAGTAGTTGCCGCTGAGGTATGCCTTGGCGGTGGCTTCGTCCGCACTGCCCTGCACAAGGCCCACCAGATGGCCCGCCACGGGCTCCGCCTCCTCCGCGCCGTACTGCACGGAGCCGGCGTGGTAGCAGTTGTGAATGCCCACCTGCAGGGCGTAGTAGGTGCTGGTGCTGTACCGGCCCACCAGACCGCCCGCCTGCGTCCTCTCCACCTTCACAGTGCCCAGGTTGTAGCAGTCCTCCATGATGCCCTCGGCGCTACCGGCCAGACCGCCGGCCCACTCCCGGGCCTCCACGGTGCCGTAGTTGCCGCAGCCCACCATGACGCCCACGGGTTTCTCCTCGGTGCTGCCATAGCAGCTGATCTCGCCCACCACGCCGCCGGCCTGACCGCCGGCCACCACGCTTCCGTAGTTGGCGCAGCCGATCATCACCCGCGCCGTGCACGCGATGCCGCCGGCGCCATAGCCGCCGGGGCTGCTGAAGCCGCTGGAGTCGGGGTTGGCCTTGACGCTGCCGTAGTTGGTGCAGTTGATGAAGGTATGGCCCTCCGCCGCCAGACCGCCCACGCGGGGATACGGGATCTCACCGGCGGAACCGGCGGCATACACCGTGGCGTAGCTGGTGCAGTTGATGAGGGTGGCCCCTGCGGCGCGGCTGACGAGGCCGCCCACATAGGTGCGGGCGGTGACGGAGCAGCTCTTGTCCAGCGTCAGGTTCTTGATGACCGCGCTTTCGGACAGCAGGCCGAACAGACCGTAATACTTGCGGGTGGTATCCTCGAACACGAAGTTCTTGATACGGAAGCCGTTGCCGTCGTAGATACCGTCAAAGGTCCGGCCCGTGCCGCCGGGGCCGGTGGCGTTGCCGATGGGCACCCACGAGTTGTTCTTGAAGCCGGACAGGTCGATGTCGGCGGTCTGCCGGAAGTAGACGCCCTCCGTTTTCAGTGCGCCGTCGTTGACCTGCTCCGCCAGAGATTCCAGCGCCTGAGCGCTGGAGATCAGGTAGGGACTGGCCTCGGTGCCGGAGCCCTGCAGGACGTGGTAGCCCCACGCCTTCGTGGGCAGCAGGCTCAGCGCCATGACCAGCGCGATGGCCAGCGGCAGCAGCCGGTGCGTTCTCTTGGTGTTCAAGTTCTGTTTCCTCCTTGTGTGTTCTCTCTCAAAACGCCGCGGCACAGGGCCGCGCGTGCTGTACAGGTGTGCCGCGGGCCGTCTCGGCCCGGCCGGAAAGAGGTGTGGAATGGAGAGGGCCGGCACCCTCTCCATCCCTTATGGGAAGCAGGCGGCCTTTGCGGGCCGTCTCGGCTTGACGGGGGATGTGCGGCCTTTTCGCATAAAAAACGCCGGCGCTCCGTTCCGGAGCCACCAGCGGCTTATCGGGTAAAACAAAAACGCCGACCGCTCCCCTTCGGAAGCCATCGGCGCATAGTCCATCCTCTGATATGTCACAACGAAGAAGCGCCGCTGCAAGTAAGCTCTCAGCCGTGCAATTCTACTGTCCTCGCGCCACGGAAGCCCTTGTGTCCCAACGGTTTCCACGTACATGACCTACCTTCTCAGGAGCGATGCTCCCAATGGCGGTGTTACCCCGGCAGCGTATGCTGCTTCGGTCATCTCCTTGCGCTCACAGTGCCGTCCGCGGTGGGTTTCTGACCCAAAATTTCTTCTAAGCTGCTGTCTGACGATGTCTCGTCGTTACAACAAACAGCCGCGCGGCGTCCCCGAGCTTGATCTATCCAGTTTTTCATGAAGTCCGGACGCTGTTTTTCAGGCCATCAAGGCTTGTGAAAACGTCCAAAACCTGACGGATGCCAGTATATCCCAGTTTATTCACATTGTCAATATCCGTCTGTCGGAGATCCGCGGAAAATCGCGGGATTTCGGGGCTTTGCGGGCGCGTCACCGTTCCCCGTTCTCCGCCACCCACGTCCGCACATAGTCCACGAACAGCCGCGTGGAGTTGGACAGTGCCTTCTTGTCCTTGATGCCGATGCCGATGGTGCGATAGAAGTGCAGCGGCGCGCGGCAGATGCGGATAGGCGTGGGGCTGTGGCGCACCATCAGCTCCGGCAGGAGGCTGATACCCAACCCCTCCGACACCATGGCGAGGATGGTCCGATCCTCCCGGGCGATGTACTTCACGTTGGGGCGGATGCCCATCTCATCAAACGCCGCCATGATCTCGTAGTCGTCGCCCTCCTCCAGCTGGATGAAGGGTTCCTCTGCCAGCGCGGACACGGGGAACGGGTCGCGGTCGGCATAGGGGTGGTCGCAGGGTACGATGACCTGCAATTCGTCGCGGTGCAGGGCGTAGGTCTGCAAGCGCTTCACCGGCGGTAGGCGCAGAAAACCGCAGTCCACCGCGCCGCTGACGATCCAGCCCTCGATCTGGTCGTAGAAGTCGCCGGTAACTACTTCAAACTCGATGTTGGGGTAAAGCTCGCCGAAGCTCTTGAGGATGCGGGGCAGCCATTGGGCGGACACGCTGGAGAACGTGGCGATCTTCACAAGGCCGCTGTCCATGTCCTTCAGCCCCTCCACCGTCTGCATCAGGGCGTGGTGGGCGGCGCACAGCTTTTCGATCTTGGGCAGCACTGCCCGTCCGTCCGCCGTCAGCACCACGCCGCCGCGGTTGCGGCTGAGCAGCATGACGCCCAGCTCGTTTTCCAGCGAGTTGATGGCGTGGCTGATGCCGGACTGGGTAAAGCTCAGCGCCTCCGCCGCCTTGGAAAAGCTGCCGCAGGAAACGACCTTCAGAAATATCTGGTATTTGGAAATATTCATCGCGCACCTCGCTTCTGCGGTCTGCTATTCGCCGGTACCGACTGCCCGCCGCAGGCAGGCACGCGGTATCTGACGGACAATAGAGCAGCCGCCCTGCGGTCATTGTACTATACATCTCCTCATGTTTTCAAGAACAAACATGCGCTTCCCAAATCTTTTTCTCTGTGATATCATAGCGCCGTGGTCCAGCCAGGCCATACTTTTTACTTTTCTTTTCCATGAGGGAGACCTCAAAAGCAGCGCCGGCCGCGTGTGGGTAACGCGGCCGGCGCTGTTCGTATTCACTTGCTTACCGGTGCGTCCAGCCAGCAGATAACGCAGCGTTCCTGTGTCTCACCCATATAGAAGAAGATGTGCTCGTCCATCTCGATATGCTCACCAAAGGTCAGATCGGGCGCAAACAGACGCCCGCAGACGGTCGGCTCTGTGCAGAAAAATAAGAGACACACCTTCGTGTGTCTCTTATTCTCTGGTGCGAGTAGTGATACAGCATTTTTTAAAAACAATCGTAGTACAATTTGTTTTTGAGGTCATCGGATAGCAACTTGCTTGTATCGCACCCCCGATGGGCAACTGTATTGAAAAAACAGTTGCCTTTTATATACCACACAACCTAAAAATTATCAAGTACGCGCAGCGTTCACTTCTCCCATCACCGGGAGCAAATGGACGCTGCTTTTTTTGTTTGCAACGAAAGGAGGCATCCGTGAAATGGCAGTTTTTCGGGTAGAAAAGAACAGCGGCTACACGGTCATGTCGAACCATCACCTACGGAACCGGGCCTTGTCCCTGAAAGCCAAGGGCTTACTCTCCCAAATGCTCTCCCTGCCGGAAGATTGGGACTACACCCTGCAAGGACTGGCCCGTATCAACCGGGAAAGCATTGACGCGATACGGCAGGCCATCCGGGAACTGGAACAGGCGGGCTACATCCAGCGTTCCAGAGAACGGGACGAGAAAGGGCGGCTGCGCGGCGCAGACTATGTAATCTTTGAGCTGCCGCAGCCCA
>OJMK01002884.1_pt1 | contig 11016 bp, 14 predicted proteins | sample 1597201 | NCBI WGS metagenome assembly OJMK01 (sample SAMEA2452125, study PRJEB22498) | human gut metagenome | reverse complement strand
GGACTTGCGCGTTGTGCGACACTGGGGAACAGCGTAGTCCGCGAGGGACTTGCGCGTTGTGCGACACTGGGGAACAGCGTAGTCCGCGAGGGACTTGCGCATTGTGCGACACTGGGGAACAGTACAGCCCATAAGGTTTTTGCGCGCTGTGCACACACAACCCATGGGAATATTTACATATGTGTGGGGGAGGGGGACCCTCCCCCACACAGAAAACTTATCTCCCGAAGGGATCGGCCAGCTTCTCCGGCTCCGGATACGTCACGCCCTGGGTGTCCACGGTGACCTTCGCCATGACCTGGTCCTTCTTGGGCTTGTTGGTCATCATGTTCCGGGGCTGGTTGGCGATGCGGTCCACCACGTCCATGCCGTCCATCACGCAGCCGAAGGCGGCGTACTGCCCATCCAGATGGGGCGCGTCCTTGTGCATGATAAAGAACTGGCTGCCGGCGCTGTCCATGGGCTGCGCCCGGGCCATGCTCAGCACACCGCGGGTGTGCCGCAGGTCGTTCTGCACACCGTTGGCGGCGAACTCGCCTTTGATGCAGTACCCCGGGCCGCCCATGCCGGTTCCGTCGGGGCAGCCGCCCTGGATCATAAAGCCGGGGATGACCCGGTGGAAGATCAGCCCGTCGTAGTACCCGGCGTTGGCCAGGGCGATGAAATTGTACACGCTCTGGGGCGCGATGTCGGGATACAGCTCGGCCACGATCTTGCCGCCGTCCTGCATTTCAAAAGTCACGATAGGATTTGCCATTCCGTTTCCCTCACTTTGTCATAAGAATATGCGCACTTCCCGCGCAATGTCATACCATTCAATACCCGCGGTTTTTCTCCCGCATGGCGCGGTCCATCTCCCGCATGGCGTCCCGCTTGGCCACGGCCTCCCGCTTGTCGTAGGTCTTCTTGCCCTTGCACAGGCCCAACTCCACCTTCACCCGGGAATTCTTGAAATATACCGACAGCGGTATCAGCGCATAGCCCTCCTGCTTCTGCAGGTCGTGGAGCTTCCGTATTTCCCGCTTGTGCAGCAGCAGCCGCTTGGGCCGGTCCGGGTCGCGGTTGAAGATGTTGCCGTGGTCGTAGGGGGAGATGTGAAAGCTGTAGGCGTACACCTCGCCGTCCTTGGCCACGCAGAAGGCGTCCTTCAGGTTCAGGGTGCCGGCGCGGATGGACTTGACCTCCGTGCCGAACAGCTCGATGCCGGCCTCGTAGCGGTCCTCCACGAAGTAGTCGTGGTACGCCTTGCGGTTCTGGGCGATGGTCTTGGTGCCGGACTTGTCCATGGAGACACCTCCTTCCGGTAACGTGAACGATAGTATACCATATTTTCTCGCATCGCGCAAGGGGGATAGAGGGGTGGTAATTTTGAACTTTCTGTGCTATACTGGGACAAAAAACGAAGGGAGACGCTTCTATGGATATGACTGAGAAAACGCTGGAGAGCCGTGAGGTCTACCGCGGCCGCATTCTGCGGGTGCGGGAGGACAGGGTACGCCTGCCCAACGGGAAAGAGGGTGTCCGCGAGGTGGTGGAGCACCCCGGCGGCGTGGGCATTCTGGCCCTGGACGGCGACGACGTGCTGCTGGTGAAGCAGTACCGCTACGCCTTTTCCCGGGTGCTGACGGAGATACCCGCCGGCAAACAGGAGCCGGGCGAGGACCCCTTCGTCACGGCCCAGCGGGAGCTGAAGGAGGAGATCGGGGCCGCGGCGGAGGCGTGGACGGACCTGGGGGCGCTGATCGCTTCTCCCGGCTGCTATGGCGAGACGCTGTACCTGTTCCTGGCCTGTGAGCTGACCTTCGGCGAGACGCACCCGGACGCGGACGAGTTTTTGGAGACGGTGCGCGTGCCCTTCGACGAGGCGGTGGAGCTGTGTATGTCCGGCGAGCTGACCGACGCCAAGACCGTGGCGGCGATCCTCAAGGCGAAAGTGCTGCTGGGGCGGTAAATTGCCCTTGTATTCTGTCCGCTTTTCCGCTACAATCAAACCAGTGGGCGCGCCGCGTCCCAAGGGAGGAGAGAAACGCCAATGTCCATGAATACGAAGAAAAACATATCCATCGTGCTGCTGGTCCTGGCCTTGCTGCTGTGGCTGCTGCGGAAGATGAACGTGCTGTACATCCCCGGCCTGTCCATGGTGCTGCTGGGCCTGTCCATGATCATGGTGGGTATCATGATGTTCCAGGTGAAGCAGAAAAAGAAGCTGGGCGGCACGCTGATCCTGGCCTTTGGCCTGTTCTGCATCGTAACGGCCGTGATGGAGATCAAGGGCTATTTTGCGTGAGAGACAAAAAGAGGATCACCCGACCGGGTGCTCCTCTTTTGCGCTGCCCTCCGTCCCGCCGCAGCGGCCACCCAATTCCCATTTTTTGCCAAATTCTCCCGTTTTTAATTCCCGGTAACAGAAAAAATGTGTAAAACTTCCATAAAAAGGCTGGACAAACGGTGAGACTGTGCTATAATCTGACTATCCGCAGAGGTACCTCTGCATTTACGTTTTAATGGTTATTAAAACGAGTGCACCTACGGAAATTTAAAACAAATGGGGTATGAGACATGAAGAAATTGTTAGCAACCATTCTGGCGCTGGTCATGGCGCTGGGCGTCACCACCATTTCGTGGGCAGAAGAAGTCACGCTTCCTGATGGCATTGAATTTACGGGCGAGAACACCTTGTATTGGATGTCTGGCGAGACTACCGGTTATGCAAGCACGCTGAAGGCCGCGCTGGATGCAGCACACAATGCAGCGGGTACGAGTATCACCGTTTATTGCAAGGAAGGTGCTACCATTACGGGGAGTGCACCGCACATTGATGTGACGAAGGATCTTACCATCTATGCATTTGACGCAGATTTTGGCGGCAACGACATTTCCATTGGTACGTATAAGGCACCTGTAAACACCGAAACGACCATCAACATTTATAACGCAAAGAACCTGGTGGTTTGGGGACAGCCTGTTGGTGGCCGTGCAGACGTGTGGAACGTTAATTTCTATGATTGCCACAACAATGGCTCCAACTTCCTGATGTACCGTGATGGTGAGACCGGTAAGGCAAAGCTCAACCTTACCATGACGGACTGCACAGCGACCGGTTACAGTGATTCTATCGTTCACACCACAGCTGACGGCGCTATTATCATTACCAATTGCGAGTTTTCCAACAATTGCGCACCTATTAACGTTGCGCACAAGCAGTCTGGCAGCATGGAAGTAACGGTTACGAATTGCAAATTTAACAACTGTGGCTATGAAAATCTGGGTGATAATTTGGGTCAGTATGCTGCGCCTGTCCGCATCGTGAATAACAGCGAAACCGGAACAGTGAGTGCTTCCATCGACCACGCGATCTTTACTGGTACCAAGGGCGCTAACGGCGACATTCTGCTGGGCGATGGCCGTACTGGCAAGGATTCCAACACCGTTACCGCAACTATAACGAATACTGCAGCAGAAGTGCAGACCCAGCAGCCCGGCTATTACAATGAAAATGGCGAGGTTGCTGCAGCTGACAACAAGAAAAGTCAGCCCGTGACCGAGACTGAGAAGGTGACTGCTAAGGTCACTGCTACCGAAGGTTCCATTAATGCGCAGCCCGCACAGGAGCAGCCGCCCCGCTACTACTACAACTCCACCACTACTACCGACACCAAGACCGACACCACCAAGGGTTCTCCCAAGACCTTCGACGCGGGCGTGGGCATCTACGCTCTGACCGCCGTCCTCTCCGTCACCGGCATGGCATGGACCGCTAAAAAGCGTCACTGAGAGCAAAAAAGAAAGCCCGAAAGGGCTTTCTTTTTTGCCCCGGCCAGCGGGCAAAAAGAGAGCACCCTGCCGGGTGCTCCTTTTTTAATCAACGATATCCACAGACACCTTGGCGCCGGTGCGCTGGGCGTAGGAACGGATCACGGTGCGTATCTCCTTGGCGATACGGCCCTGACGTCCGATGACCTTGCCCATGTCCTCCGGCGCGACGCGAAGCTGAAGCGTCAGCTCGTCACCGTTTTCCACCTCGGTCACGCTGACCTGCTCCGGGTGCTCCACAAGGTTCTGCGCGATATACAGCAGCAGATCCTTCATGGCGCGCTCCCGACTTACAGTACGTCGACCTTCTTCAGCAGGGCGCGAACGGTATCGGTGGGCTGGGCACCGGTCTTGATCCACTCGCGGGCGCGGTCAGCGTCGATACTGATCTTGGCGGGGGAGACAGTGGGATCATAGGTGCCGATCTCCTCGATGAAGCGGCCGTCGCGGGGATAGCGGGAATCGGCGACGACGACGCGGTAATAGGGGGCCTTCTTAGCGCCCATTCTTCTCAGACGAATTTTAACCATTGTTGTGTTCCTCCATGTAAATTGATTGTTTTATATCTGTTAAATGCGACTGCACTTACACACTTTTTCTACTTTTTTTAACTTTATTTCAACCGTTTTTTTCGGCCAAAACCGTGCATGGCGCCTCTGGCCACCTTGCCGCCGAAGCCGCCCATCATGCCGCCCAGGCCGCGCATACCGCCGCCCTTGGTCATGGCTTTGGTCATCTGCTGCAGCATCTCAAAGGATTTCAGCAGGCGGTTGACATCCACCACCTCCAGGCCGCAGCCGGCGGCGATACGCTTTTTGCGGCTGGCGTTGAGGATCTGCGGATTTTCGCGTTCCAGCGGGGTCATGGACTGGATGATGGCCTTGTTGTGGGCCATCTGCTTCTCGTCGATCTGGCTGGGGTCGAAGCCCTTGGCCATGCCGCCGGGGAGCATATCGGCAATCTGGCTCAGGTCACCCATGCTTTGCAGCTGCTCCATCTGGTCCAGATAGTCGGTGAGGGTCAGGCGGTTCTTGCGAAGCTTTTCCTCCAGCTTTTTCGCCTGTTTTTCGTCATACTGCTGCTCGGCCTTCTCAATGAACGTGAGCATATCGCCCATGCCCAGTATCCGCCCGGCCATGCGGTCGGGGTGGAAGGGCTCGATCATGTCCAGCTTTTCGCCGGTACCCACGAACTTGATGGGCTTACCGGTGACGGCCCGGATGGACAGGGCAGCACCGCCGCGGGCGTCGCCGTCCAGCTTGGTCAGCAGCACGCCGTCGATGCCCAGCGCGTCGTCAAAGGCCTTGGCGGCATTGACCGCGTCCTGGCCGGTCATGGCGTCCACCACAAGGAGTATCTCGTTGGGATGAACGGCAGCCTTGACGGCCTTCAGCTCGTCCATCAGCGCCTCGTCGATATGCAGACGGCCGGCGGTGTCCAGAAAGACGATGTCGTGGCCGTGGTCAGCGGCGTACTTCACCGCCTCCTTGGCGATGGTCACCGGGTCGATCTGCCCCATCTCGAAGACGGGGATGTCCAGCTGCTTGCCCACCACCTGCAGCTGGTTGATGGCGGCGGGACGGTACACGTCGCAGGCCACCAGCAGAGGGCGCTTGCCGAAGCTGCGGCGCATGAGCCCTGCCAGCTTGGCGCCGTTTGTGGTCTTGCCGGCGCCCTGCAGGCCCACCATCATCACAACGGTGGGGCCCTTGGAGGCGGTGGTCAGGCGGGCGTTGGTGCCGCCCATCAGCGCCGTCAGCTCCTGGTTTACGATCTTGATGATCTGCTGGGCGGGGGTCAGGCTGTCCAGCACATCGGTGCCGACGCACTTTTCGGTGACGTCCGCCACGAAATCCTTGACGACCTTGTAGCTGACGTCGGCCTCCAACAGGGCCAGACGCACCTCGCGCATACCCTCGCGGACATCGGCTTCGGTAAGGCGGCCCTTACCGCGCAGGCGCTTGAATACGCCGTTCAGTTTTTCGCTAAGTCCCTCAAATGCCATGGGTCGTTACTCCTTCAGGGCGGCGGCAGCGTCCAAGATCGTCTCCGCCAATTCCTCTAACCGGGGATTTTCGTACTGCCGGTAGTTGATGGTTTTAATGTCTCCGGCAGCGGTGATGATACGGTCCACGTGCTGCTGCATCTGCAAAAAGCGGCGGACCAGGCCGGTCTTGTCCTCCAGCTCGGTCATGGCGTTCTCCGCGCGAACGATCACGTCCCGTACGCCCTGCCGGGAAATGCCGCAGTTCTCCGCGATCTCTGCCAGGGACAGGTCCTCATTATAATACAGGTCGAACAGCTCACGCTGCCGTGGGGTCAGGATATCGCCGTAAAAATCGAACAGCATGGTCATGCGGTATGTCTGGTTTTTCACGGTGTGGCCTCCTTCTGTAAAGTTATATGCCTTTACAACCTCGAATATCATACACGATTTCGGGAGAAATGTCAAGGTGAAAAATGGGGCGGCGGAAAAAATATTCCCTTCGGCGAAAGCCGAAGGGAACAGAAGACGGGATCAGTGCTTCAAACGCTTGTCGCACTGCTTGCTGAGCCAGGTGCCCACGCTTTGAAACAGCTGCACCAACAGGATCAGAATGACCACCGCCACCAGCATCACCAGGTACTTATAGCGATAGTAGCCGTAGTCGATGGCGATCTTGCCCAGGCCGCCGCCGCCGATGATGCCGCTCATGGCGGAGTAGCCCAGAATGGTGGTCAGCGCGATGGTGACATTCTGGATCAGGGAGGGAACGCTCTCGGGGATCATCACCTTGCAGATGATCTGCATGGGGGTGGCGCCCATGCTCTGGGCAGCCTCAATGATATTACCATCCACCTCGCGGAGACTGCTCTCCACCAGACGTGCCACAAAGGGGAACGCCGCCGCCACCAGCGGAACGATGGTGGCCGTGGTGCCCACGGCGGTGCCGATGAGCAGACGGGAGAGGGGGAATACCATGATCATCAGGATCAGGAAGGGGATGGAGCGCAGCAGGTTGATGATGACGTTGATGACCTGCATCAGCCAGCGGGGCAGGGGCAGGACGCCGTTTTTCTCGCCGGCGACCAGCAGCACGCCCAGGGGCAGGCCAAGCACCAGCGACAGCGCCGTGCTGACCACGGTGACGTAAAACGTCTCCCAGATGGCAAAGGGCAGAGAGGGCAGCACCGTCATCAGGTCCTGTACGGACTGGGCGGAGAACAGATTACTGTACATGGTGGTCCACCTCCTCTACCTGCACATTGGCCACATTGTGGATAAAGGCCACGGCCTTATCGTACTGCGTGCTGGGGATGCCCAGCATCATGCTGCCGTATACCGTTTCGGACAGCTTCTGCGTGCTGGCGGAGATCACGTTGCAGAAGACGCCCTCCTCCGCCGCCAGCCGTGCGATGAGGGGGATACTGGTGGTCTTGCTGTCCTTGAACACCAGGCGGACCAGCTTTTCGTCCTGGGGGTTGTATACCTGCGCGTCCGCGCCGCCGGGGAACACCAGACGGCGGCCGGCTTCAGACTTGGGTGCGGCGAAGACAGTGCCCACCATGCCGGATTCGGCCACACAGCCGTCGTCCAGGATAGCCACATGGGAGCAGACCTCCTTCACCACGCTCATCTGATGGGTGATGATGACCACGGTGATGTTCAGCTTTTGGTTGATGTCCCGGATCAGCTCCAGTATCTGCCGGGTGGTCTTGGGGTCCAGGGCACTGGTGGCCTCATCACACAGGAGTACCTTGGGGTCAGTGGCCAGGGCACGGGCGATGGCCACGCGCTGCTGCTGCCCGCCGGACAGCTGGGCCGGATAGGCGTCTGCCTTGTCAGGCAGGCCCACCAGTTCCAGCAGCTCGCGCCCGCGCTTTTCCGCGTCGGCCCGCTTTACACCGGAGATCTCCATGGGGAAGCAGACGTTACGCAGGCAGGTGCGCTGCATGAGCAGGTTGAAGTGCTGGAAGATCATAGTGATGTTCCGACGGGCGGCGCGCAGCTGGGCGGGGGTCATGGTGTCCAGCCGCTGGCCGTCCACGATGATCTCGCCTTTTGTGGGGCGCTCCAGCAGGTTGATGCAGCGCACCAGCGTGCTCTTGCCCGCGCCGGACATACCGATAATGCCGTAGATGTCTCCATCCTCAATAGTCAGGGACACATCCTTCAATGCGTCCACGCCTCCGTTGGCACCGGAGTCGTATGTCTTGCTTACGTGTTTCAGTTCTATCACGACGGCGTTCCTCGTTTCTGTTTAATTCGCGCTGTTTCCTTTCTGCATCCCCCGCGCCCTGGCGGGAGCTCCGGAAAAGAAACCGGGCGTTTCGCATTGTCCTGTTTCCGCAGCGTTCCCCGCCCCTTGCGGGACGGGGAGCGCGGAGAGAGGGGGGAGAAAGACAGGTAGCGTTACTGAGCGGAGGCGGTCAGCGCATCTGGGCGGAGGCGGTCAGCGCGTCCAGGGTGGTCTGCTTGCCGCCGTACAGGCCCATGGGCTCTACGTGGATGGCGGCGATGGAGACGATGTGGGTGCCGTTCTGAGCGTTGAAGTCCTCCAGATAGGGCAGGTGCTGGAAGTAGTTGGCGTCCACCGTGCCGTCATCGACGACGGTGTTGGGCACAACGTAGTCATTGTAGACCTGGATGTCCAGGGTGATGTCCTTGGCGGCCAGGATCTCCTTGACGACCTCCAGGATCTCGGCATGGGGCGTGGGAGAAGCGGCCACGGAGATGGTCTCGCCCTTCAGAGCGTCGTAGTCCACGGAGGCGTCATAGCCGTCGGTGGGGTTCTCCACCACGGAGACCACAGAGCCGGCGTACCTCTCAGCGATGAAGTCGGCCACCTGCTTGCTCTCCAGAGCGGCCTTCAGAGCCAGGGCCTTGGGGGAGGTCTCGCTGCCCTCCTTGACGGTCAGGATGTTGGCGTAAGCGGAGGCGCTGCCCTCGATGAGCAGGGAGTCGTTCACGGGGTTCAGGCCGGCGTTGATGGCGTAGTTGCTGTTGATGACGGCGTAGTCCACGTCGGGCAGCAGGTTGGGCAGCTGGGCAGCCTCAGCCTCCACGATCTCCACATTGTACGGATTCTCCACGATGTCGTTCTTGGTGGCGGTGATGCCCACGCCGTCCTTCAGCTTGATGATGCCGTTCTCCTGCAGCAGCAGCAGGGCGCGGGCTTCGTTGGTGGTGTCGTTGGGTACGCCGATCTTGATGGTGGTGGCAGCAGCGTCGCCGCTGTTGTCGTCGGTCTTGCTGCCGCAGGCAGCAAGGCTCAGGGCCAGTACAGCGGCCAGGGCCAGGGTGATGATCTTAGTCAAAGTGTTGTGTTTCATGTTCGCAGTCTCCTTTGAAATGATTAAACTTGGTTGGTTACGATTTTATCTCAGCACCGCCGCCCGGCCGGAACGGCGGTACATAAGCAAAACAAAAACAGCGGCTGGTCATCACTGACCCTCCGCTGTCTGCTTACACATCGGCTTTTTTCAAGCCGTCAAACAGTTTTCGGAAAGCTGATGACCTTTTCGGCGCGACGAAACATGCACATGGACATCATACCCATGCACATCTCGCACATCATCATGGTGACGTTACGCTTCATGTCGGCTTTCCTCCTCGCTGTGATTTTCCCTGTCGGAATGGTGGCATAATACGCCCTTAACGCGCCGTTGTCAACCCTTTTTTCACCTTTCTGCGTTTTTTACAAAAAACATACAGGACTGGTATGTGATTTCGTGTATTTTGGTTATTTGACTATTGGGGCTTGCATGGGGCACAATATGTGGTATAATTGTTGACGCAATAATACAATACGTGGGGAGAGATGGGCGTGATATCCAAGGTTTTCGACTATATTGCCATGGAGCAGCGGCGGCAGGAAACAACGGTGGAGCTGATCGCCAGCGAGAATTTCACCAGCGAGGCGGTATGCCGCGCTGTGGGCAGCTGCCTGACCAACAAGTATTCCGAGGGGTATCCCGCCCACAGGGAGATGGGAAATCAGGGGCGCTACTACGGCGGCTGCCTGGTGGTGGACGAGCTGGAGACGTACTGCATCGCCAAGTGGAGGGAGGTGTTTCACACCGACTACCATGTGAACGTGCAGCCTCACAGCGGTACCTCCGCCAATCTGGCGGCGTATATGGCGCTGCTGCAGCCGGGAGACCGGATCCTGTCCATGAGTCTGGCCAACGGTGGGCACCTGTCCCACGGACTGCCGGTAAATGCCTCCGGCAGGCTGTATGACATAGCGGCCTACGATGTGGACGAAAACGGCCTGATCGACTATGACGGTATGGAGAGGCTTGCGCGGGAGCTGAAGCCGCGGCTGATCATCGCAGGAGCGTCGGCCTACAGCCGGACCATCGACTTTGCACGTTTTGCCCAGGCGGCGCAGGCGGCGGGGGCGTATTTCATGGCGGACATCGCTCACATTGCCGGGCTGGTGGCGGCGGGGGAGCACCCCAGCCCCTTTGGACTGGCAGATGTGGTCACGACCACGACGCACAAGACGCTGCGCGGCCCGCGGGGCGGACTGATCTTCTGCCGGCCGGAGCTGGCGAAAAAGGTGGACAGCGCCGTTTTTCCCGGTATGCAGGGCGGCCCTTTGCAGCACGTGATCGCCGGCAAGGCGGTGGCTGCGGAGGAGGCGCTGACCCCGGAGTACCGGGCGTATATCCACCGTGTGGTGGTCAACTGCAGGGCGATGGCGGCGGAGTTCATGGCCATGGGCTACAAGGTCGTTACCGGCGGCACGGACAACCATCTGTTTTTGCTGGATCTGACGGATACCGGACTTACCGGACGTGAGGTACAGGAGGAATTGGACCGCTGCGGTATTACGCTGAATAAGAACTGCGTCCCCGGGGACAAACGCTCGCCGTTCCAGACCAGCGGCGTCCGCATCGGCACCGCCGCCATGACCACCAAGGGCTATACGGCGGAGGATTTCTGCCGCGTTGCCCGCCGTATCGACGAGGTGGTGCGGCAGATGATGGCGGAAAAGGCCGCGCAGGCGTAAGGCGCCTTAAAGAGAGCAAAAAAGTATCCCGCGGCTGTGCCGCGGGATACTTTTTATGTTGGTTATGCTGCGGTTTTCCGCAGGAACCGCCGGAGGAACCACACGGCCATTACCGCGCACAGCGCCTCGGAGATCACCGGCGCAAACCAAATGCCCGTGCCGCCCACGGCTGCCGCCAACAGCAGCAGCGCACCGGCCTGAAACG
>OJMK01002880.1_pt1 | contig 11026 bp, 9 predicted proteins | sample 1597201 | NCBI WGS metagenome assembly OJMK01 (sample SAMEA2452125, study PRJEB22498) | human gut metagenome | reverse complement strand
CAGCGAGGCCAACATCCAGTATTTCTCCAAGCTCATCAACATCCAGACCATCGGCTATGACAAGGTGAACCAGCTGCGGCACGTGCTGTACCTGCAGGATCGGGAGCACACGCTGGCGCTGATGAAGCGGCACGCGGCGGTGTTGGCGCCCAAGTTCCACGCGGTGCTGAACGCGCTGGACAGTGAGATCGCGCCCCGTGGCATCGCGGACTACAAGCGGCCGGTGGGCGGCTACTTTATCAGCGTGGACACCATGCACGGGTGTGCCAAGCGCACGCTGGAGCTGTGCAGGGAGGCGGGTATCACCATGACCGGTGCGGGGGCCACGTTCCCCTACGGCAAGGACCCCAACGACAGCAACATCCGCATTGCGCCGTCCCTGCCGCCGGTGGCGGAGCTGGAGCAGGCCATCGCGGTGTTCTGCATCTGCCTGCGTCTGGCGGCGCTGGAAAAGCTGGGCGTGTAAGAATCTGACTGTGTAACTGTGTATAAGATTGAAGAGCGCTGCGGCATGGCCGCAGCGCTCTTATGTTTTGCTGCTTTGTCAGGGGCGATTTCCCGCGTCCTTGCCTCCGGCGGAGGCTGCGATCTGAGCAAGTGGCGGCAATGAAGCAAAAAGGGGCGGGCAGCACTACCCCCCCCTTTTTGCAATCCCTTTATTCCAGTGCATCGTGGCTTTCGAACACGTCGTGGATAGATCCGCAGCGGTCGACGGTGGGCGGTGTCTCCGCTGGCGCAGCGCCCTTTGCCATTTGCAGCTCCTGCCACTTCTCCCGGGTGATAAGGAGCTGTCGGGGCTTGGAGCCCTCGAAGGGTCCGACATAGCCCCGCTCCTCCATCTGATCCACCAGCCGGGCGGCACGGGAGTAGCCCAGCTTCAGACGCCGCTGGAGCATGGACACGGAGGCCTGCCCCGTCTCCAGTACCACTTCCACGGCGGCGGGCAGCAGCTCGTCGCCGTCCTCGCCGTCCACAGGCGCATCGGATGCGGCGCCCTTGCCCTTGTCGGACTTGGCGTCCACCGCCTGCTGGATCTTCTCGATGACATCCTGATCGTAATGGGCCTCGCCGGCGGTGTCCTTGACAAAGGCCACCACACGCTCGATCTCCTCCGGTGTGATGAAGCAGCCCTGTACGCGGGTGGGTTTGCTGTCGCCCAGCGGGGAGTAAAGCATATCGCCCTTACCCACCAGCTTTTCCGCGCCGGGGGTATCCAGAATGATGCGGGACTCCATGGAGCTGGCCACGGCGAAGGCGATGCGGCTGGGAATATTGGCCTTCATCAGGCCGGTGATGACATCGGCGGAGGGACGCTGGGTGGCCACCACCAGATGCATGCCGGCGGCACGGCCCATCTGGGCCACGCGGCAGATGGACTCCTCCACCTCCTTGGCAGCCACCAGCATCAAATCGGCCAGCTCATCGATGACCACCACCACAGTGGGCAGCTTCTTCACGTCCTCGTCCGTCTCGGACAGGGCGTTGTAGCCCGCCAGGTCCTTGACGCCCTTTTCGGAGAACATCTTATAGCGCTTCATCATCTCGAACACCGCCCACTGCAAAGCGCCCGCGGCCTTCTTGGGGTCCGTGACCACAGGGATCAGCAGGTGGGGGATGCCGTTGTAAGGCGCCAGCTCCACCATCTTGGGGTCCACCATGATGAAGCGCACCTCGTCGGGGGTAGACTTGTAGAGAATGCTGACGATCAGGGAGTTGGTACACACGGACTTACCGGAGCCGGTGGTACCGGCGATCAGCACGTGGGGCAGGCGGGCAATATTGCCCACGATGCTGCTGCCGCCAATGTCCTTGCCCACGGCGAAGGCCACGGGGGACGGGTGGCGGGTAAACTCCCGGGATTCGATAACATCGCGGATACGGACGGCGGTAACGGTGCGGTTGGGCACCTCGATGCCCACCACGGAGATCTTGTTGGGCACCGGCGCCACACGGACGCCGCTGGCGCCCAGCGCCAGAGCGATATCGTCGGACAGGTTGGTGATCTTGCTGAGCTTCACACCCTGCTCCAGAGTGAACTCGTAGCGGGTGACACTGGGTCCGTGAACCACGTCGCCCGCGGTGGCGTCCACGCCGAAGGAACGCAGGGCGTCCGCCAGGCGGCGGGAGTTGTTGCGCAGCTCCGCGCCCACCTCGGTGCAGTTGTCGGTGTGATTCTCTTCCAGCAGAGTGATGGGCGGGTAGCGGTAGATCTCCTCGCCCTGGGCCAGCTCCTGCTCGATGGCCTGCCCCACTTCCTGGGCGGCAGATTCCACCTCCTGCTGAACCTGAGCCTTCTTTTTCTTCTCGGACACCGGCTCCTTCACCGCCGCGGCCTCCTGTACTGCGGGAGCGGCAGGAGCTGTCGATGCCGCAGGGGCTGCCGGTGCGGCGGGGACGGCGGGCACGGCAGCGGCGCGGTCCAGCACCTCGTCCGGCGTCCGGACGGCGGCACTGCGGCGGGGGAAGAAGTCCTTCTTCTCGCCGCTCTCCATGGCGGAGGATTCGCCGTCCAGCGGGATGTCGATGTTCACCCGCCTTTTGGCGGGCTTCTCTTTCACAGGCTTCTCCGGTACAGGCGCTTTCCGCGGAGCCGCAGGCTCGAAGCTCTCCAGATCGTCCTCGTCCTCCTCGTCCTCCCAGCGGCTGCTGCGGTACTCCTTCATTTTATCCACGGCCTGCTGCGGCGTCATGTGCAGCGCGCCCAGCAGCGCCGCCACCAGCAGCACCACGAACACCACCACAGACACCACCTTGCTCAGCAGCGCCTCGCTGCCCAGTGCCAGGCCGCCGGCCACCACGCCGCCGCAGGTCAGGGTCTGTCCGTCCTTCCACAGCTGGGGCAGCAGGCCGCTGCCCAGCTCATAGGCCGTGCGGCACAGCAGCAGGTGGCACAGCATTCCCGACAGCAGCGGCACCAGCAGGGTGCAGGTGGTGCGCAGGATCACGGGGCGGCCCTGATGCCGCAGCTGAATCACCGCCACGGCCAGCAGCGCCGGCGCCGCCAGAAAATACCCGTAGCCCAGCGTGCCCTTCAGCACCTTGGCGATAAACGTCAGGAGCAGGGCGTCCACCTGAAAATAGCTGACCAGTACGCACAGTGCCAGCAGCAGGCAGACCACGCCGCCGATGAGCCGCGCCAGTCCGTTATAGGCGGGCGGCTCCGGCTTGGGCGGCGCCTTTTTCTTTTTTGTGGTCTTCTTTTGCGTCGATGCCATAGTTTTCCTCACTTCATCTCACTTGACGGCCTGCAGCACCAGCGTCAGGATACCCACCGCCCAGCAGTAGTAGGCAAACGCGCCGAAGCGGCCCTTGTCCGCCACATATTTCAACAGGCGGATGCACAGATACCCCGATACGGCGGCGGTGACAACGCCCAGCAGGTACATGGGCACCTCCGCCGTGTTGATACCGGCCTTCACCGCGTCGCTCAGGGACAGGATGTTGGCGCCCAGCACCGCAGGGATGCTCAGCAGAAACGAGAACCGCACGGCGAACCTGCGCTCGTAGCCCACGAAGCAGCCGGCGGTGATGGTCATGCCGGAGCGGGACACGCCGGGCAGCGTGGCCACCGCCTGGCCCACGCCCACCAGCAGGGCGTCCAGCCACGTGGCGCTGCGCTCGGTCTTGCGGCCCTTGCGGGCCCGATCGCACAGGAACAGCAGAAAACCGGTGACGATCAGCGCTGCGCCCACGAATACCATATTATCGGCAAGCCCCTGCACGCTTTTGCGGATGGGCAGTACCGCGAACAGCGGCAGTGTGCCCACGATGATGAGCAGGATCAGCCGCCGCGCCGGCGGTACCGGCGACGGTGTGGAGCGATGGGCCAGGTCGCCGATGCCGCGGAAGAACTCCACCACCATGTCGCAGATGTCCTTCCAATAGGCGGCGAACACCGCGATCAGCGTACCCAGATGGAGCAGTACGTCGAAAAATTCCGGCACGCTGCCCGCGCCCTCCAAGCCCAGCAGGTTCTGTGCGATAGCCAGGTGGCCGGAGCTGGAGATGGGCAGGAACTCCGCCACGCCCTGTACCAGTCCCAGCAGGAATGATGTTACGTATGTCATAACCACACCTCACGTGTTATTTTCAAATACTTTCCGTTATATATTGTCGTAACTATCCCATTTGTTGTCGGAACGTTTACCATAACAAGGATACTATACCATAGATATGGGGAAAATGCCACTGGAATTTGACATCCGCTGCCCGCGGAGGATAAGAGTTTCCTATTATGCTATTTTTTTAGGCAATGCAACTCTATTGACGAAATTCACAAAAATATGATGGACAATTTCTACGGCTTGACCGTTGTGAGAAACCTGCTTTTATGGTATCCTGATGCAAATAACGCAGAGGGCCACCCCTGCGGTATACCGGATGCTCAGCAGGGGATGCCGCGGGGGCTTCCCCTGCCTGCATATTCCGAGAAAGGCGGTGAGTGAACTGTACCGTGAAAAAATAGAGAGTCTTCAGGCGGAGGAGAGCCGTCTGCTGGCGCAGAAGGCTGCGGCGCAAGGCGCGGCAGCGGAGATGGTGCGGCAGGCGGAAAAGGACGGCGCGGCGCTGGTGTCCCAGGCCCAGGAGGCGGCGCGGCGCGCCGCGGCCGATGCCCTGCGTCAGGCGGAGGCCCAGGCCGAGACGGAGCGGCAGGCCATGCTGGATCGCACCGAGAAGGACTGCGATGCCCTGCGTGCCGTGGCTATGGCGCGGATGGACGACGCCGTGGACTACCTGCTGGAAAAGGTGGTGAAGCGGTAGATGGCCATTGTCAAAATGAAGCATTTGCAGGTGCTGGCGCTGGAGCGTGACCACGATGCCATACTCCGCCGTCTCCAGCACATGGGCTGTCTGGAGATCAGCGAGCCGGATGTACAGGCGCTTCCCGACACCCTGCGCCGGTGCGATACTGCGGCGGCAGACCTGCTGGCCCGCCAACGGCAGCTGCAATCGGCCATAGACATCCTGCGCCGCACCGCGCCGCCCCAGAAAACGGGTCTGCTGACACCGCGTCCCCGTATCTCCGAGCGGGAATATCTGGATGAAGCGGCGCTGGCATCAGAGCTGGAAACGGCCCAGCACATCAATGAACTGGCGGCGGACGTAAACCGCCTCACCGCCAGGGAGACCCAGCTCCGCAGCGAGCAGGCCGCCCTGACACCCTGGCGGAGCCTGGATATCCCGCTGGAGCTGACGGAGACGCGGTGGTGCGACATCACCACCGGCACGCTGCCCCCCTTCGCCGTATGGGAGGAGATACAGGGCACACTGAGCCAACAGGTGCCGGAATCGGAGGCATACCTGCTGTACGCCGACCGGCAGCAGCAGGGCATCCTGCTGCTGACCCACAAGGCCGTGACGGCTCAGGCGCTGGAGCTGCTGCGCAGCTTCGGTTTCTCCGGCGGGCAGCTCAAGGGCCGCCATGGTACGCCGGAGGAAAACCTGACGGCGCTGGCGGACAGTCTGCGTCAGACCGCCGCGGAAAAGGACGCCGCCCTGCAGGAGCTGGCCGGCTTAGGCGGGAAGCTCCCCGACATGCAGCTGTGCAGCGACCGGCTGAACTCCCGTCTCATGCGGGAGGAGAACCGGAAACGGCTGATGACCGATGGCTGCATCGTGGCCTTTGACGGCTGGGTGCCGGCGGAGAAGCTGCCGCAGCTGACGGCGTGGCTGGACACGCTGGACTGTGCCTACGACCTCAGCGACCCCACGCCGGAGGAGATCCCCGACGTGCCGGTGGCGCTGAAGGGCAATATCCTGACCCGCTCCATGAACTGCATCACGGAGCAGTACTCCATGCCCGCCTACGACGGCGTGGACCCCAACCCCGTGATGGCGCCGTTCTTCATCTTCTTCTTTGGCATGATGATGGCGGACATGGGCTACGGCCTGCTGATGATCGTCGGCTCCCTGCTGTTCCTGAAGAAAAAGCGGCCCGATGATCGCAGCTTTATGGAGATGATCTTCTGGTGCGGCATCATGACGTTCATCTTTGGTGCGCTGACCGGCGGCTTCTTCGGGGATTTCATTCCCCAGCTGTGCAAGCTCATCGATCCCGCCAGCACCTTCACCATGCCGGCACTGTTCGACCCGCTGAACGACACCATGGCCATCATGGTGGGCTCGCTGGTGCTGGGCGCCATTCAGGTGTTCACCGGCATGACCGTCAGCGTGGTGGAGAAGTGCCGGAACGGCCATTTCCCGGACGCGCTGTTCGATGAGATCACGTGGTGGATCATCCTGGCCGGCGGGGCCATGGCCATTCTGGGCGTGGGCAGCGTCGGCGGTGTGCCGGTGGTGCTGTGCGTCGGCGGACTGATGCTGCTGTACGGCGCGGGCCGCGGCAAGAAGGGCTTCGGCAAGGTCACAGGCGTGGTGGCCGCCGTGTATAACGGCGTCACCGGCTTTTTCAGCGATATCCTGTCCTACGTGCGGCTGATGGCGCTGATGCTGTCCGGCGCGGTGCTGGCCCAGGTGTTCAACATGCTGGGCGCCACTACCGGAAACATCGTGCTGTTCGTCATCATCGCGCTGGTGGGCAACGCGCTGAACCTGGCGCTGAATCTGCTGGGCTGCTATGTCCACGATATGCGCCTGCAATTTCTGGAATTCTTCGGACGTTTTTATAAGGACGGCGGCAAGGCCTTCCGTCCCCTGCGCATGCAGGCCAATCATGTAGAGATCATAAAGGAGGAACACGTACAATGAGTATTCTTGAATCCATCGGCGGACTGGGTTTCGCCATCCTGGGTGCGGCGCTGACCGCCGGCCTGTGCTGCATCGGCTCCGCTAAGGGCACCGGTATGGTGGGTGAAGCCGCCGCCGGCCTCACCAGCGAGGACCCCGACAAGTCCACCAAGTGCCTGATTTTGCAGGTGCTGCCCGGTACTCAGGGCCTGTATGGCTTTGTGGCCCTGTTCCTGGTGCTGGGCCAGGTGGGCGTACTCAGCGGCAGCGCCGTGGACATCACCCTGACCCAGGGCCTGTCCTTCTTCGCCGCCTGCCTGCCCATTATGCTGGGCGGCTGGCTCAGCGCCATTTTCCAGGGCCGCGTGGCCGCCGCCTCCGTCAACATCGTGGCCAAGCGTCCCGAGGCCGCCACCAAGGGCATCATCTACTGCGGCATCGTGGAGTTCTACGCCATTTTGTCTCTGGTGGCCACCATCATGATCTCCCTGAACATCCTGAAGTAAGGTGGGTACCGTTATGAACGGACTGGAAAAGATCGTGGCCCGCATGGAGGCGGATACCAGGGCGGAGTGCGATGCGCTGACCGCCGGCGCCGCCGAGAACGCCGCCGCCATCCTGCGGGACTGCCGGACCCAGGCGGACGCTGTGGCCCGCGACAGCCGCCAGCGGGCGGAGGCTCAGGCGGCGGAGCATCTGGAGCACCTCAACGGCAGCAGCCAGCTGGCCTGCCGCCAAAAAGTGCTGGCCGCCAAGCAGCAGCTGATCGATGAGGCCTTCGCAGGCGCCGCCCAGCGGCTGTCAAGTCTGCCGCAGGCGGAGTACATCGACCTGCTGGCCGCGCTGGCCACCGAGAATGGCAGCGGCGACGAGGAGCTGCTGCTGTCCGCCAAGGACCGCGAGGCCGTGGGTCCCGCAGTGGTGAAGGCCGCCAACGCCAGAAAGGCCGGCGCCGCCTTCCGTCTGTCGGAGGAGACCCGCGAGACCGGCGGCGGACTGGTGCTGCGGCGGGGCCGCGTGGAGCTGAACTGCAGCTTCACCGAAAAGCTCCGCCAGCTGCGGCAGGAGGAATCCTCCGCCGTGGCCAGGCTGCTATTTGACTGAGAGGGGGCGTCCCTTTGACAAAACCCAGAAAGGACACGGACTACCTGTTCCTCTCCGCCCGCATCCGGAGCCTGGAGAAGGACCTGCTGACCTCCCAGCGGCTGGAACAGCTGCTGCAATCCCCGTCGGTGGAGAACTGCTCCCAGCTGCTGAGCGATCTGGGGTACGCCCCCATCCGTGACGAGGCCTCGCTGCAGAGCAGCCTGAAGCGGCAGCGGGAGGCGGTGTTCGCCGAGCTGGAGCGGTTCATGCCGGAAAAGCAGCTGCTGGACGTGTTCCGCATCAAGTATGATTACCACAACATCAAGGTATTGCTGAAAGCGCCGGAGGGGGCGGAGCGCCTGCTGATGGACGCGGGCACCATCCCCGTTTCGGAGCTTCAGCGCAAATACGCCGACAGCGGGAACTGGCAGTTCCTGCCCCGCGATATGGCAGAGGCCGCCGGAAAGGCCGCCGCTCTGCTGGCGGAGACCGGCAGCGCCCAGCGCAGCGACTGTCTGCTGGACCGGGCCTGCTTCCAGAAGCTGCGGCAGCTGGCGGAGGAAAGCCGCTGCGTCTACCTCCAGACCTATGTCCGCACCATGATCGACGCCGCCAACCTGCGTGCGCTGGTGCGGGCAGAGCGGATGCACATGGATCCCGGCTTTTTGCAGGAGGTGCTGTTCGAGGGCGGCAGCGTGACCCCCGACGCCATCCGCGCCGGTGCGTCCGAGCCCGCCGCCCTGTTCCGCAGTACCGCTCTCCGTGAGGCCGCGGAGCTGGGTGAGGCTGCCGTCAAGGGCGGCAGCCTGACGGACTTCGAAAAGGCCTGTGACAATGCGGTGCTGCGCACTGCCGCAGGCGCCAGGCGGGTGCCCTTCGGCGTGGAGGTGGCGCTGGGCTACCTCATCGCCAAGGAGGCGGAGTGGACGGCCGTGCGCATCGTCATGGCCGGACGGCTGGCGGGGCTCAGCGCCGACGCCATACGGGAAAGGCTGCGTGACACATATGTATAAGATCGCTGTATTGGGTGACCGCGACAGCGTCCTGGGCTTTCGGGCTCTGGGGCTGGACGTGTTCTTCGCCGATGACGCAGAGACGGCGCGGAAAACCCTGCACCGTCTGGCGCAGGAGAGCTACGCCGTCATCTACGTGACGGAGCAGCTGGCCCAGAGCATGGCGGCGGAGATCGCCCGCTATCAGAATGACATGCTGCCCGCTGTCATCCTCATCCCCGGCAAGGGCGGGGCGCTGGGCCTTGCGGACCGTGCGCTGCATGCAGCCGTGGAACGCGCCGTAGGCGCGGATATTTCCTGAAAGGAGCAGAAGAATGGGTAAGATCATCAAAGTCTCCGGTCCGCTGGTGGTGGCCGACGGCATGGCGGATGCCAGCATGGCGGACGTGGTGCGCGTAGGCCCCCAGCATCTGATCGGAGAGATCCTGAATATGACCGGCGACCGCGCCTCCATTCAGGTATACGAGGAGACGTCCGGCCTTGGCCCCGGCGCAGAAGTGGTCACCACCGGCGCGCCCCTCAGCGTGGAGCTGGGCCCGGGCCTCATCGAGAACATCTACGACGGCATCCAGCGCCCGTTGGAGGAGATCGTCCGCCGCGTAGGCGCCAACATCACCCGCGGCATCCAGGTGCCGCCGCTGGACCGCGAAAAGCTGTGGTCCTTTACTCCCACCGCCGCCGTCGGCGATGCCGTGGCAGGCGGCGATGTGCTGGGCACCGTGCCGGAGACGGAGTCGGTGCTGCACAAGATCATGGTCCCCAACGGCGTCAGCGGCACGGTGTCGTGGCTGGCGGAGGCGGGGCAGTACAACATCACCCGGCCCATCGCCCGCATCCGCACCGCTGACGGTGCAGAGCGTGAGCTGACCATGGTGCAGAAGTGGCCGGTCCGCGTGGGCCGTCCCTATAAGAAGAAATTCCCGCCGGAGACGCCTTTGCAGTCGGGCCAGCGGGTCATCGACACGATGTTCCCCATCGCCAAGGGCGGCACTGCCGCCGTGCCCGGGCCCTTCGGCTCCGGCAAGACCGTGGTGCAGCACCAGCTGGCCAAGTGGGCGGACGTGGACATCGTGGTCTACATCGGCTGCGGCGAGCGGGGCAACGAGATGACCGACGTGCTCCGCGAGTTCCCCGAGCTGACGGACCCCCGCACCGGCGAGAGCCTGATGAAGCGGACGGTGCTGATCGCCAACACCTCCGATATGCCCGTGGCCGCCCGTGAGGCGTCGGTCTACACCGGCATCACCATCGCCGAGTACTTCCGGGACATGGGCTACGACGTGGCCGTCATCGCCGACTCCACCTCCCGCTGGGCTGAAGCCCTGCGCGAGATGTCCGGCCGTCTGGAGGAGATGCCCGGTGAGGAGGGCTACCCCGCGTATCTGGCTTCCCGTCTGGCCCAGTTCTATGAGCGGGCCGGCGTGGTCCGCTGCATGGGCACGGAGGAGCGCACCGGCTCCCTCACCGCCGTGGGTGCGGTGTCGCCCCCGGGCGGCGACCTCTCCGAGCCGGTGGCACAGGCCACCATGCGCATCGTCAAGGTGTTCTGGTCGCTGGACGCCTCCCTGGCCTACCGCCGCCACTTCCCCGCCATCAACTGGCTGAACTCCTACTCCCTGTATCTGGACGCGGTGGCCCCCTGGTTCAACGAGCATCTGGGTCCTGAGTTCATGAAGGACCGCAACCGCGCCATGCACCTTCTGCAGGAGGAGAACGAGCTCAATGAGATCGTCCAGCTGGTGGGCAAGGACTCCCTGTCCCCCAGGGACCAGCTGACGTTGGAGATCGCCCGCATGCTGCGGGAGGACTTCCTGCAGCAGAACGCCTTCATGGATGTGGATTCCTACTCCAGCTTCGACCGGCAGCTGCGGCTGCTGGCGCTGATCCTGCACTACGAGGACCTGTGCCGCGATGCTATCGCCAAGAACGTGGAGCTGCCCGCCCTGTTCTCCATTCCCGCACGGGAGCGGCTGGGCTGGGCCAAGTACGCCGCCGCAGAGGAGTACGCCGCCAACTATCAGCAGGTACACGACGAGATGGACAGTGAGATCGCCGCCCTGATCGAGAAAGCAGGTGAGGACGCATGATGAAGGAATACCGTACCATCCACGAGGTCTCCGGCCCCCTGATGGTGGTTGAGAACGTGGAGGGCGTCACCTACGACGAGCTGGCGGAGATCCAGCTCCACAGCGGCGAGGTCCGCCGCTGCAAGGTGCTGGAGGTCAACGGCGACCGCGCCG
>OJMK01002878.1_pt1 | contig 11028 bp, 7 predicted proteins | sample 1597201 | NCBI WGS metagenome assembly OJMK01 (sample SAMEA2452125, study PRJEB22498) | human gut metagenome | reverse complement strand
CGCTCCGTAAAACACCATCAGAGGGGTGGCCTCAATGAAAACCATTGGAGCCACCCCTCTGATGGTTAAAGTGGAAGGTAGAATGCAGACTTGCCCATAATGGTCTGGCGGTGGATGGGGGTAATATTCCAGAATGCACGGTTACTCCTTGAAAGAGGGGGGCGGTATGTTCTCCCTCTTATGGCTGGAATCCTGTTCTTTTGATTTAACTTGAGATAAAGGGTTGGTATGAAGATGGATATTACAGAAAAGACGCTTGGAATAGTCATTCTGAACTATTTAAATTACAAAGATACTCTCGAGTGCGTGAAATCTTTACTGGGACAATCATATAAAGCGTTTTATATTGTCATAGTGGACAATCATTCAGCCAATGAGTCATATCAGGTACTTCGGAATAAATTTTCTGGTGTTGAAAATATCTCCGTTGTTCAGACTTCTGCGAATCTAGGATTTGCAAAAGGGAATAATCAAGGAATTAAGATTCTGAAGGAGATGGGAATTCGAAAAGTACTAGTATCAAACAATGACGTTATTTTCTTTGACAAGTATTATCTTGAGCATCTGGTTGATTTAAAGTATAAGTCTTGCGTCGGTATGATCGGCACTGCCATTATTAATGCTGATGGCGGAAACCACAATCCTGTTCCCGTAAGTAACCTCACATACGGACGATTTAGAATGTATGAGATAGCTGCAAGCTTTAAATGTTGGTCCACTAGGTATGTGCCCGGCATTAAGAAGTTGTACGACTTCAAACACTCTCTCGTCAAAAAGGAAACAAGTAGTCAACATATTGATGGATCACGTACGCACATTTTGAATCCAGAATTTGAGATGCTGCATGGATCCGTGTTGTATTTCACTGAGAATTTTCTTAATGAATATGATGGCTTCTATCCTGGGACGTTTCTTTACGTTGAAGAAGACATACTGAACTTGCTTTGCCAGCGTACTGGGATGAGGCAGATGTATGTTTCGTCGATTGTTGTGAAGCATAAAGAAGACGGAAGTAGTGACATGGCGTGGGAAAATCGCGATAAAAGAAAGATGAAGAGTCATTATCAGCGGCAGAGTCTACGATGCTTAGACTCCTTGCGGAGGAAACCTGTTGATCAATTAAAGAGTGCATTTCTTCAATGTTAGTTTTATGAAAAGTAGGATTAGTTGGAGTAATACTTGTTAAATGCTTAGTTGAATTTATATAATTATTTTACAATGAGTGTTGTAGCTTTCATGCTCTTTTTCCAAAGAATTGAATTGAAGACAGACTGTGTCTTCTTGTCAATGGAGTATTTAGATAGTTTATTAGAAAGCATCTAATATTGAAGAAGCGATCATTAAAGAAAAATGCATTGTTAAATGCAATACGGCAAATAACGTCGGCTTTATTTCCTCTGATAACGGTTCCGTATGCCACAAGAGTCCTAGGTGCGGAGCATTATGGTCTTGTCAATTTTTCGGCATCGATTATTAATTATTTTGTACTGATTGCAGGATTAGGTATCTCTTCGTATGCTGTTCGTGAGGGGGCAAGAGTCAGAAATGACCAAACAAAAATTAATCAATTTGCTTCTCAGATGTTTACGATCAATGTTATCTCGACGATATGCTCATATGCGTGTTTGATTTTCTTTCTTGTTATATGGCCTCAAAACCATAATCTCGTTTTATTGTTGCTTGTTCAAAGTTCTCAGATAATTGCCACAACTTTGGGAATGGACTGGGTCAACAATGTTTATGAAGATTTCTTTTATATCACAATTAGATACATTATTTTTCAATGTCTCGCGTTAGTGGGCATGTTCATTTTTGTACATGGACCTAATGATTATCTTGCATATGCGTTTTGTATGATTTTATCGGTGGTTGGCGGCAATCTATGCAATATTGCCTACATCCGGAAATATGTTCACGTTTCCCTAACTAAGAAAATAGATATGGGTAGACATCTCAAACCGATTCTTGTCCTTTTTAGTAATAGTGTGGCAACTATCCTTTATATTACAGCGGGCACAACAATACTTGGTATTTTAATGTCGAATACCGAAGTTGGCATATATAGCGTTCCGGTCAAAATTTACACTATTATTAAAAATATCATTAACGCCGTTATTATGGTCACTGTCCCTAGGGTGTCATTTTATATTGGGCAGCAGCATATTAAAGAGTCGAAGCTGCTTTTGGATAAAACACTAAACATTATTGTTGTTCTCGTTTTTCCCGCGATGATTGGTCTGGCGTTCTTGGCGGAACCAATTATTACCATTATATCTGGTGCTGAGTTTTCTTCAGGCGCAGTCTCTCTAAGGTTGCTCTGCGTTGCATTGCTTTTTGGCAATCTTGCGTGTTTTTTCGCTAATGCTGTTCTACTTCCTTTTAAGAGAGAAAAATTCTTTTTACAGGCAACTTGTATTGCTGCAATTTGTAATGTCGCACTTAATTTTATGCTGATTCCTTTATGCGGAATTAAGGGACCGGCAATAGCTACGATTGTCTCTGAGTTTATTGTGATGGTTTACAGTGCATTTAAAGCTAGAGAGGTATATATACCTAGTACTTTTTTAAAAAATCTGGGGCAGACCTCTATTGGATGTGTCACTATTTGTTTGATTTGCTATGTGACTCGTATGCTTATTACAAAGCCTTTTTTTGATATTCTCATAAGTGTGACGTTATCTTTAATTGCTTATGGATTAACGATGATTCTCATGAGAAATGAAATCATTCGGTCTCTTGTTCGCATGATTATTAGTGTTGTAAGAGATAAGTAAAATTCCTTATGTCATCTCTTCATAACATAGACGGTGTGAATTACGGAAGATTGATTAAACAATGTTAATAATTTCCAATCTTTAGCATCTTGGTTTTGTTATTGCCTTTAGCGCTTTTTTAAAATTATGCTTCTCTTTAACGGAGACAAGCTTTCTTCTTGTATTTGTGCCATCTACATTATAAGAAGGTTCGTCCATATGAGGGGGGATAATTAGACACAAGTGTATTGAGTAGAATGGAGAAGTTTTGCATAGGTTCGATTCTCTTAAAATTGCTGTTGCCGGAACGGGCTACGTGGGCTTGTCGCTTGCGACGCTGCTGTCGCAGCATCACCAGGTCACCGCGGTGGACATCATTCCGGAGAAGGTCGAGAAGATCAACAAGCGTATTAGTCCGATTCAGGACGAGTACATCGAGAAATACTTCGCGGAGAAGGAACTGGACCTGACCGCCACGCTGGACGGGGAGAAGGCATACGCGGACGCGGACTTCGTGATCATCGCGGCGCCCACGAACTACGACAGCAGGAAGAACTTCTTCGACACCTCCGCGGTGGAGGCCGTGATCGATCTGGTCATGAAGGTCAACCCGGACGCGATCATGGTGATCAAGTCCACAATCCCGGTCGGCTACACCAAGTCGATTCGCGAGAGGACCGGTTCCAGGAACATCATCTTCAGTCCGGAGTTCCTGCGTGAGAGCAAGGCCCTGTACGATAACCTGTACCCAAGCCGCATCATCGTCGGAACCGACCTGGACGACGGGCGTCTTGCGGATGCCGCGCACACGTTCGCGGCCCTGTTGCAGGAGGGTGCCATCGAGAAGGACATCAGGACCCTGTTCATGGGGTTCACCGAGGCGGAGGCCGTCAAACTGTTCGCGAACACGTATCTCGCGCTGCGCGTGAGCTATTTCAACGAGCTGGACACGTACGCGGAGTCGAAGGGGTTGGACACCCGGCAGATCATCGACGGCGTGTGTCTGGACCCGCGCATCGGCACGCACTACAACAACCCGAGCTTCGGGTACGGCGGCTATTGCCTGCCGAAGGACACGAAGCTGCTCGCGAACTATCAGGATGTGCCGGAGAACCTGATCGAGGCGATCGTGGAGTCGAACCGCACTCGTAAGGAGTTCATCGCTGATCGTGTGTTGGCCAAAGCCGGCAGCTATGGATATGACGAGAACAATGAATACGATAAGGGCGCCGAGAAGCCTGTGACGGTTGGCGTGTATCGCCTCACGATGAAGTCGAATTCGGATAATTTCCGCCAGTCGTCGATCCAGGGCGTGATGAAGCGCGTGAAGGCGAAGGGCGCGACGGTGATCGTGTACGAGCCGACTTTGGAGAATGGTGCTACGTTCTTCGGTTCTGAAGTGGTGAATGATCTTGACGAGTTCAAGAATCGTTCGAATGTCATCGTGGCGAATCGATATAATTCCTGCCTGGATGATGTGCAGGATAAGGTCTACACCCGCGATCTGTTCAAACGCGACTGAAACGAATCAAGGATTCCGTAAATGTTAAACGACTCATTTGTGCAGCATGTTTTTATCGTGGGATCAAAGGGCATCCCCGGTAACTACGGTGGCTATGAAACGTTCGTGGATAGGCTCACTGAGTACCACCAGAACAATCCGAATTTGAAATACCATGTGGCGTGCAAAGCTAAAGATACCAAGACTTTTGAATATCATAATGCCGATTGCTTCGATGTGAAGGTGCCCAGCATTGGACCTGCTCAGGCGATTTATTATGATGTTGCTGCACTGAATCAGTGCGTGAGGTACATCAAGAGGCATAATATTCAACATCCGATTGTGTATATTCTTGCTTGCCGCATTGGACCGTTTGCCGCTCATTTTCAGAGGGTAATTCATAAGCTGGGTGGAAAGCTGTATATCAATCCAGATGGACACGAGTGGATGCGTGCCAAGTGGAGCGCGCCAGTACGCAAGTACTGGAAAATCTCCGAGCAATTGATGACCAAGCATTGTGACTTGCTTATCTGTGACAGCAAAAACATCGAGAAGTATATTCATGATGAGTACGGCAAATATAATCCGAAGACTACGTTTATCGCATACGGTGCTGAGACGCGTAAGAGCAAACTAGCTGATGATGATCCGAAACTGATTGCTTGGTATAAGGAGAAGGGTCTTTCACCGAAGTCATATTATTTGGTTGTTGGACGTTTCGTACCGGAAAACAATTATGAAACCATGATTCGCGAATTCATGAAGAGTCATTCTAAACGCGACTTTGCGCTTATTACCAATGTGAGTGACAAGTTCCTGGAAGAGTTGAAGGAAAAGACTCACTTCGATCAGGATCCTCGCATCAAATTCGTGGGAACTGTATATGACAAAGAACTGCTCATGAAGATTCGTGAGAACGCGTATGGGTATTTCCACGGTCATGAGGTTGGAGGAACCAATCCGAGTCTGTTGGAGGCTCTTGGATCTACCGATTTGAATCTGCTGCTGGATGTTGGGTTCAATCGTGAGGTTGCTGAGAATTCTGCTTTGTACTGGACCAAGCAATCGGGTAATTTGGCTTCGCTTGTTGATTGGGCTGATGGAATGAATGCTGATGAGATTTCCGAATTAGGGAAGAAAGCATCTCTACGTATTGTTGAAGCATATTCTTGGCAGCATATAGCTGATGAATATGAGGGTTGTTTTTCTTTGATGTCAGAGTGAAACTATGCGTAATGATAGTGGAAGCTATGGCGTGCTGCTTTATTCTGAGAACCTATAGAGAAGTGAGACGGATGTTTAATGGAAAAATTGGTTAGTATAATTATTCCAGCTTATAACACTGAGAAGTACATTGGAAACTGTATTGAATCCGTTATAAAGCAGACGTATCATAATCTTGAGGTGATTATAGTCAATGATGGTTCAGAAGATAATACTTTAGAAATAATCACTAAAGCTAGACTTCGGGATAATCGCATTGTTGTTATTAATCAAGAAAATAACGGTCCATCAGCTGCAAGAAATGCAGGATTGAAAATTTGCCGTGGGGATTATGTATTTTTCTTGGACTCTGATGATTGGTTGATTCCAAACTGTATAGAAAAACTGATAAGCATTGAAAAAAAGAAGAAAGTAGATATTATTTTTTTTGATTATTATAAGAATTTTGCAGGGAAAGATATTGAACATTTTACCTATAAAAAAGATTTCTATTATAGAGTAGGCAAAAATTCTGCGCTTTGGGATATGCGTACCATAACACCGTGGGGAAAGCTATATTCACGAAAATGCATTGAAGGCATTTATTTTGATGAACAGATGAAAACAGCAGAAGATGTTGATTTTAATTTTAGAGTGTATAAACAAGTTAAGTCAGCATTTTATGTCCATGAATGCCTTTTGCACTACAGGATTTTGGAACAATCAGCGATCCATGGATATGACTCCAATGTAGAGAGTAAATTTGCTTATCCAATAAAGAAAATTTACTCTTATATGAAAACAGATAGTTTGGAAAGCTTGAGTGCTTATTATTCTTTTGCTGCAATTGCGTATATTGTTATTTGTCAAAATGGCGTAGTCCGAAATAATGATATTTCGTATACTGAAAAGTTAAAGCAAATTCGTTCCATTTCTACGGAAGAATGGGTTATCGATTTGTTTCACAATATAAAGAAAATCAATATTCCATTTTCTAGGAAATTAATTATTTTCTCTTCTAAGATAGGCCTCTACTCAATGATGGTTATTGCAGCTACTATTAGAAAGAAACTAAAAAAATGAACAGTACACCTAAACGGATTCTCCATATTACGGAGATGTTGTCAGCTGCTGGAATTGAATCATTCATAATGAATGTCTATCGAAATATAGATAGAAGTAAAATTCAATTTGATTTTTTAGTCTTACGTGATCAAAAAGAATTTTACGATGATGAAATAGCTTCTTTAGGCGGAAAGAAGTACTGTATTCATTCTGATATTGAGAATACACTACTAAGAGTGCTTGAGGAGTCTCATCAGATTAAAGTTTTTTTGAAGAAGCATCATTACGATATTGTACATGTACATTATACAACGCCGCTTAGAGCTTTCTATCTAAAAGCGGCCAAAGAGGCTGGTGTCCCAGTCCGCATATATCATTCCCATAGTGCCGCAGTGAGTGGAAAATCTAAATTAAAACTAGCGATTTACAAGTACTGCCAAACTCTCATTGATAAATACGCTACAGACTGTTTCGCTTGTTCAGAAGCGGCGGCAGAATGGGTTTTTTCAAAAAAAATACTTAATGAAAATAGAGTTCAAATAGTTCATAATGGTATTGATATTAATCGATTTTTATTTAATAACTCAATTCGTGAAAAAATTAGAACACAATTGAGTTTGGGCAATAGTTTTACAATCATCAATACGGGAAGATTCACCGAACAAAAGAATCAGAGTTTTATATTAGATATTGTTGATGTCTTAAAAAAAGATAGGCATGATGTAAAACTGCTGTTACTCGGTGATGGCCCTTTGAAAGGTTTGTATAAATCAAAAGTAAGGCAGCTTGGGTTAAGTGACATTGTTCTGTTTTTAGGTGTAAAGCCAAATGTACAAGATTATTTGTCCGCTGCTGATTGCTATTTGATGCCTTCTCTCTATGAAGGATTACCGGTTGCTGGAATAGAAGCTGAATGTTCAGGTTTACCATGCTTCTTTTCGGACGACATTACAAAGGAAGTGAGACTGAGCGATCAGGCACATTTTCTTCCGCTAAGTCTTGGGGAAAAAGGTTGGGCAAGCGAGGTTATGAAATATGATTTTGGAGAATCTAGGTTGAAGATGGCTGATTCTGTTAAGAATGCTGGATATGACATCCAAGATGTAGCAAAAAGTATGGGGGCTTTCTATTTGTTGAAAGCGCAAGGAAGATAATCAAATTAAAGGAGACACTGAATCTTAGGGGGATATATCGCCATTCTGCAAAATTTAGCAAAGATCGGAATTGTCTGGATTATCGGAGATGATGCCTATTCCAAACATAAACAGTTTTAGACAAACTGGTAATGATGATCGGCTTTTTAAGCATGGAATATACTTGAGGAAGAAAGACGATGACCATTTGAGGGTATGTATCGCCTAACGTTAGAGCCGTACTCACTAAACGATTGTTATTGGATAACTTAGCTTAAATGTTTTCGATGGAGATATAATGATATCTGTTATAATTCCTGTCTACAATGCAGAAAAATACATTATTGCCTGTTTAAACTCTATAAAGATGCAGAATGTTGATCTGGAAGTCATTTGTGTAGATGATGGTTCTACTGATAATTCAGGAAAAGTAATAAAAGAATACTGTACTTCGAACCATTTCGTGAAATATCTGTATCAGCAGAACGCTGGGGCTCCCGCAGCAAGAAATAATGGATTGGAACATGCCGCAGGGGAGTATGTAATTTTCTTTGATGCAGATGACCTGCTATTTCCTAATGCTCTAAAAAACATGCTTCATAGTATGACTATTAATTCTGCTGATGTTGTAATGGGAAATTACGATGAGATTGATGAACAGGGGCATTTCTTAAGGAAAATGAATCAGCGTGATTGTGTTGTTGGTTTAGATAAGAATTGGCAATTCGTTCTTTGTGCACCTCTCCCAGGAAACAAGCTGTTTAAAAAAACATTTCTTAACTCTCATGGGATAAAATTTGAACCGTTAAAAATCGGTCAAGATTTAAATTTGTATTTGAAAATACTGGCTATTGCAAAAATAGTTCTACTAGATCAAGAAGTTATGGGATATAGAATTGTTCAGGGAAGTATTAGTAGACAATATTCTTTAAAAATTCTTGATATTTGCAATTCAATAGATAATGTCAAAGAGTATTATGCAACATTAGGTAAAACTAATGACTATAAAAAATATATTTCTATCGCAGAATTAATTGCTTATCGTTCTCAGTTGACTAAAATTCGTTTCTTCACGAGTGAAGATCAAAAGAATAAGATAATTGAAGTTTTGGGAAGAAGAATTAGGAAGAGTTATCTTCCAAGCAAAGTTCTTTTAAAAACTTATCTTAAAGAAAGGATTAAATGCAGTATTATCTTATGTATGACTTTTTTTAATTTGTATTAAAATCGTTACTATTCAGTAGACACTTCGGCTATTCGTGAATATATCTATAAACATTATGTCAGCCAAGGCGGTATCTGTTCCAGTTATAAGTTTTTTGATGTTGCTTTCATAATAATTCTTAGTACTTTAAGCTTAATCTAGTATACTCATTTTATATTAAGGTATGTTAAATGTTTTTTTTGTCAACGAGCGATAGACGAAAATTATTTATGCAACTTCCACTCTCATATTTCTTTGCTGAAGTATATCTAATAACTATTATCATTTTGAATGCTTTAGTAGAAAGAAAATCTTCAAGTAGTGCCCTACTTTTTATTCTGCTTGTCGGAGTTATGGCAGCTCTTTCAATTACTGCCGAAAAGAAGCTTCTTATTGCCTCATTGACTTTTATTTCTTTAATGCAAGTTTTTTACAGTCTGTTGAATTATTCGTCAACGCGTATCTTTTTATTTTTATTACTTGCGACCGTTTTTTTTTATATTATTAAAGCGTTTAGATTTAAATACGGCGATTCCTTACTTAAAAATATTTTATATGTCGGTGTGCTTCATGTTATTTTATGTTTTTTTGAAACTTTTACACACTACAATCCTTTTATCTCGCTTCTTGGGATAGAAGCTTTTAACGGCGACTCAACTTCTAGTTATCGAGCAACTGGAATTACCGCACATCCTATTACTGGATCGGTGTTTTCGATATCTATTGCAATTATTGCTTTAGGGTTTTATAATCAATCTAGGAATAAGCGTTATCTCCTACTGTCTACGCTATCTCTTGTGACTACTGTACTTATGCAGACAAGATCTGTGTATGTTGTTATGATGTGTACGCTTCTTATACTTTTAGCAATTAAGAAACATAAGAAGGTATCTGAAATTCGCATTAGGATTTTTCCTGTACTATTGTTTATATTTTTAGCTGTTATATTTTTTTCGATTTCTGTGTCTCCTAATTCGTATTTGTACTCCATGACTTTTGGTCGTTTTTCAACTCTTTTGGATTCTGGCTCTTTTTTGCAAAGATCTGGGTCAATTTCTTTTTTACTTCAATACCTATCTAAAAAAATGTCATTAGCGACCTTTTTGGGGAATGGATTTGGTTCGCTTGCACATTATCTCAATGTGAATAATATTTATTTTGTTTCGAAAGATTTTTTTACAGTTGATAATCAATATGTAACAGCTTTTTTTGAAATTGGTATTTTGGGCTACATGCTCTTTTTGATTCTTCTTTCCTTAATATTGATACCTGGATTTAAGACGATGCATATGAGTGATATCTCTATTGTAAGAATGATTGGAACTCCACAAGCTATGTGCATTGCATTACTCTTCTCGGTTTTTTTCTTTGAATGTTATGATAAGCCTGTTGTCTTATGTATGCTGATGCTTGCTTTGGCTTTTTGTAGCTCTTTCAGGGAAAAATATGATATGCGTTGATAATGCCCAAAATCCTGCATACTTTCGGATTTTGCCCTTGATATAGGAAGACGTGGTCTGCGCCTTGTGTGCTTTTTCATTCAACAAAGCAAAGCGCGATTGGAAACCAAGAGGCAAAATCATGCTTGGGCATTATACAGATTGACTGGCACATATTTGAAACTTGGTTGACCAGCTCTTTACCAAGAAGATTACCGAGTTATTAGACGCGATGCCCGATACCTAGGCCAACGTGTTCGAATTGAAGATGTCGAAGCCCAAGGTCGCAATGTTCGAGTCGGCGGTGGTAAAAGTTACCGGAGGCGCAAGAAAGCCTTGAGGATAGCTTCCACATGTACCTAGCCGGATGAGCGCATGCTAGGTAATAAGAACGAGTGGGGATGCTGTCATAGATCTTAAGTGAATGTCTGCCTGTCTCAAGGCCACTGGCTGTTAGAATCCTCTCACCACCATGCGAGGTATATGTGATGAAAGGACCTAACACCTAGCAGTCTTGAAACAGCAGATATTCACATAGATATTGATTCCCTTATTTTCCTTACATTTGAAGCTAAAATACGTAAGAATGTAGATATTATCGTTCTTCTGTTCAGGGACATTAGCGTCCCATCGCGATAATTCCTTTATCCTTTCAGCTTATTTTGGGTTCAAAAAGGTGGCTCCAATGGTTTTCATTGAGGCCACCCCTCTGATGGTGTTTTACGGAGCG
>OJMK01002873.1_pt1 | contig 11058 bp, 5 predicted proteins | sample 1597201 | NCBI WGS metagenome assembly OJMK01 (sample SAMEA2452125, study PRJEB22498) | human gut metagenome | reverse complement strand
AGGCACATCTACTCAACATCGAACAGAATTTAAAAGAATGATCGAAGATGCGGCTCAGAAGAAAATTGATCTGATTCTCTGTGCCAGTGTATCAAGGTTTGCAAGAAATATGTCTGATTGTATGACATTAGTACGTCAGCTAAAAAGTATGAATCCATCCCATCCAGTAGGAGTATACTTTGAGACAGAAAATATATATACTCTTGATCCGGATTGTAAACAGAATCTCTCTATCCATGCGATGCTTGCTGACTGGGAATCAGCAAATAAAAGCAGGAGAATGATACTTTCTTATGACCAGAGGATATGTACAGGACAATATCCAGTGCTTGATCTGTTAGGATACCGCCACACGAAAGAAGGAGAACTGATCATTCAGCCGGAAGAAGCGAAAACAGTCCGTTTTATTTTTCTTGCATACATGATTGTTATCTGAATACAGGTAATAAGTAAACCATAAATTAATTTTTAAAGCTGTGGATTGGAGCCGGAATACGTCCCTGACGATTTACAAAGTTTGCGCAGGAATACTGATTTACCGGCATGATCGGTGCATAACCGAACAGTCCACCGAATTCCACCTGTTCGCCAACGCCTTTTCCAATGACCGGGATCAGACGGCAGGCTGTTGTTTTCTGATTGATCATACCGAGCGCCATCTCATCTGCGATCATACCGGAAATTGTAGTTGCCGGTGTATCTCCAGGAATCGCAATCATATCCAGACCTACCGAGCAGACACAGGTCATGGCTTCCAGTTTTTCCAGAGACAAAGCTCCCAGATTGACCGCATCGATCATTCCTCCGGCCAGATAGGGGTTGTCCTCCTCGAAGTTGATCCGGTCGCGTTTGACGGTGCGCCGGTCGCGTTCGGGCCATTTCCCGATGTCGCGCACAGTGCCGTAGCTGGTGAGGTTGGCGCCCGGCATCAGTGCCGAACGTCCGTCCTGTTCCACCAGGTAGGAGAACGGAAACGCCGAGGTGTCGTGATGCTGCGTATGGCGGCCCAGGACCAGCGTAAAGGGTCCTTCGATGGCCGGAGCCATGATGTAGGTGCTGCTGCCGAATTTGCATCCCCGCAGGTGGACGGACTGGTGCACTGCGCCGCTCTTGAAGAGGTGGTTGCTCTGGTTGGCGCCGCTGCCGGCGTTGAAGAACGAGAACATTCCGGCGATCAGCAGCGAGGATTTGTGGTGCGAAACGGTGTAGGGACCCGCGAAGATCGAAACGGCCTCTCCGTTTTCGCAGTGGCTGTTGGCGAAAAAGAGCGAATCGACGGCCGTGAAGTGTTTGTCCAGCGTGCAGCATTCGCCGGCGAAGCAGCGTTCGAGAAGCGTGCCGCCGTCAATGCGGGCTCCTTCTGCGGCGATGAAATCGCGGGCCTGGACGTCGATGCCGACATAAGCTCCGGCGCAGACCGTGCCGTTTTCCAACAGGGATGCTCCGTCGATCGTCGCTCCTTCCCCGATATTGACCTCCCGGATGAAACGGGCGCCGGTGATGCGTGCGTGCGGACCGACGGTACCGAGGGTGTCGCGGCGTTCTGCGGCGTAGCGTTCGATCATTCGTTCGATGGCTTCGACAGCCTCGGGGCGATAGCGATAGACGGCCAGGATGTAGGCGGTCTGGGCGGTGAGTTGGTCGTAGATCCGTACGGTACGTCCGCCGTTCTCGTTGATGGCGGCGACCCGGACTCCGTTGCCGAACGAGGATTCGCGGCGGCATTCGAGCGCCGTAACCCCTTCGATCAGCGCCTCTTCGCCGATGCGGTAGTTGCGTATGGTGCAGCGGCGCAGCCGTGCTCCCCGCCCGATCTGTACGCGTCCTTCGAGCCGACAGCCCGAAAGTTGGGCCGGGGTGAAGTTTTGTGCGACTTCGATGGCATCCCAATTTTCCGCGCTGTTTCCGGCGGCCGTGAGCGCCTCGATTTCGGCCGGTGTCGGTTTTCTGTATTCCGTCATGTCGTCGTTGCGATTCGAAATATTGAAGACAAAGATCGTGAAAGGTGAGGGCAATCGTGCGGGCTTGCACGCAAAGATTGCCGAACTGCCTCCGATCTTCTGCAAAGATAGCGAAAGCCGGGAGAAAACGGGAACTTATTCCCGGTTTTTCGAGGCGCATCCTATCTAAAACTATGTCAAAGATAGCGAAAGGTGGACGGCGAGCCAAACATCCCTTTTAGTTTCTTTTTTTGCGTGGCAGAGTTCACGAGTGCCCTCTGCTTCGCTTCGACCGTCGGTTGTCCGAACTTGTCCGAGTCGCCTTCTATCTTTTGCAAAGATAGTCAAAGCGACGGGCAATCGAAAATTTATTTTTCGGATTGCCGCGAAACAACCCTGTCGGAACAGGTATTCTTCGGATAAAGATAGTTGTTCGCCGTCAAATATGCAAGGTGGTTCGGGGTTCCTTGCGGCCGATGGCCAGACGTTGTCCGTCGCGGACGACGATCGCCCGGCCGTTTGCGAACGGTTTTACCGCGTTGCAGTCCGAACAGTCGATCGCTACGGCACCGGTGGGGTCGATGAAATGCCAGCAGCGTTCCGTGCGGACGGCGGCCAAGCCTTCGGAGAAGTCGAAACCGGCGTCGTATATGGGTGGGATCAATTCCCGTTCTCTGATTTTGAAACCCCACAGTCCGTCCCGGACGAAGAGTTCGCCCCGGTCGGCCGGAGTTTCGGGCCCGCAAACGGCGTATCGGACGAGCGGCTTCAAGTTCGGCAGGCGCATCAGCGGGGATTCGAGCAACCGGGCGATGCGATAGCGGACGGCGTCGCCCGCCTTTTCGAACAGTGCGAGGCATTCTGCGTGGGCCGCACAGCCGTGCCGGACGATTTCCCGGGGCGAGAGCAGCAGTCCCTCTCCCCGGTTGTAGCGGGCGAGCAGTCCGGGTTCGAGCGCCAGCGCGTGCAGGGTCGTGGAGATCGTGGCGATGGAGTAGTCGTCGATCGACGCGTCGAAATCCTCCGCCGTGCGTCCGGGGTGCTGGTAGGCTGCCGTGCCCAGTTCGGGACTTTTCTCTCCGGCGAAGACGGGAAGAAACATCGCATCGAAATCCACCGGACGGAGCGTGCCGCTCTCATCCAGCAGAATATTTTCGGGTTTCAGGTCCCCGTGCGCCCAGTCGCTTTCGAGAAGTTCCAGCGCCAGGCGGTCGAACTGTCGGGCCAAGTTGCTGAGGTGCGCTTTGTCGCCGGAGCCGGCGCCCCGCATAACGGCTTCGTAGAGCGTGATTCCTTCGATCCAGTCGTCCACGACCACGTCGCACCACTCGCCCTGCCCGTCGGCCTGCCAAACGTAAAGCTCTTGCCGCAGGAGTTTCTCTTGATAGATCGCTTCGAGGTGCTCCATAGGCCGTGTGTAGCATTTGAGCATTTTGTACCGGCTGCCGCAGCGGATTTTGAAAACCACCGCGCTGTTGCCGACCCAGCGCAGGGGTTCGCCGTCCGAAGAACGGCACACTTCGATTTCTCCCAGCGTGCGGGTCAGCCCATAGGGATCTTGAAGAGCCTCGATGAATTGGCGGATCGAATGGAGCATGGATAACAGGATGAAGGGAAGATAAAAACAAGTGGAAAACCGAAGGCTCTCCACTTGCAGGATTGAAGAAAAGCGTACGGGAACGCTTTTCCGGTGTCGGATTAGTGGCAGCAGCCCTCGCCGCAGCCTCCCTTGTGGTCGCTGCAACCTCCCTCATGATCGCCGCAGCCGCCGTCGCAACCGCAGCTGCAGCCGCCTGCCGATTGCAGGTCTTCGGGCGTTACGTCGCGTACCGAAACGACCTCGACCTCGAAATTGAGGGTCTTGCCGGCCATCGGATGGTTGAAGTCCATTTTCACGGTCTCTTCGCCCACCTCCTTGATGGTACCGATCATGCGGTTGCCCTGTGCATCGCTCATCGGCACCTGCGAACCTGCGAAGAGGATGTCTTCGGCCAGCTTGCCGTCCACCATGAATGTATTTTTAGGCAGATCGACGATCGCTTCGGCGATCACCTCGCCGTAACCGTCCTTCGGAGAGAGCGTGAAGGCAACCTTCTCGCCCGGCTCTTTGCCCAGGATCGCCTCCTCGAATTTGGGGAGCAGCATGCCTGTTCCGCAGATGAACTCGAGGGGAGCGCCCGGCTGGGACTGGTCTGCGATTGCGCCGTCAACGGTCAGTTTGTAATCGACCGCTACCATTTTGTTTTTTTCTACTTTCATTGTTTTCAGAAAATTATTTGAGTGTAATTGTGACAAAGATACGATTTTCGCCCGGATTTTGCAATCGGGATGAAATAAACGGATTTATACATTGTATTATTAACGCGAAAACGATGAAAAAATTATTCTTCGCATGGATCATGGCGCTGTGGTGCTTCCCCGCAGTATTCGCGCAGAGCGGGCAGGGGATTCGTTATCAGGGAGAGGTCGGTGTGGGGACCGCTTTCGGAGTAGGATCGAACGCCTACGACCGTTTCGTCCTGGAAACCGTCCACGGCGTGCGCATCGGCCCGCGACTGTTCGTCGGCCTGGGTGTGGCCTGGAACTACTATTCCGCCCGGGGAGATATGCCGGACGATAGTTTCAGGGAGTACACCGACGGAGGCCGTTCGTTCGTCCCGATTTTCGCCGATATGAAGGTTTATTTCCTCGACCGGCGGATTTCCCCCTATCTGAAAGTGGATATCGGTTACGGCATCCACAAGCACGGCGGTATTTATGCTGCGCCGGCCGTCGGTGTGAAATTCGGTTTGGGGAGTGTCCTGGCACTGAACATCGACTTCGGATTCCAGGTGCAGCAGCAGACTGCTCCCGACACTTCGAGCGGTCTGGGAGGTATCGTCCTGCGTGCCGGGTTGAGTTTTTAGGCTCGAATCCTTCGGGGTGAAATAAAAAGGAGGGGCGCAGTCCGCGTCCCTCCTTTTTCATGCAGAGCCCCGGTTTATTCCGTGCAGCGGCAGACCAGATTGCGGTCGCCGTAGCCGTTGTCGATCTTCGATACGTAGGGGAAGAATTTCGACTCGCGGATGAAGTCGAGCGGGAACACCGCCTTTTCGCGCGTGTAGGGATGCGACCATTCGCCGCAGATTTCGGCAGCCGTGTGGGGAGCGTTCACCACTACGTTGTCCGCTTCGCCCGAAGCGGCGGCCTCCTCGCATTCGCGCTTGATCTGGATGAGCGTGGCGATGAAGCGGTCCATTTCGGCCTTCGGCTCCGACTCCGTAGGCTCGACCATCAGGGTTTCGTGTACCGGGAAGGAGAGCGTCGGGGCGTGGAAGCCGTAGTCCATCAGACGATGGGCGATGTCGCCGCAGTCGATGTTGTAGTCTTTCTTGAAGTGGGTCAGGTCGAGAATCATCTCGTGACCCACGCGGCCCGTTTCACCCGAATAGTAGGTGCGGTACTCCGATTTGAGGGCCGACGACATGTAGTTGGCGTTCACGATCGCCATCTCGGTAGCCGCTTTCAGACCTTCGCCGCCCAGCATCTTGATGTAACCGTAGGTGATCGGGAAGAGCATGGCCGAACCCCAGGGTGCCGATGCCACGGCCGTGATGCCTTCGTCGCCGCCGGTGGGGACGATCGAATGCGAGGGGAGGAACTTGCGGAGGTGCTCCGCCACGCAGATCGGACCTACGCCCGGGCCGCCGCCGCCGTGAGGCATTGCGAAGGTCTTGTGCAGGTTCAGGTGGCAGACGTCCGCACCGATGTAGCCGGGGTTCGTGAGGCCTACCTGGGCGTTCATGTTGGCGCCGTCCATATATACCTGTCCGCCGGCGTCGTGTACGGCATCCACGATTTCGCGGATGCGGCTCTCGAATACGCCGTGCGTCGAGGGGTAGGTGATCATCATGCAGGCCAGCTCCGAGCTGTGCTCCTGGGCTTTGGCCTTCAGGTCCTCCACGTCGATATTGCCGTTGGCGTCGCAGTCGACCGTGACGATCTTCATACCGGCCATCGCCGCCGAAGCGGGGTTGGTGCCGTGTGCCGACGAGGGGATCAGGACGATGTTGCGGTAGCCCTGGCCCCGGCTCTGGTGGTAGGCGCGGATCACCATCAGTCCCGTGTATTCGCCTGCGGCGCCCGAATTGGGCATCAGCGAGCAGGCGGCGAAGCCGGTGATGGTCGCCAGGTCGGCGGCCAGCCCGTCGATCAGTTCGCGGTAGCCTTCGGTCTGGTCGGCGGGAGCGAACGGGTGCATGTTCTGGAACCCGGCGAGCGACAGGGGCTGCATGAGGGCTGCGGCATTGAGTTTCATGGTGCAGGAGCCGAGCGAGATCATCGAATTTGCCAGCGAGATGTCGCGCAGCTCGAGGCGTTTGATGTAACGCATCAGGTCGCTTTCGCAGCGGTAGGTGTTGAAGACGCGTTCGGTCAGGAACTCCGACTGGCGCAGGATCGCGGCCGGGATGGTAATCTCCTCCGACAGTTTGACGGCCTTGGCTTTTTTGCCTTTGGCCTCGGCGAAGATGGCGATTACCTCGTTCACCTCCTCGGGGGTGGTCACGTCGTCGAACGAGAAACGAACCCGATCCTCCGAAGGATAGAAGAAGTTGATGCCGCGTTCGAGCGCCAGCGACTGTACGACGGCGGCTTCCGCCTCTACTTCGAGCGTGTCGAAGAAGTTCTTGGCTGCCAGTTTGTAGTCCATCGCTTCGAGCGCCTTGGCTACCGTTACGGCTGCCGTGTGGGCCGTCTTGGCCGAGCGGCGCAGACCTTCGGCGCCGTTATAGACGCAGTAGAAGCCGACCATCGAAGCCATCAGTGCCGTAGCGGTGCAGATGTTCGAGGTGGCACGCTCGCGCTTGATGTGCTGTTCGCGGGTCTGGAGCGCCATGCGGAGCGCACGGTTGCCCAGACGGTCGATCGATACGCCGATGATGCGGCCCGGCATGTTGCGCTTATACGCTTCGCGCGTGGTCATGTAGCCGGCGCTCGGGCCGCCGAAGCCCATCGGAATACCCAGACGCTGCGTCGTGCCGACGACGATGTCGGCCCCCCATTCGCCCGGAGCCTTCAGCAGGGCCAGCGACAGCAGGTCGGCAACAGCCGTTACCAGGGCGCCTTTGGCATGGGCCGCTTCGGTGAAGGCGGCGTAGTCGCGCACCTCGCCGTTGGCGGCGGGGTACTGTACGATGGCGCCGAACTCCTTGCCGGTGAATTCATATGTATTGTAGTCGTCGATCACCAGTTCGATGCCGAATGGCTCGCTGCGGGTGATCAGTACGTCGAGCGTCTGGGGGAAGATGTTACGATCGACGAAAAGCTGGTTGCGTCCCTCCTTGACCGCTTCGCGCGAGCGGAGCGAGAACATCATCAGCATCGCTTCGGCGGCTGCGGTGCCTTCGTCCAACAGCGAACAGTTGCCGATCTCCATGCCTGTCAGCGAAATGACGGCGGTCTGGAAGTTCAGCAGCGCCTCGAGGCGTCCCTGCGAAATCTCGGCCTGATAGGGAGTGTACGAAGTGTACCAAGCGGGGTTCTCGAAGACGTTGCGCGTGATGGCGGCCGGTACGGCGCAGGGGTAGTAACCCATGCCGATGAACGAACGCAGGGTGCGATTCTTGGCTGCGAGGGCCTGGATGTGATTCGCGAATTCGTATTCGCTCATGCCCTGGGGCAGGGCGAGCGGCTGTTTCAGGCGGATAGACTGAGGAATGACCTGTGCGATGAGCTCATCGACGGATTTGACGCCGATCACGGCGAGCATCGCTTTCAAATCCTCGGGATTGGTGACGCCGATGTGGCGGTCGGAAAATTTATCAAACATAGGATTTTGAGAATGATTTTTTATGATTTGTAATTCGAATTTATTCGTTCGGGATCAATATTTGAAACTGCTGCCTCCGATGAACTCCCGCAGGAGCGACGTGGGCGGGATCTCTTCGGGAGAGATCGGGATGAAGTTGTCGAGGAACTTGAGCATGCGTTTGGCCTCGCCGTATTCGGGGACCGTATCGGGCACTTCCCGCAGGATCGGTTCGGCGAAGCGGCGCAGGACCGAAATTTCGTAGAAGAGCGACGAATTGAACATCACGTCGGCATTCTCCTGGTAGGGGAAGATGTGCTTCTCCTCGCCCCGGCGGACGCTTTCCCAGCGGGCGAGCGTCGAAAGGGCGTCGTTGCCCCGCGTGCGGTAGTCGCGCGTCAGGCGGCGCAGCAGCCGGTTGTCGGAGGTGGCGATGCGCGACACGTTGTCGAGGGCCACCGAGGTGAAGCAGGAAACGTAGATCTTGAATTTCCGGGATTCGGGAACGCCGGGCGTCAGGGCCGGGTTCAGTCCGTGGATGCCTTCGACGATCAGTACCGACCGCTCGTCGAGCTGCAAGGGGTTGTCGTGCCACTGGCGGGTGCCGGAGATGAAGTCGTAACGCGGAATATCGACGCTCTCGCCCCGTTCGAGGCGTTTCAGATGGTCGTTGAACTGTTCGAGGTCGATCGCTTCGAGTGCCTCGTAGTCGTACTCTCCGTTTTCGTCGCGTGGCGTCTTTTCGCGGTCCACGAAATAGTCGTCCAGCGAGATCAGTACCGGGTTGAGTCCCAGGACCCGGAGCTGTACGCCCAGCCGTTTGGCGAAGGTGGTCTTGCCGCTGGACGAAGGGCCTGAAATCAACACCAGCCGCACGCCCCGTTCGCGGTTGGCCTCCGCGACGCAGCCGGCCACCTGGGCCAGCTTGTTTTCATGGAACGCCTCTGCGATCTTGATCAGCTCGCTGGCGTCGCCCGCGAGAACTTTCGAGTTGAGCTGTCCGACGGTCGGAACGCCCATGATCTCCACCCACGACTGGTATTGGTGGAAGACGTCGAACATCTTCTCCTGGTGGACGCTCTGATGCAGTCGCGTCGGGTCGGTCCGCAGCGGCAGGGCGATGAAGAAGCCGTTGTAATAGGGGTGCAGGTCGAACTGCGGAGTGTAACCCGTCGAAGGGGTCAGGGCTCCGTAGAAATAACCCGGCAGGGAGTCGATCGTATAAATTTTGCTGTATAACCTCGGCCGGGAGTCGAGCAGGGCGATTTTATCGGCCATTCCGAACCCTTCGTAGATTTTGCGGGCCGTGTCGGTGAGCATCTTCACCCCCTGGATCGGCAGGTTGCGGTCGATGATCCCTCGCATGCGGGCCTTGATCGCGTCGAGGTGTTCGGCGGGAATCGGTCCGAAGCCCGATATTTCGCAGTAGAAACCGCTTGCCCCCAGCGAGTGCCGGATGTAGAGCGTGCGGTCGGGGAACAGCTCCCGGACCGCCTTTTGCAGGATGAACGAGATCGTGCGCTGATATACCCGGATTCCTTCGAAGGAGGTGATGTCGATGAACCGGACCGTTACCGGTTTGTATATTCTGTAGTTGAGTTCCTTGATGCGGTTATTGACATAGGCGGCCAGGAACGGATGCGGCCCGTCGAGCCGGAGCTGCCGTTCGACTTCGAGCAGGGTCGTGCCCATCGCGACCTCGATCGTCCGTCCTGCGTTTTCGCAGATGACCGGAAGGGTGTCTGACATATTTTTGTTCATAAATCGCGTAAAAATACAATTATTTCCTAACTTTGACAAACGTAAACTCTATTTGTGATGAAAAAAATCTTCTTGGGTATTTTGCTGTTGCTGTGTGCGGCGTTGTGTGCGTGCGCACCTCGTGAAAAAGTAGTTATCATATTATCAACGAACGATATACATGCCCAAATCCAGAATTTTCCGCAGTTGGCGACGGCCGTTGCCGAGTGTCGGGACACGGCGTCGGTGATCCTGGTCGATGCCGGCGACCGCTGGACAGGCAACGCCTATGTGGACCAGGCCGAAGGACGGCGTCCCGTGTTGGAGCTGATGAACGAGCTGGGGTACGACGTGGCCACGCTCGGCAACCACGAGTTCGACGTGGGGCAGCAGACGCTGGCCGAAGCGATCGGTTATTGCCGTTTCCCGGTGATCTGCGCCAACATGGTCAGCGAGAACTCGCCGATTCCGCAGTTGAAACCCTATGTCATTCTCGATCGTGAAGGGGAGAAGTTCGCTTTCGTCGCTGCGGTGACCAATTACGGGTACAACAACCATCCGGACGGCCACGACGCCATCTTCGAGGGGTTGCGTTTTATGGATGCTGTGCGGACGCTCGAGGAGTACGAATACCTGCGCGACAGTTGTCAGGTGCTGGTGGCGCTGACGCACATCGGTTCGAAATACGACCGGGAACTGGCCGACGAAGCCTCGGAATACGACCTGATTATCGGCGGACACAGCCACGAGCGGATCAACGAGGTGGAGGACGGCGTGCTCATCACGCAGACGGGCCGCAACCTGAACATGGTGGGGGTTACCGAGGTGCGACTGCGAGGCAAGGAGATCCGGTCCCTGTCGTTCCGGCTGGTTCCGCTGGCCGACTACGCGCCCGACCCGGTTTATCAGGAGATGGTCGAGACCTACCGCAACAATCCGGTGCTGAAGGAGAAGGCCGGAGAGCTGACCGCTACGGCCGACAAGGTGGGGGTGGCCAACATCTTCCTCCAGGCGCTCAAACGCAAGTCGGGCAGCGACGTGGCTTTTTACCACTACGGGGGGATTCGCCGCGACAGCCTTTCGAAAGGCGACCTGACACGGAGCGACATATATGACCTGGATCCTTTCATTTCTTCGGTCAGCGTGATGGAGATGACGCCCGAACAGATGAGCAAAATGGTGCTGACCAAATACAACGACACGGTCAATAAGGGCGAGTCGCATCGGATCGACCTCTTCTCGACCGCACCGTACGTGATCCGTACCGACGGGTACGATGCGGTCGAGGTGATCTTTCCCGGGTTGGTGTCCGGCCGTAAATACAAGGTGGCGATGGGCGACTATGTTTTCAAGAATTACCAGGGACTCGAATATACGAACGGCGAGACTACGCAGTGGCTCGTGCCCGACGTATTGATGGAATACGTCGCCAACGGCGGCAAACCCCTCGCACCCGACAATACGCTCCGGCAGTCGGTCGCAGGTCAGCACGATGACCGGGAGAACCACGACGATCGTGACGACGATTGATCCGGTCCTTTCATCGAAGGACGGGGATCGGTGAGTCGGGTATTATGCGCCGGGGCGGTC
>OJMK01002869.1_pt1 | contig 11079 bp, 6 predicted proteins | sample 1597201 | NCBI WGS metagenome assembly OJMK01 (sample SAMEA2452125, study PRJEB22498) | human gut metagenome | reverse complement strand
CCCCCCCATAATTATTCTGTAAATCAGAATGATATAAGATTGACGGGTACCGTTATTGATGAAGCCGGTATACCAGTGATTGGTGCAAACATTCTTGTAAAAGGTACGACAAACGGTACGATTACCGATATGGATGGTAAGTTTACGTTAATCAATGTTCCTGAAAACGCAATCTTGGTGGTTTCTTATATCGGATATCTAGACCGTGAGATTCCTGTGGCAGGGAAAAGTACGTTGGAAATCCGTTTGAAAGAGGATACGCAGAAGTTGGATGAGGTCGTTGTCGTAGGTTATGGCGTGCAGAAAAAAGTGAACATGACCGGGTCTATATCGAACGTGAAAGCGGATGATCTATCTGTGATCCCGAGTACAAATCTTTCAAACTCTTTGGCCGGACGTGCTCCGGGAGCTACGATCACGGGCAACTCTGGTTTGATGGGGGCTAAATCCGAGATTCGTATGCGTGGAGGATTCGGTGATCCTTTGTTCGTTATTGATGGGGTGATTCGCGATAAAGAGGCTTTCGACTTATTGGAACCTTATGAAATAGACCAAATGAGCTTCTTGAAAGATGCGGCTACCGCCTCAATCTATGGTTCCGCTGCTGGAAATGGTGTCGTGTTGGTAACGACTAAGGGAGGAACGAAAAACCAAAAACCGATATTTAATTACCAAGGTTCTTATGCGTTTAGTAAACCGACTCAGGAATTGTTTGCCGACCGTTGGGATGCGATTGATGATTTGGACTACCAGAATGCGGTAGCTCGTTTCCAAGGTACGCCGCTTCCTAATGGCGAGGAGGAGTATGCCTATTTCCGTGATAATAAGATCAACTATAACGTGAACGATTATATTTGGCAGAATCCCTGGAATACGAAACACTCCTTGAGCGTGAACGGTGGTACGGATAAGGTAAAGTATTATGTGATGGGATCGTTCTTGGCCGAGGAGGGATCGTATGTGTCGTTGGAGAATAAGAAATTCTCCTTACGTTCGAACCTTTCTGTCGATTTGACCAAGTATATAACCATGAATGTGAACTTGGATGCGAATCAATCGAACGATAAGCGTTTCTACTGGCCTTTCTCTGACGATGACGACCAATCGGTGTACGATTTATATCGTTGTACCTTCAACGCAATGAAGACAACGCCGTTTTACTCTTACTTAGACGGAACGCCCGCTAACACCATCACGGATTATCCGATCTATCAAGACTATGGCTCTTGGCAGGGATGGAATCCCGTGGATCAAGTGGTTGGAAACCGTTATTTGAAGACACGTCGGCGTAATTTGAACGGTATCGTTTCGTTCAATATCAACCTTGATTTCATAACGAAAGGTTTGAGCACGAAAGTGATGGCCTCTTATCTAGGCCACGATTACAACCGGAAGCGCTTTATGACCTTCCAGAAAAACTATAAATTCCAGCAAGCGGATCCGCAAGGCAATCGTTTTTTGCCGGCTCCATTGAATTTGAATGAATATAATACCTTCAACTTCTCGCAGAATTACGAGAATCTGGAGTATAAGACTAAACAATTGTGGACCGAGCAATTCAACTGGTTCGTGAATTATGCCAATACGTTCGGTAAGCATGATGTGGCAGCCATGGTGGTATTCGAGCAGGCATCTAATGGTGGCGAGGAGGTATCGGCCAAAGGTGAGTCTCCGCTTACGAATTTAGACCAGATGTTCAACTACTCATCCGATGCTTTGCGACGCTGGGGCGAGGCGAAGGAGAAGAACGGAGGGCGCCTTTCTTGGATCGGCCGTTTCAATTATACATTTGATCAGAAGTATATAGCAGAATTTTCTTTCCGTTACGATGGTAATACCCTTTTCCCAGACGGTAAGCGTTGGGGCTTCTTCCCCTCTGTATCTGCCGCATGGCGTATCAGCCAAGAGTCTTTCATGGAGCCGACATCTGATTGGTTGAGTAATTTGAAGATCCGTGCCTCTTATGGTACGACGGGTAATGATATGGATTTGAGCAAGGACCCGATTGACAAGGTGGATGCGTTCTCTTATTTGCAAAAGTATCAATTGGGTGAAAAATATATCTTTGGTAATAACTTGGCAAATACGATTGTGGCTGGAGCGACTCCGAACTATGCCTTGACATGGGCAACCTCAACTACTTATAATGGTGGTTTGGATTTTGGTTTCTTCAATAATCGTTTGTCTGGAACGTTCGATGCCTTTTATCGGAAAGAGGTAGATATCCTCGGACCGCGTACGGTGACACTCCCAAGCACGTACGGACAGGCTTTGGCTCCGGAAAACTATGCCGAGCGTTCTTGGCGAGGCGGTGAGTTGGCTCTGACTTGGATGGATAAGGCCGCGAATGGCGAGATTACTTACTCTGCCTACTTGAATCTGGGATTCGCTCGTGATCGTTGGGATGTATTGGATGAGGATGCCACTTATCGAGAAGGGGGTAACCTGCATGCGTTGTCAAAACAGGGTAAGGCTGAGGGAATCTTGACGGGCCTGATCGCCGATCACTTGCTGACGGATCCGGCAGAGGTGGAAGCCTTGAAGGCGAAAGGTTTCAAGCAATTTGGACGGGATCCTTATCTGGGTGGTATCTTGTATAAGGATACGAGAGGCGATGGCTACTCGGAGGGACCGGACGGACGTATTGATAGCAATGATGAGTATAATTTGTTGAGTGAGAATGGTACGCCACGTATCAATTATGGTTTTGGCGGTAGTATCAAGTGGAAGGGAATCACGCTGGATGTGCATTTTCAAGGGGTCGGAAAATATGATCGCTTCGTAGGTGGCGTAGATGGAGGTTTCTATCAACATGGTGGTACGATTCGTCCTTATTTCCCGATTTGGACGAGTGATAAGGTGTATGATCCGGAACTTAATCCGGATGGGGTTTATCCACGTATCACGGGCACGAGTTGGTATGAGTCTGGAGCGGGTAATACGAGTTACTGGATGCGCAATGGCGCTTATTTGCGTTTGAAGAATCTAAATATTGGTTACGATTTGCCTATGGCTATTCTTCGTCCGTTAGGAATCACGCATGCTCAGGTATTTGCGAATGCTACTAACTTGTTCTGTATTTCAGCTGTGACCGAGTTCTTGGATCCGGAACAAGAATATTATGATTCTTATCCTTTGATGAGAACGTTCTCTTTTGGTCTTAATTTCTCATTCTAAATATAATATAGGAAGATATGAAAATGATTCAATTTAAATACGCGATAATTAGTGCGGCCTTTCTGTTAGGTGGAATGACAACAGGCTGTGACACGTTGGATATCGACAACCTAGAGACCTACGATGAGTCTATGGTTTGGGGAGACCTTAACCTGGCTCAGGCGTACGTGAACAATCTGTATGAGGAGTGTTTTGAGGGCTGGAGTGTTTCTGCCGACCAAAATTCGGATCAAGTGACGGGCATTCCTTGGTATTTGGGTACGATCACGGAGACTGGGGATAGTTATAAAAAATGGGACTATACCAAGATCCGCCACATCAATGAGGCGATCTTTAAACTGGAGTCTAGCGTGATAGAGGATAAGAAAGCTGTGGATTTCATGTTGGGACAAGCCTATTTCATGCGTGCCTATATGTATTATTGGATGGTGTTGCATCATGGTGGCGTACCTTATTTGAAAGTGCCGCAAGATAAAGATAAGGATGATTTGTACGTGAAACGTAACTCTACGCCGGAATGTTTCCAGTTTATGATAGAGGATTTGGATCATGCGATTTCCTTGTTGCCTGCCAAAATAGCTGGTAGTTCCAGTGATTATGGGCGTATAGACCAGTGTTTTGCAAAGTCTTGGAAAGCAAAGACCTTGTTACTGAAAGCTTCTCCTCAGTTCAATCCGAAACGTATGTATGATAACGCATACTGGAAAGAGGCTTACGTGGCGGCTAAGGAGGCGTATGATTTTTGTGTGCAGAATGGCATCGCGTTGACAGAGAATCCGGCGGATATTTGGTTGCAAGAAAGAGGTCCGGAGGTTATCTTCCCGGTTATTTATTCAAATCCGAACCGTGTCGCTACTTGGGAGTATGGTACGCGTCCGGCTTCTGTGAGCCGTGATAAACCTTATCATAATCCTACTTGGGAATTCGTAAAGGATTTCCCGATGTTGGATGGTAAGCGTTACGACGATCCTACGGGCAAGTATTACGTAGGTGACGAGCAGGCTTTGCTGAAGGCTTTCTGGAAGAATCGCGATCCGCGTTTCAACAGGGCTTGTTTGTATAACGGACGCGAATGGCCGGTAGCTGGTAGATCTGCCGACAACCGTATGTATAACGCCTTGGGTGTGAGCAACGCAGACGATCAATATGGTGTCAATCCGAATGCGGGTGTCAATGCGGCCAACAATGATATTTTCTCTGGAATGTATAATTACAAAGTGTCTGATCTTTCCTTGACACAAGACAAGGTGATGACGTTCGATATTGATTATATCTTGATGCGCTTTGCCGAAGTGATGTTCATCTATGCGGAGGCCGCTAATGAGAACGGACATTCTGATGTAGCTATCGATTTGTTGAAACAGATCCGTAAGCGTGCGGGTATAGAGGCAGGGGCGGATGGTTTGTATGGCTTGAAGATTGGTAGCCGTGAGGAGATCCGTCAGGCGATTTTGGATGAACGTCATATCGAGCTGTGCTATGAGGGACATCGTTTCTGGGACTTGCGCCGTACGCGTAATATGATGATGTTGGCCGGTTGGACGAAACATGGTATCGAGGCGATCGCAGTCAACCCGGATGGCTCGGATATGGACTTGAACGTCGCTCGCGACCGGATCGCCAAGAATGAGTTGACTACCGGTGATTTTCGCTACGTAATCCATCAAGTTCCTTATACGGAGGCAGCTGAGCGCCAGTTCGTGATCGAGGAAAGCTTCTATTTCTTCCCGATCAAGAAAACTTACTTGGACGAGAACCCGAATTTGGAGCAGAATAATAATTGGGGAGGTACGTTCAATCCGACTATGGAACAATAATTGATTGATTCTTAGATTGAATAATAAGGAATATGAACATTAGGAAATATATATGGGCGTACGTGGTGGCTATGGCCTTGATTTGTCCGGGCGTGAAGGCGCAGGAACAGATCACGATCGGTGTCATCCAATATGATGTACGCGATATAGATAAGAGTTTCAAAGCCCTGCATGAGCAGGGCTTTGGTTCTTGTGAGTTAAATTATAGTGAAAAAAGATTCACGAAGGAATTGGCGGAGCAGGTGAAGGCCGCTTCCGAGAAGCACCGGATCCGGGTAACTACGTTGGTTGGTGTGCCGGGAAGTAAAAGTACGTGGAATTTTCGTCAAGGACCGGCTACGATCGGCCTGGTACCTATCGATGAGCGTTTCGAGAAGTTGGACTTATACCGTAAAATGATCGATTTTTGTGTACAGGCTGGTATTCCGGCTATGCACTCGCATTTTGGATTTATTCCAGAGGATCCGTCTTCGGCGCAGTATAAGGATTTCATTGAGGTGATGCGTGGCTTGGCTACTTATGCGAAGGAGCGTAATGTCTTGATTTATTTCGAGACTGGGCAGGAGACACCAATCACTTTGATTCGTGCGATCCGGGATATCGGTACGGGTAATTTGTTTATCAATTGTGATTTGGCGAATTTACTAATGTATGGCAAGTCGAACTCCCTGGATGCGGTCAAGTTGTTTGGTAACTTGATTAAAGAGTTCCATGCGAAGGATGGCAAGTATCCGGATCCTAACAATCCGTATGAGCTGGGCCATGAGGTACCGATCCCTACGGGCGATGTAGATTTTCCCGCAGTGATTGCCGAGTTGAAAAAACAAGGATTCAAGGGTGCGATAACAATTGAATGTGAGCTGAATGGTACCCGCCATGATTATGTGATCCAAACTCGTAAATATTTGCAAGAGTTGCTGGATCGATAGGCCGCTTAATCACGATTGTAAGCGGTGTTGAATGCCCATTGTAAGTGCTTTATAATGCCCATTATAAAGAGCCTGCAATGGGCATTGTCGTATTTGTAAGAATTATCGACAGGAGTTGTTATTTTATTAGAGGGAAAAAATTATCTTTGCGTGTATACTGTCTAATTGTTAAAATAGAGGATAATGGAAGAGAAGAAAAGATTGACTCGTTCGAATAATAAGATGATAGGGGGTGTTTGTGCCGGTCTTGCGGAATACTTGGATATCGATCCGACGATCGTACGGATCGTATGGGTATTGATGGTTCTTTTCGCCGGATTCGGTATACTGCTCTACATTATATTATGGTTAATAATGCCTAAACAACAGATCGGGTAAAGGATGAATTTTGAAATATCGTCTTCGTTCAGTCCCACGGGTGACCAACCCGAGGCGATTGCGGCGTTGTCGGAAGGGATCAAGAGTGGTGTTCCTTTCCAGACACTTTTGGGTGTTACCGGTTCCGGTAAGACGTTTACGATCGCTAACGTGATAAAGGAAGTTCAGAGACCGACCTTGATACTCAGTCATAATAAGACGCTTGCCGCTCAGTTGTACAGTGAGTTTAAAGCGTTTTTCCCAAATAATGCGGTAGAGTACTTTGTCTCTTATTATGATTATTACCAACCGGAGGCCTATCTACCTTCTACCGATACCTATATAGAGAAAGACTTGGCGATCAATGAGGAGATCGATAAGCTGCGTTTGAGGGCCACGGCTTCCTTATTGTCGGGTCGTAAGGACGTGATCGTGGTCTCATCCGTATCCTGCTTATATGGCATGGCAGACCCTACGGCTTTCGCCGAGAAAGTGACGCATCTGGAACGGGGTATGCGTATCGACCGGGATAAGCTGTTGCGCCGGTTTGTAGACGCCTTGTACGTGAATAATAAGCTGGAGTTCAAAAGCGGCTGTTTCCGTGTGAATGGTGATACGGTGGATATTTTCCCGGCGATCGAGACCTTCGACGGCATGGCGTACCGTATCGAGTTCTGGGATGATGAGATAGACCGCATCTCCTCTTTCAATCCGTTGACAGGCGAGGAGTATGATGAGCAAGATGAGCTGAATATTTATCCTACCAATTTATTCGTGACCACCCAAGAGCGTATCAATATGGCGATCGGTCAGATCGATGTGGATCTGGGGACGCAGGTGAATTTCCTCAAGGAGATCGGTAAGCCCTTCGAGGCGAAACGCCTGTATGAGCGTGTCACGTTTGATCTGGAAATGATCCGGGAGCTAGGGCATTGCTCGGGTATCGAGAACTATTCCCGTTATTTCGACGGACGCGCGGCGGGAGATCGTCCTTTCTGCCTGTTGGATTATTTCCCGAAAGACTTCCTGCTTGTCGTAGACGAGAGCCATGTGACGATCCCGCAGATTCGTGCGATGTATGGCGGGGATTATGCCCGGAAGAAAAACTTGGTGGAGTATGGTTTCCGTTTGCCCTCGGCGATGGATAACCGTCCGCTTACCTTCGATGAGTTCGAGTCGTTGACGCCTCTAGGCATTTATGTGAGCGCTACTCCCGCCGATTACGAGTTGATAAAGAGCGAGGGAGTGGTGGTGGAGCAGGTGATACGTCCGACAGGCCTGCTGGACCCGATTATCGATGTCCGTCCTTCATTAAACCAAATCGACGACTTGATGGAGGAGATCACGCAGCGCTCGGCAAAAGACGAACGAGTCTTGGTGACTACCTTGACCAAGCGTATGGCGGAAGAGCTGACTACGTATATGACCCGCATGGGGGTACGATGCAACTATATACATAGCGATGTAGATACCTTGGAACGTGTACAGATTATGGACGACCTGCGGAATGGCCTGTTTGATGTGCTGATCGGTGTCAATCTGCTACGCGAGGGGCTGGATTTACCGGAAGTCTCGTTGGTCGCTATCTTGGATGCGGATAAGGAAGGCTTCCTTCGTAACGAACGTGGACTTATCCAAACGATCGGACGTGCTGCCCGAAATAGCGAAGGTCACGTTATTATGTATGCAGATAAGATTACGGAGTCTATGCAAAAAGCCATGGATGAAACAGCTCGTCGCCGTGAAATCCAGATGGCCTATAATAAGGAGCATGGTATTGTTCCACAAACGATTAAGAAAGAAATTCGTGACCTTATTTCGATTACCAAGGCTAATGAAGCAGAGGTAGCAGAGGATACTGTGGACTACAGTGCCATGAACAAGAAAGAACGCCAAGAAGCCATCAAGAAACTTCAAAAACAAATGCACGAAGCAGCAGAACTACTTGACTTTGAATTAGCGGCTCAAATCCGTGATATGGTGCTAGAACTGAAGAGTATGGATTAGAAACACTGGACGTTAGGTTAATGCTTTAGCAAGATGAGCTTGCAAAAAAGGAGGTAACATTGAATTCAAGTTGGTTTAAGACAATCTGTCTTTTTATACCAGGTTTTGTTATTTCTTTTCTGATTTATGTTTATTTCCCTACCTTATTTTGAAGTGGTATATTGTTTCCGTTTGAGCTTAACTTTCTTATCTGGTTCCTCTTACTTCTTGCCCATAAGGATCAGATTGCCTATAAGCATCAGAGAAAAATTGCAGCTTTTATTGGTTTAAATTTTAACCTTATTGTATTTCTGTTGCATGCTATGGTAGGTATAAGTGATATGAATGAAGAGAATCCGCGAATTATTTTTGAGCCCTTGTGGATGATAAAAAGAGAACTTGTTTGGATACCAATATTTGGTTATATATTGTTTATGGCTTTCTATGCTTCTATTTATCTGCATTTGCGACATCGAGAGTCGATTAAAAACTAATTGTTAAGATTTTATTTGACTACTTACTAGAAAGGACTATCTATGTCACGTTCACAAGCTACTATTCTGACCAACATGTGTCTCATCGAAGATGGTCAAGGGAATATTGTCATGCAAATTCGCGATCCCAAGCGTTATTCTTGGTCGGGTGCTGCCCTACCTGGTGGTCATATTGAAGCACACGAGGGGCTAGTGGAGTCAGTTATTCGTGAGGTCAAGGAAGAAACTGGCTTGACCATTAAAAATCCTAAATTGGTTGGTATGAAGCATTGGTACACGACAGATGACGAGCGTTATCTTGTTTTCCTCTATAGAACTTCAGACTTTGAAGGAGACATTCATTCGACAGAAGAGGGAGAAGTCCGTTGGGTTGCCAGGGAGGACGTACCTAAGATGGAGCTGGCCTATGACATGCTCAACCTCCTGCGCGTGTTTGAAGAGGACCAACTCTCTGAACTTTTCTATCGTGAGCGTCTTGAAAATGACTTTATCCGAGAATTTTGGTAAGAATATGAACTATTTATTCAAATGAATGAATAGTTTTTTTGTCGTTAAAATCAGAAAGAAGAGCTTTAAATAAGTAATTTTTAGATTTTGCAATGACGATAAAATTAATAAAAATGAAAATTATAATCAATAAAAGTTCATTTTTTCATTGACAAATGCATAATAATGCATTATTATACTTACATAAGTTAATAAATATAGAAAAGAGATTGATTATGAAAACATGGAAAAAACTTTTGTTGGGATTTGCAGGAATCTTTGCTTTGACGACTTTAGCAGCTTGTTCTTCGTCGAAGGACACTTTGGAAAAGGTACAAGATAAAGGAACTTTGACAGTTGCTCTTAATCCTCACTTTGCTCCTTTTGAATTCAAGACAATCCAAAATGGTAAGGATACGATTGTTGGGGCAGATGTTGAAATTGCTAAGGCTATTGCAGATGAGCTTGGTGTAAAAGTTAAATTCTCTGAAATGTCTTTTGATAATGTCTTAGCCAATGTTCAATCTGGTAAGGCAGATATCGCCATTTCCGGAATCTCAGCTACTGAAGAACGTCAAAAAATCTTTGATTTCTCAGATACCTACTATGAGTCTGAAACGGTTCTTGTTGTCAAAAAAGATGCGACAGGAACTTACAAACAAACCGGTGATTTTGCAAAAAAATCTGTAGCCGTTCAAAAAGGTTCTATTCAAGAAAATATTGCCAAAGCAAACTTGTCAGATGCTAATGTGGTATCCTTGGCACAACCTGGTGAAGCTATCAATGAATTGAAATCTGGTCAAGTTGAAGGAGTGGTTCTTGAAAAAGCCATTGCACAAGGTTATGTAGATCAAAACAGTGATCTAGCTGTGTCAGACATTACGCTCAAGTCAGATTCAAAAGATGCCTATGCCGTCGCAATGCCTAAGGGAAGCGATAAACTAAAAGCAAAGGTTAATAAGGTTATCGCTAAACTCAAAAAAGAAGGTAAGATTGACAGCTATGTTCAAGATGCCTATGCTCTTTCACTTAAGAGTTCTAGTAAATAAGGGGTTATTATATGAAGAAAGTTTGGTTTATCCTTACAGCTCTAGTCGCCACGTGCTTTCTAGTTGCTTGTAGCGGAAGTCAGGGAGTAAGTCCCAAAACGATTAAGGAAAAGAAGAAAATTGTCGTGGCAACAGAATCTGAATTTGCGCCTTTTGAGTTCAAATCGTTGGTTAACGGCAAAGATACGCTGGTTGGAGCAGATATCGAATTGGCCAAAGCTATCGGTGAAAAACTTGGTGTAAAGGTTGAATTTTCAGTGATGTCTTTTGATAATGTTCTTGCTAACGTGCAAAGTGGTAAAGCCGATATCGCCATTGCAGGGATTTCGGTGACAGACGAACGTAAGAAGGTTTATGATTTTTCTGACAGCTACTATACGTCAGAAAATGTAGTGATTGTCAAAAAAGACAAGGTAAATGACTACACAAGCACTGATAGTCTCGCAAAACAAACGGTCGGTACGCAAAAAGGGTCTGTCCAAGAAACCGTTGCTAAGAAACAAATCCCTAAGGCAAGTGTCGTATCACTGTCTTCAAATGGTGAAATGATTAACGAACTCAAGTCAGGTCAGCTTCAAGCAGTTGTACTTGAGAAGGCCATTGCAGAAGGTTATATCGCTCAAAATGATGATTTAACCCTTGCCAACTTTAATCTCAAGTCAGATGGCACAGATGCTTATGCCGTCGCAACACGTAAGGGTTCAGATGACTTGCTTAAAGAAATCAATGCCGTCATCAAAGAGACTAAGGACTCTGGAAAATTTGACCAATGGTTAAAAGAAGC
>OJMK01002868.1_pt1 | contig 11080 bp, 9 predicted proteins | sample 1597201 | NCBI WGS metagenome assembly OJMK01 (sample SAMEA2452125, study PRJEB22498) | human gut metagenome | reverse complement strand
GATACCTGTAACGTATCCTTCAGCCATTTCAAGGTAACGAGGACCTTTTTTAAGTGTTCCGTACATTGTACCAACCTGAGATCTTAATCCTTTACCTAAGTCTTCAAGACCAGCACCGATTGGAAGTCCTTCTTCAGAGAATGCACTCTGAGTTCTTCCGTATACGATCTGTAAGAATAATTCTCTCATTGCTGTATTGATAGCATCACAAACTAAGTCTGTATTCAATGCTTCTAAAATTGTTCTTCCTGGTAAGATTTCAGATGCCATAGCAGCTGAATGTGTCATTCCTGAACATCCGATTGTTTCTACTAATGCTTCCTGGATGATACCTTCTTTAACGTTAAGAGTTAATTTACATCCTCCCTGCTGAGGTGCACACCAACCAATACCATGTGTTAATCCTGAGATGTCTGTTACATCTTTCGCTTTTACCCATTTTGCTTCTTCAGGAATTGGGGCAGCTCCATGGTTTACACCCTGAGCTACTGTACACATTTGTTCTACTTCATGTGAATAAATCATGTTGAAACTCCTTTCAGTATTAAAAATAACATCTTTATTTTAGCACATCGTTAAAAATAAAACAACAAATTATCTTAAGAACTTCGTTAAGTTTTTCAATGTTTTTGTTGGTTTGTGTGATAAAAATAATTTTTTTGTCAAGTTGTTTTTCTTTTATATAAAAAATCTCGAATTTTCTTTTTTTTTAGTCAATTCAATAAATTATCTGAATTCTATTCCCCTTGTTTTCTTTAGGAATTACGGGTATAATTTAATACATATTTTTTATAACAGAAAGGAATTATGATTATGAGTCATTATGATTTAGAAACAAAATGTCTTCATTCTGGTTACACTCCTAAGAAAGGAGAACCATGTGCACTTCCTATTTATCAGAGTACTACTTTCAAATATGATACAACCGATGAAATGGGACAGTTATTTGATTTGAAAGCAGAAGGATATTTCTATACACGTCTTCAGAATCCTACGAACGATGCTGTAGCTGCCAAAATTGCTGATCTTGAAGGAGGTGTTGCAGGGCTTCTTACTTCTTCTGGACAGGCTGCGAACTTCTATGCGATCTTTAATATCTGTGAGGCTGGAGATCATGTTGTTGCAGCTTCTACGATCTATGGTGGAACATTTAACCTTCTGGGTGTTACATTAAAGAAACTTGGAATTGACTGTACATTCGTTGATACTGATGCAAGTGCTGAAGAAATTGCCGCTGCATTCAAACCGAATACCAAAGTTTTATTTGCAGAGACGATTGCAAACCCTGCACTTGTCATTCTTGATATTGAGAAATTTGCAAAGGTTGCCCATGAACATGAAGTTCCATTGATCGTTGATAATACTTTTGCAACACCGATCAACTGTCGTCCTTTTGAATGGGGTGCTGACATCGTCACACATTCAACAACAAAATATATGGATGGACACGCCGTTCAAGTTGGCGGTGCGATCATTGACAGCGGAAACTTTGACTGGGACGCTTATGGACACAAATATCATGGTCTTACTGAACCTGATGAATCTTACCATGGTGTCGTTTATACAAAACAATTTGGAAAGAAAGCTTATATCACAAAAGCTACAACACAGCTGATGCGTGACCTCGGTTCCATTCCATCCCCTGAAAACTGTTTCTTATTAAATCTTGGATTAGAAACACTGCCTTTACGTGTAGAACGTCATTGTGAAAATGCTCAGAAAGTTGCTGAATTCTTAGATGCTCATGAAAAAGTATCTCATGTTATTTATGCCGGACTTCCTAATGATAAATATCACGAATTAGCACAAAAATATATGGATAAGGGAAGAACCTGTGGTGTTATTTCCTTTGAACTGACTGGTGGACGTGATGCTGCAGTACGCTTTATGGATGGCTTAAAATTAGCAAATATTGCGACACATGTTGCTGCATCCAAAACGATGGTACTTCACCCAGCTAGCCATACACACCGCCAGATGAATGATGAACAGTTAAGAGAAGCTGGTGTTTCTCCTGGAATGATCCGTTTATCTGTTGGAATTGAAAGTGCAAAAGATATTATCAATGATCTGAAAGAAGCACTTGAGAATGCATAGTTTTATAGGTGTTCGAAGATTACTTAGTAACAGTAATAATTGATATTATAAATTTCAAATATCATAGCAAAAAAGAACCTTAACTCCCAGCATTTATTATATATGCATTGAGTTAAGGTTCTTATTATTTTATATTCTATAAAATCTATAACAGATTATTCATCCCAGTTAGTATACACCTCTTGCACATCGTCATCCTCATCAAGAAGATCTAATGTTTTCTGAATACTCTTAATATCTTCTTCACTTGTAAGTTCGACCATAGTACCAGGGATCATTGTGACACTGGCATCTGCCATAGGAATTTCTTCCTTCTCTAAAGCTTCTCTGACTGCACTGAAGTCTTCTGGTGTTGTCAATACTTCAAAGCTGTCGTCTTCTTCGTTGAAGTCTTCTGCTCCGGCATCTAATGCCATCATCATAAGATCGTCTGCATCCATTTCACATTCTTCTTTAGAGATGATGATCTGTCCTTTCTTCTCGAACATATAAGATACACATCCTGGTGTTCCTACGTTACCATTTCCTTTTGTGAAAGCATTTCTTACATTAGATGCTGTACGGTTTTTGTTATCTGTTAATGTATCTACGATGATCGCAACTCCGCTTGGTCCATATCCTTCATATGTAATCTGCTCATAATTAACAGAATCTGCATCTCCAGCAGCTTTTTTGATACCACGTTCGATCGTGTCATTTGGCATATTATTTGCTTTTGCTTTTGCAATGACATCACGTAATCTGCTATTGTTGTCTGGATCTGGTCCACCCTCTTTAACGGCTACTGCAATTTCTCTTCCAATGACTGTGAAAATCTTTCCTTTTTTCGCATCATTTTTTTCTTTTTTGTGTTTGATGTTCGCAAATTTACTGTGTCCTGACATCTTCTTCTTCCTTCCTTTTCCTTTTTTCTACCTTTACCTGTCTAATCATGTTGTCATGAATATCAACAGATTTAAAGGAATATCCTTGGTAGATAATTTCTATTTCTTCATTGTCTTCTGGTAAATGTCCCAGCTGATCAATTAAAAATCCATTGAGTGTCTCAATATCTTCAACGTCAAATTCGATTCCTAATGTATCCTCAAGTTCTTCCAGTCTCGTACTTCCTCGTACAAGATAAATATCTGCCCATCCAATCTTGGTGATATTACGGTCTTCGACATCATATTCGTCTAAAATATTCCCTACTATGACCTCTAGCATATCTTCCATAGATACAATACCTTCTGTCTGGCTGTATTCATCAATAACGATCGCCATATGAATCTTCTTGGTCTGCATCTCCTGAAAAAGCACCGATAAATTCATCGTCTGATGAACAAAAAACGGCTCTCTTGCAATATCAGAAAGTGTTGCTTCTTTCTGATTAAGATATGCATCGATCACATCTTTTAAATAAAGCACTCCTACAATGTTATCAATGTCATCTTCATATAATGGGTATCTTGAATATGGCTCATCTAACATATAATTTAATGCTTTCTCTACGGACATGTTTACATCAATCGCATCAATCTTCTTTCTTGATGTCATAACATCTGTAACATCTTTATCTCCAAATTCGAAAATATTCGTGATCATGCGGGCTTCCCCTTCCATGATCGCACCTTGCTCATGTCCTTCGTTAACAATGTTCATGATCTCTTCTTCATATTCATTGTCTTCATCCTCTTCATGTTCTTGTTCTGATGTGTGCAGTTTTTTCTTTGCTTCTTTGATCTTCTCTCTTTGTTTCATGAAAAAACACCCAACTGCAAATCCGATGATAACTGCTAAAATGATCATCATAAGCACCGAGGGAGTAAATCCTTCCATTTCTTTTTTTTTCTCCTTTTATCTTCTAGAAATTAAGACTATACAAACTTAAATATATCATTTCTAAGAAAAAAGGTCAATATATCCAAGATTCCTGTTATGTATCAAGACTTAAACTGATCTTTAGTGCATGATCCACTTGTTTTAGGAATGTACAATTTAAATGGCATACCTTTTCTCTTAAACGACTTTTATCGATTGTCCGGATCTGTTCTAACAAAATCACAGAATCTTTTTCTAATTCACATCTGTGGCAGTCGATCGGTACATGAGTCGGCAACTTTGCCTTGTTCATCTTGCTTGTGATCGCTGCACAGATGATCGTTGGACTATATTTATTTCCCGCATCATTTTGCAATACGATCACAGGACGGATACCGCCTTGTTCTGAACCAACAACCGGTCTTAAATCTGCATAAAATATATCGCCTCGCTTAATTACCATAAGCATAAACACTCTCCATTTCTTTTTAAATATTGTATGAAGAGTATTTACAATTCTTTCAAAAGTATTCCTTATTTTTCAAAATATTCTGCTTCTTTCATCTCTCCGTTTCGAATGTATACTCGTGGAACACGTTTCCCAATCCCACAGACAAATTCATAATTAAAAGATCCTGCTTCATTTGCAACTTCTTCTACGGTCAACATTTTATTGCCATCGTGTCCGACTAAAGTTACTTCATCCATCACAGATACACCTTCAATATCTGTCACGTCAACCATAAACTGATCCATACAGATTCTTCCAATGATCGGTGCATACTGCCCACGGATCAATACTTTTCCTTTGGAAGAGAGTGATCTTGGGTATCCGTCTGCATATCCTACTGGGATAGTTGCGATCTTTGTCTTCTTATCAGTTACATATGTGTGATTGTAACTGATTCCTTCTCCTGCTTCCACTTCTTTGATATATACAATGTGTGTCTTTAATTCCATTGCTGGTCTTAAATCCAATACATCTTTTGAAACTTCTTCTGATGGATATAATCCATAAGTAATGATTCCTGAACGTACCATATCTTTTCTAAATCCATCCAGATCAATGATCGATGCACTGTTTGATACGTGTTTGATTGGAATATAGATATCTCTTTCCTCAAGCCACGTAATAAACTGATCATATTTTCGTTCCTGCTCATAAGTTTCTGTTTTATCCGCCTCGTCTGCACATGCGAAATGTGTAAAGATTCCTTGAATCTTGATATTTGGTAATTTGGCGATCTTCTCTATGATATCTACAGATTCTTTGGTTGGTTTAAATCCGATACGGTTCATTCCTGTATCCAGTTTGATATGAATCTTCGCATCTTTGCCTAGTGCCTGCGCGATCTTTGATAAGGACTCTGCCATCTCATAGCAGAATACGGTTGGCTCGATCTCATACTGAATCAATGAGCTGTACTGATATTCTGATGTGTATCCTAAAATCAAGATTGGCTGTCTGATTCCATTGTTTCGAAGTGTGATCCCTTCTTCTAGGATTGCAACGGCAAATGCATCAACTCCGATCTTATTTAATTCTTTTGCAATTGGAACTGCTCCGTGTCCGTATCCGTCAGCTTTGATCACTGGCATTACTTTCACACCTTCTCCAACTACACGTTTTACTTCTCTTATATTATGACAGATTGCATCCAGATCAATAACTGCATGCACTCTATAGTACTGGTTCATAATTTCCTCCTGTAACGTCCTTTATATGAGCAATAATATCTGATGCGATCATGCTGTAAGCGCCCAGATCATGCTTTGCATGATCTCCTGCAAGACCGTGAAGATAAACTCCGTGAACTGCTGCCTCATGAACAGATAATCCTTCCCCCAAAAGGCCTGTGATCATTCCCGCAAGAACATCTCCACTTCCTCCAGTCGCCATTCCATCATTTCCGCTTTGATTAATATACACCAAATCATCTTCTCGTGCAACGATAGTTGTTGCATCTTTTAAAACAGCTGTACAATGATATTTCTCAGCAAGATCTTGTGCACTCTGACATAGATCTTCTTTGATCTGTGTGATATCACATGACATCAATCTTGCTGCCTCCATCAAATGTGGAGTCATGATCGTCCCATATGGATAATCAATTTTCATGTTAAATCTACTGATTATATTTAATCCGTCTGCATCAATGACCAATGTTTTTTTCCCTTTTTTCAAAACCATCTCTAACATTTCTTTCATTTCTTCACTGACACCAACTCCTGGGCCAAACAAGATACAATCACACCATTCTAAAGATTCTTCTAAATCTTTTCGTTCTCCAAATAAAATTTCTGGAAGTCTTGTCTGTAAAATCTGACGATTTCCAGCATCAGAAAGCACTTTCACAAGTCCTGCACCCATCCGAAGCGCTGCCTCTGCTGCAAAACATGCAGCTCCTGACATTGTTTCATTTCCAGCAATGATCAAAATCTTCCCATAGCTTCCTTTATTGGAATATGCTTTTCTTTCTGGCATTAAATGATCACTTTCCTCTAATATATATCCTGTCGCATACTTTTTGATCGTCTGGTTATGAAATCCTATGGATACCAGTTTAATATCTCCACAATATTCTCGTCCTGGATATAATAAATGACCTCTTTTATATCCACCAAATGTAACTGTTGATGACGCATGCACTGCACATCCAAGAATCTTTCCACTATCTCCACTGATTCCAGATGGAATATCAATTGCGATCACAGGCTTACCACATGCATTGATCCGTTCAATGACTTCTTTATAAACACCACCAACTTCTCTAGAAAGTCCAACTCCAAAAATCCCTTCGATCAAAAGATCATATTCATGAAAATTTACATCTTCACAATCTATCGGAAAATAGCCTAGATTCTTAAGTATCTGAAGCTGTAATTTCAGATCCGCTGAAGCTTTTTCTATATTACCAACGATCATATAATCCACTAAATAATCCTGCTCCAACAAAATTCTCGTACAAGCAAGTGCATCTCCTCCATTATTGCCAATTCCTGAAATGATCAATATCCTCTGTGAATGATCTACTATCTGTGCAGCCTTATCTGCAACTGCTTTAGATGCTCTTTCCATCAATACAAGTCCCGGAATTCCTATTCCATGAATCGTCTCATGATCGACCGTTTGCATCTCCTGATTCTTTAATACATATCTCATACGCATTCTCCTATCGCAAAAGCTTGTGCAAATTCTCTTGTATTCGTGATCGATACATGAATTCTTGAAACTTGTTTATCTTTTGCTATCTCTTTCGCATTTCCATATAATTTGACATATGGCGCACCTGATTCATTTCTCAACACTTCAATCTCATATGGTTCCACACCGAAAAAGCCGGTTCCAAATACTTTGGAAACGGCTTCTTTTACAGCAAAATTGCCAGCTAAAGTCGTAGCATTGTCTTTTGCATATGCTAATTCAGTTGTCGTAAAAATTCTTGAAAGATGTCTTCCTCGAAGAATCATCTCTTCTATCCGGTATATCTCTACGAGATCTGTTCCTATTCCAGCAATCATCTTCTTACCTGCTATTCGTTCTCACTCTCTTCACGGTTGTGGACATTGTATGTTAATGTCATCAGACTTTCTGCTAAATGTACATTCTCTACTGTAACATTATCTGGTAAATGAAGATCGATCGGTGCAAAATTCCAGAATCCTTTAATTCCCCATTCTGCCATCTTCTTTGCGATCGCAGGTGCCTGATCCTTCGGAATTGTCAGTGCAGCGATCTTAATTCCATGTGTTTTGATAAAGTTCTCTAGTTCATCTGTATCAAGAACTTTCACTCCACGGACAGAAATTCCGATCAGCTTTGGATTCACAAAGTGCCATGGCTTTGTATCCATAATCTTCATTAAAAGACTGATAATTCGCAAGGGCCTGTCCAAGATTTCCAGCTCCAACAATGATCATGTCATTTCTCTTATCCAGACCTAAGATCTTACCAATCTCTGTATACAGATTATCTACATTATATCCGTATCCCTGCTGCCCAAATCCACCAAAATTGTTAAGGTCCTGACGAATCTGCGATGCTGTTACCATCATCTGTTCACTTAATTCTTTTGAAGAGATTCTTGTAATATTCTTCGCTTTTAACGCTCCTAAATATCTGAAATACCTAGGAAGTCGTTTGATAACTGCTGAGGAAATATTCTTATCTGAGTTTGCCATTTTATTCCTCCAAAATCTTTATTTCGCTTATAATTATATAAGATTGTCTAATAACTGTCAATCTTTCCGTCATGAAAATATTTCATTTTTTCAAAAAATATGGTATTCTGAGAAATAATGTCTATAATAAAAAATTTGAAAGGGGTATCTTAATGATATTATCATGCCAGAATATCTGCAAAACATTTGTCGAAAAACCAGTCTTGCAGAATATCTCATTTCACTTAAATGAAAACGACCGGCTGGCGATCATCGGATATAACGGTGCCGGAAAATCGACACTTTTAAAAATATTGATTGGTGAAATCTCTTATGATGAAGGTGAAATTTCTTTAAAGAAAGACGCAAGCATTGGCTATCTTGCCCAACATCAAGATCATACATTCCACCATACAATTTTTGATGAACTTCTTTCCGTCAAAAAAGAAGTCATTGAATTAGATGAACAGATGCGTACCTATGAACAGGAAATGAAACATCTGACCGGTGATGCACTAGAACAAAAAATGAATCAGTATACAAATGCTACTCATAGATTTGAGCAATTAAATGGTTTTGCATACAAAAGTGAGATCACAGGAATCTTAAAAGGACTTGGCTTTTCTGAAGAAGATTTCACAAAAGAGATCAACACTTTATCTGGAGGTCAAAGAACTCGTGTTGCTCTTGGTAAGTTACTGCTTAAAAATCCTGATATTCTGCTTCTTGACGAACCAACAAACCACTTGGATGTTGATTCCATAAAGTGGCTTGAAAATTACCTGTCTCATTACAAAGGAGCTGTGATCATCGTATCTCATGACCGCTATTTTCTTGATAAGATTGTCAATAAGGTCATGGAGATCGACCAAGGACACTCCATGCTGTTTGATGGAAATTATACAACATTTATCGAAAAACGTGATCAGATCAAAGCAATCCGTTTAAAAGAATACAAACATCAACAACAAGAGATCAAACATCAACAAGAAGTTATCAAAAAATTAAAACAGTTCAATCGTGAAAAATCAATCAAACGTGCAGAAAGCCGTGAAAAAGCTTTAAATAAGATTGATGTATTGGAGAAACCTACGGAATATAATGCTGATATGCGTCTTAGCATTGAACCAGAGATCATCAGTGGGAATGATGTTCTGACTTTAAAAGATGTATCCAAATCTTTTGGAAACAAATCATTATTCCATGGATTAAGTGCTGATATTTTTCGTGAAGAACGCGTTGCCCTGATTGGACCAAACGGAACTGGTAAAACAACACTGTTAAAGATCATTTGCAAAAAGATCAGCAATAATGGCGGTACGATCAGCCTTGGAGCTGGAGTTTCCATTGGATACTATGATCAGGCACAAGATAACTTAGATGATTCCAAAACGATTTTTGATGAAATTTCAGATGCTTATCCAGATCTTAATAACACAAAGATCCGCAATACTTTGGCTGCATTTTTATTTTATGGAGAAGACGTTTTCCGCCCGATCTCCTCTTTAAGCGGTGGAGAAAAAGGACGTGTTTCTCTTGCAAAATTAATGCTGTCTCATGCGAATTTTCTGATTCTTGATGAGCCTACAAACCATTTAGATATTCAGTCTAAGGAGATTCTGGAATCTGCAATGAATGCTTATACTGGAACGATCCTTTATGTTTCACATGATCGTTATTTTATCAATAAAACTGCAACACGAATCTTGGAAATCTCTGATCATGGATTAACTTCTTATCCTGGAAATTATCAGGATTATATTGCTCAGAAGGAAAAAGAAAAGGCATCTCTTACTTCTTCTACTGCTTCCTCCGTTTCTGTTGATACAGAATCCAAACTCGATTGGAAACAGCAAAAAGAAGAACAAGCCAAACAGAGAAAAAAAGAAAATCGTCTTAAAAAAGTCGAAGAGCAGATCACAGAGTTGGAAACGAAACAAGAAGAACTTTCAGAAGCTATGTCTTTACCTGAAAATGCTTCTGATCCTGCGAAATTAATGGAACTTAGCAATGAGCAGGCTTCCATCGATTCTTCTTTGGAAGAACTTTATGAAGAATGGGAAACTCTTTGCTAATTTGTAAAAAAACATATATAATAGTAACGTTAACCGTATTGAAAAACAGGAGGTTTTTATGAAATTAATATCCTTTGTTGTACCTTGCTACAACTCTCAGGAATATATGAGACACTGCATTGACACCTTATTACCAGGTGGTGATCAGGTAGAGATTCTGATCGTTAATGACGGATCTTCCGATAACACTGCTGCGATCGCAGATGAATATGAAAAAAAATATCCTGACATCTGCCGTGCAATTCACCAGGAAAATAAAGGGCATGGTGGTGCAGTGAATACAGGAATCAAAAATGCCACGGGTATTTACCTAAAAGTTGTTGATAGTGACGACTGGGTAAATGAATATGCTTATGGAGAAATCCTTGATACTCTTGCGAATTTCTACAAACAGGGAACTGTCCTTGATATGCTGCTTTCTAACTATGTATATGAAAAACAGGGAGCCAAGAAAAAAACTGTTATTCATTATCGTCATGCAATCCCAAAAGATCAGATCTTTTGCTGGGATGATGTTGGACGTTTTCCTGTCAGCCAGTATATTTTAATGCACTCTGTCATTTATCGTACTGCACTGCTTCGTGAATGCGATCTAGAGCTTCCAGAGCATACATTCTATGTGGATAATATTTATGTATTCAAACCTCTTCCATATGTAAAAACAATGTATTATCTGGATGTTAACTTCTATCGTTATTTCATTGGACGTGATGATCAGTCTGTCAATGAGACAAATATGATCAAACGTATCGACCAGCAGTTTAAAGTTACTTATATCATGATTGATTATATGACTCAGTTTAATCTTGTAAGTAAGCCATTAGAACGTTATATGAGACATTATCTTTCCATTATCATGTGTATTTCTTCCGTGATCTCTGTAAAATCTGGGCAGAAAGAGCATTTAAAGATGCGAAAAGAATTATGGAAATATTTATATGATAGTG
>OJMK01002867.1_pt1 | contig 11083 bp, 8 predicted proteins | sample 1597201 | NCBI WGS metagenome assembly OJMK01 (sample SAMEA2452125, study PRJEB22498) | human gut metagenome | reverse complement strand
CCGATGATGCCGTTCGGATAGTCGGCCGGGCCGGGGAAGGCGAAGCTGATGGCCACGGGTTTGGTGTCGAGTTTGTCGATGATGGCCGTGAAGCCCTCGACCATGGTCGCCAGGCACCGGTCCAGATCCTCGGCATGCGAGGGGAGGGTGATCGGCTCCACGATGAATTTGTTGGCCTGCATGGCGCCGAAGACCAGATTCGTGCCGCCTGCATCGAGGGTGATGACCACCCGGTTGTCGTAGCTGTACATATGTTGCGATGTTTTTCGGTTGATCGTGTTCGGGAGAGGAGTGCCGGGCGGTCACAGCATGTCGGAGGAGTCGGCACACAACCCTCCCGACGCTCTGTCGTCAAGCGCCTCATTTCCGGACACAAAATTATTTAAAAATATCCGGATTATCAAACCCTCCGGTAAATTTTGCGGCGGTTGTCGCTTGCGTGCATGCTGCGCAAACCCGCGCGCGGCGCACGAAATGTAGAGGGTGCAGGATGTGCGGCGATCCGTACACGGATTTCCTTTTTCTCGGGGGAGGGATTTCGGAACGCCGGTGATGCGAAACTTGAGGGATCCGTGCGGTTCGGGTTTCTTGCGATGGGGTGTTGCGGGGAGATTCGTGCGGGGCCGGGCGGATTCGGGAAATTCCGACGGTGGCACGAGTCCGGGAAAGATAAAAAAAAGAAAAAGATCCGATTCTTATCGGATCTTTTTCTTTGGTACCCCCCCAGGGGCTCGAACCCTGGACCCCAACATTAAGAGTGTCGTGCTCTACCAACTGAGCTAGAGAGGCATCAATCATTTCCTGATTGCGAGTGCAAAGGTAGCTATAATTTTGATATCTCCAAAAAAAATCGAGAAAAAAATCAAAAAAATGTAAAAAAAACTGTTTTTTGCCCCTAATTGGCCGTTTTCAACCGGTCGCTGTTCCATTCACCGGCAGCTTCGGGATAGATGAACGGACGCTGCTCCGGAAGTTTTTTCATCCGCAGGTAGCTTTCATAAAGGTTGATTCCGTTCGCCGAGCAGGTGGCCAGCGAGAAGGCCACCACCGACGGATGTCCCTGCAGTGTGTAGTAGCAGTTCTCGGCCCGCTCGATGTATGCATCCCTCCAGGCGGGGTTGTTCGACGGGTTGCCGCCCACGCGGCGCGAATCCCCGCTGCGGCGCGTATCCACGGGCGTCTGGGCGATGACATACATGCCGCACGTGTCGCAGGCGGTGAGCATCTGTTCCGATACGGGGCCCGGCAGCAGACGGATGGTGTTGCATCCGGTGCGCCGCAGGTCGGCTACCTGTTCGGGAGTGAGGTTGCCGGGCACTTCGCGCGTGCGCAACGTGACGCTCCGCCCGTTGATCTCCATCGTGCCGTCCTCCTGCATTGCGATGCTGCGGAATCCGATCGGACGGTCGATGTACTCGACGTAGCGTCCTTCGTGCTGCGTCTTGAGCAGCAGTCGGTATTGCGTGGCCCGAGCGTCGCTCCAGAGCGAGTCGTAGGGTATGCGTGCCAGGAACCGTACGGTGTCCTCGCCCCGCATGCCGAGCGTCACGGAGCGGGTGCCGGTCGTGACGGTCTCGCCCGACGGCGAAAGCAGCGTGTAGTGCAGGCGCGAGGTGCGGGGGTTGAGCGATCCGGTCTTGACCACCACGGCCACTTCGGCCGTGGCGTCGCCGTCCTCGCCGATCCGCGTGCGGGAGCGGATGTCGCGGATGCGCAGCGTCGGCTGGCTCATGACCCACGCCTGTCCGATCTCCGGTGCGGGATGCTCCTTCCAGCTCTCCAGCACGGCTGCCGCCGCAGGCTCCGAAAGCACCACTTCGAGGGTGTTGCGTCCCTCCTTGGCGAGCTTCGTGAGATTCACTTCGGCCGGGGCGTTGCCGTCGGCGTTGTAGGCTGCCGTGCGGCCGTTCACGCGGATTTCGTAGTCGCACGATGCCCGCTCGAGGCGGAAGAGCACCTGTCGGTTGATCCAGGCGAACGGTACGGTGAAGTGGGTGGAGAAGGTGTTGCCCCCGCGCGACCATTCGGTGAGCGGCGTGCAGTAGCGGTCGGCCCCGCGGCCTGCGGCCGCAGCCTCTTCGGCCGTGGGGTAGATGCGGATCTCGCTGCGCGGGCGTTCGAGTCCGTACGACGGGATGTACTCCTGCGCCGTGGCGCCGCAGAGGGAAAATAGAGCTATGATCGGAAGGATGCGTCGCATAATTTCACTATATTTGTCGGGTAAAGATAGGCAATTTTTTCAACAAACACGATGTCTGCACTTCCGAAACTCAACTTTCCGCCCATCCGGCTCCGTGCGCGGCGGCGCGGCGGCGGAGAAGAGGTCGAGATCTGGGACCCCGTCCGGGGCATCTACCTCGTGCTGACTCCCGAGGAGTGGGTGCGCCAGCATCTGATCGCCTATCTGGTCTCGCATTGCGGCGTTCAACCCACGCGCATCGTCGAGGAGTATGCCGTGCCGCTCAACGGGCAGCCCCAGCGTGCCGACGTCGTGGTCGTAGGCGACGATGCGCGGCCGTTGCTGCTGGCTGAATGCAAGGCTCCCGGTGTCAGCATCGGACGGCAGACGCTGGCGCAGGCCGTACGCTACAACTCGGTGCTGGCGGCGCGCTACCTCATCCTGACCAACGGGCTGACGCACTACTGCTGCGAATGGCGCGACGGAACGTATGTCCGTTGCGGCTCCTTCCCGGACCTTACGGCCGGTTAGTCCGTTCCGGGCCTGCGGCGCATGCCCGCCCTCTCCCGGAGGGGCTGTTCAGAGGTTTTTGAAGTGGCGGTCGATGTAGTTCTGGAATGCCTCCTTGTAATTCTCCCCGATAGGGACATATTCCGTGTCGCTCAGGAAGATGCGTCCCCGGACGTAGGACCTGATCGCCCGCAGGTTCACGATGTACGAGCGGTGGACGCGCATGAACTGCTCCGAAGGAAGGGCTGCCTCCATGTTCTTCAGGCGGAAGAGCGTGGTGATGGTCGATCCGTCGCAGAGATGCATCCGCACGTACTCCCCTTCGCTTTCGATATAGACAATGTCGGCGATACGGACGAGCGAGACCTTGTAGTCGGCCTTGACGGAGATGTATTCGCGGTCTTTGGGTGTGGCCTCCGAGTCGCTGTCCGGCTGGGCCGGAAGCCTCCCCTGGCGGAGTTCGTAGAGCGAATTGGCCTTGGCGGCGGCGCGGCTGAAGTCGGCGAAGCTGAACGGCTTGAGCAGGTAGTCCACCGCGTCGAGCTTGAATCCCTCGACGGCGTACTCCGAATAGGCCGTGGTGAAAATCACCATCGGGCGGTCGATCAGCGCGCGGACGAAATCCACGCCGTTGAGGTCGGGCATGTTGATGTCGACGAAAATCAGGTCCACCTTCTTTCCCGCGAGCATCTGCTGCGCTTCCAGGGCGTTGTTGTATTTTGCGACGAGGTCCAGATAGGGTATTTTCGAGATGTAGCTTGTCAGCTGACGCAGAGCCAGCGGCTCGTCGTCGATGGCGATACATTTAAGCATTGAGCGTCGGGATTACGAGTTTTACGGTATAGGTCTTCTCCTCCTCGCGGATTTCCAGCGAGTAGTTCTTCGCGCCGTAGATCAGTTCGAGGCGTTTGCGGACGTTCTCCAGTCCGATTCCCGCGGGGTGTTTGCTGCTCTGGGCGGCGTGGCGGCTGTTGGTGAGCGTGCTGGTCACCTGCCCGTCGGCGTATTCGATCTTCAGGCGGATGAACGACGGATGGTTGTAGCTTACGCCGTGTTTGAAGGCGTTTTCGACGAAGACGATCAGCAACAGCGGCGGGATCGACAGTTGTTCGGGCAGGTTGCCGGGCGACTCCACGCTGATATTCACGGCGTCGGTGTAACGAATGCGCATCAGTTCGATGTAGTTTTTCAGGAACTGGATGTCGCGGTTGAGCGAAATGATCTCGCGCCCCGACTCGTAGAGCACGTAACGCATCATCTTCGAAAGCTCGATCACGGCGTTCTTGGCCGACTCGGTGTCGATGTCGATCAGCGCGTGGATGTTGTTGAGCGTGTTCATAAAGAAGTGCGGGTTGATCTGGTATTTCAGGTAATCCATTTCGGCCTGAAGGTTCTGGCGCTTGAGCGCCTCCATCTGCTGTTCGTCGCGCATCGACTGGTATATCAGCTTGATACCCGTGTTGGCTCCGGTCATAAAGAATCCCAGCACCACGTTCCAGTACATCTCCAGATTGGAGAACGACGCTTTGCGGTAGGCGTCGAGCGCTTCGGGATCGTTTTGTTTGAGGAGGTGGTCCGTGAGGTGGTCCTCGTAGATCTGCACCAGCCAGAAGACGCTGATGATCAGCGCCAGGTTGCTCGCGAGGTATTTCCCGTATTTTCGCCGGAGCATGTAGCGCGGGGCGATGATGGCATTGTGGATGAGAAAGATGATCAGATAGGGGGCGATATACCTCCAGGCAGTCAGCACGTTTTCCAGGTTGACGTGCATTTCGGACATCATCTGCGAGTTGAGGACCGGGACCAGGATGATGGCCGTCCAGACCATCACGTAGAGCAGGTTTTCACCGATGGCTTGTTTTTTCTGGATTTTCATGCTTCAAATATAGTGAAAGTCGCGGGCAAAGCCAAACTTGTTTGAGCTTTGCCGCGACGCATCGAGCTTTGCCCGCAATGCGCCGATTCAAAAAACACCCGGCTCTTCGGAAGCCGGGTGTGAAAGAAAGCAGGTAACCGTACTAATTAGTGACGCCTCATTGTTAGAATGGATTCAGTGACTATGAAGAATTTTGGGATAGAGAATCCAATTGGTTACCTGCCTGTGCCTTATTTGTTCAACAGCGAGGGTTCGTATAGATAGCGTTTGATGCTTCGTTTCGGGGTTTTTTCGAACTCGTTGGGGTAGAGTGCGATGCCCGAGATCCGCTCGTAGGCGGCCAGCTGCGCGTTGAGTTCCTGAAGGTTGTTCTGCATGATCTGCGGCAGGTCGGCCTTGTCCACGCCCTCGGCCTCGGCCTGTTCGTAGTCGGGGACCACGAGGGCCTTGATCTTGCCGTTTCCGGCGTCGAGCACCAGCGATTCGAGCACGAGGTACATGTTGTTGAGCTTGTCCTCGATCTCCTCGGGATAGATGTTCTGGCCGTTGCCCGAGAGGATCATGGTTTTCGAACGGCCGCGGATGTAGAGCGTGCCGTCGGGGTCCATCGTGGCCATGTCGCCCGTATGGAGCCATCCCTCCTCGTCGAGGACCTTGTGGGTGTCCTTGTCGTTTTTGTAGTATCCCTTCATAACGTGCTCGCCGCGGACGAGGATTTCGCCGGCCACGCGCTGCGGGTCTTCCGAGTCGATCCTCACTTCGAGCAGTCCTTTCAGGAACCGGCCGCACGAACCGGCCTTGAACTCGTTGTCGGGGGTGAAGCTGATCAGCGGGGCGCATTCGGTCATGCCGTAGCCGATCGTGATCGGGAACTTGATCTTCATCAGGAACGATTCGGTCTCCTGGTTCATCGGCGCGCCGCCGACGATGAAGATTCCGACGTTGCCGCCGAAGGCGTCCATCAGTTTCTTGCGGATCACCGAGTAGATGGCCGAATTGAGCAGCGGAATCTTCATGGCGATCGACATGGGGCCTTTCTCCAGCATCGGGAGCACCTGCTTGCGGTAGACTTTTTCGAGGATCATCGGCACGCAGCAGATGATCGTGGGTTTCACGACGGCCATCGCTTCCAGCAGGATTTTCGCCGCCGGAATCTTGCCCAGCAGGGTGATGTGTCCGCCGACGGCCAGCGGCGCGAGGAAGTCGAACGCGCAGCCGTAGGCGTGGGCCAGCGGCAGGAACGACAGCGTGCGGCCTCCTTTCTGGAAGTACCGCTGTCCGGTCTGGGTGTTGATTGTCGTTGCGGCGAACATCACGTTGCTCGTGAGGTTGTTCACCGTGAGCATCACGCCCTTCGAGTAGCCGGTCGTTCCCGAGGTGTAGTTGAGCAGGACGACCTGGTCGTTGGGTATTTCGGGATATTTGATGTCGTTGACGCTGAATCCGCGCGGATACTTGGTGCGGTAGTTCTTCACGATGTCGCGCTGGAACTTGGTGAGCGACTTGCCGTCGCGCTCGTAGATCGCGTGGAAGTCCGTGAGCGAGAATACGGCTTCGATCTGCTTGATCTGGTCCTCCTCGATCACGTCCCAGAAGTTGTCGCCCAGGAACAGCAGGCGGCTTTCCGAGTGGTTGATGATATGGATGATGTCCGCAGGGGTGAAATCCTGGAGGATCGGCACGATCACTGCTCCGTAGGTGATGGTTCCCATGTAGGTGATGCACCAGCGTGGGTTGTTGCGGCCGATGAGTGCGATTTTGTCGCCTTGCTTGATCCCAGCTTTCTTGAAAAGCAGGTGGATTTTCGCAATCTCCTTGGCCATTTCATAGTACGAAAAGGTCTCGCCCTTGAAATAGTCGGTCAACGCCGACATCTCCCGATTCTCCCGAAAACTCGTTTCGTATATTTTCAGCAGGTTTTCCTGTAACATGACGCTTGCTTTAGGTCTTTATTGCGGCGCAAAGATAACGTAAAAATTTATTTTGCCGTATGCCGGCCGCAGGATTTATCCTTTTATGCGGATAATTTCGTCGAAAAGTCCGGAGCCGGTTATTCCCGATCGTGCTCTTTGCCGCTCTTTTTCCGCTCCTCGTCGTCGAGTTTCACGCGCCGCGGCTTCCAGATGAAGGTCTTCGACTCGGTTCCCGCCTTCAGCCGTTCGATGTTCTTGCGGTGGGTGTAGATCAGCAGGATGGCGATCACGAACGAGAACACCACGAAGGCCGTCGATCCGTTGACTTTGGGCGATATGAGGGTGAAGACGGGGAAGCAGCATCCGGCGACCATCGAGGCCAGCGACACGTAGTGCGAGACCATCAGCATCACCAGCCACACGCCGAAGCACAGCAGCGCCACGGGGGGATAGATGCCCGTCACGGCGCCCACGAGCGTCGCGACGCCCTTTCCGCCGCGGAATCCGGCGAAAATCGGGAAGATATGGCCCAGCACGGCGGCGAACACGGCGACGATCTTGAGGTTTATCAGGTCGTTCTGTCCGATCAGGTCGTCGTACTGCATCAGTTCGATGATCGTCACGGCCACGAATCCTTTCAGGAAATCGAGCGCGAAGACCGGCAGGGCGGCCCGCCGGCCCAGCACGCGGAGCATGTTGGTCGTTCCGGCGTTCTTCGAGCCGTGCTCGCGGATGTCGATGCCGTAATATTTCTTGCCGATCCATACGGCGCTTGGAATCGAACCGAGCAGATAGGCGATGATAATCATGGTGGTAGCCGTATATATCGTCAGAATCATCTTTTTCGCGTGTTAACTTGTTCATGCAAATATAGTCAAAAAATCCGTATGTGGAAGCCGGGGGCGAAAAAACCGCCGCCGTATCCCGCATTTCCGGAGAATTTAGTATCTTTGCATTCTAAATGAATTAATGTATGAACACAAAGGCTTTGCTCGAACCGATGGGCTCGTGGGCGTGGTGGCGCTCGTGGTTTCTGATTTTCCTCGGCTGCTCGGTCATGGGCGCGGGGTTCGTGCTCTTCGTCAATCCCTACAAGTTCGTGCCGGGCGGGGTCTACGGCATGGGTATCGTGCTGCATAACATCTTCCCTTCGGTCCAGGTCGGTACGTTCGGTTACATGTTCGATATTCCGCTGATGCTGATCTCCATGCTGGTCTTCGGCGGCGGTTTCGGCACGCGCACGGTGCTGGCGGCGCTCTATACGCCGGGCTTTATGAACGTGCTCACGCGGCTGGTCTACCCGAATCCCGAGGCGGTCGAGTCGCTGGACCCTTCGCTGCTGCTGGGCGGGCGGCTGGACCTCTCGAACGACCTGCTGCTGACGTGCGTCATCGGCGCCGTGGTGATCGGCATCGGGCAGGGTATCGTCGTGCGACAGCAGGCGACCACGGGGGGCACGGACATCGTGGGCATGCTGTTGCAGAAGTTCGCCGGGATCAAGTTCTCGACGGGCATCCTGCTGGCCGACGGGTTCGTCGTGTTGTCGGGACTGGCCGTGATCGGCTTCGGAATCGGCACAGGCGAGGCGGCAGCGAACGGCTGGATGCTGACGCTCTATTCGCTCATCACGATCTACATCTCGTCGCGTGTGATCGCCTACCTGCTTGACGGCGCGTCGTACGACAAGCTGCTGTTCATCATCAGCGACCACCACGAGGAGCTGAAACGGTTCATCATCGACGACCTCGACCGCAGCGCCACCTACATCAAGTCGAAGGGCATGTACACCGATTCGCTGCGCGACATGATCTTTCTGGTGGTGAGCCGCAAGGAGGTGCGCCTCGTGCAGCACAAGATCAAGGAGATCGACCCGAAGGCATTCGTCGTGGTGACGGATGCCTACGAAACCTTCGGGGAGGGCTTCAAGCAGTTCCCCGAGAAAAACGAGATACAGGCGGAATAGGCTCCGCCAATTAAGAATTAAAAATTAAGAATTGAAAATTGGGATTTAACGTCAATACATTACGGCCTTTGGAGGGCGCCGGGCGCAAACTTTTCATCGAGACCTACGGCTGCCAGATGAACGTCGGCGACACGGAGATCGTCGTTTCGCTCATGCAGCGCGAAGGCTATGTCTATACGGACCGCATCGGCGAGGCCGATGTCATCCTGATCAACACCTGCTCGATCCGCGACAACGCCGAGCAGCGCATCTGGGGCCGTCTGGCCGAGATGAAACGCTACCGGCGCGCGAATCCGGGTCTTGTCGTGGGCGTCATCGGCTGCATGGCCGAACGCCTGCGCGAGAAGCTGGTCGAGGGACCTGCGGGCGTCGATGTCGTGGCCGGGCCGGACGCCTACCGCGACCTGCCGCGCCTGGTGCGCGAGGCCGAGGCGGGCGGCAAGGGTGTCAACGTGCTGCTTTCGACCGAGGAGACCTATGCCGAAATCGCCCCCGTGCGCCTCGACCGCAACGGCGTGAGCGCCTTCGTGGCGATCATGCGGGGGTGCGACAACTTCTGTTCCTATTGCGTGGTCCCCTACACCCGGGGCCGCGAGCGGAGCCGCGATGCGGAGACCATCGTCGCCGAGGCGCGCAGTTTGTTCGAAAACGGCTACCGCGAGGTGACGCTGCTGGGGCAGAACGTCAATTCCTACCGTATGGGCGACGTCGATTTCCCGGTGTTGGTGCGCCGCGTGGCGTCGGTCTCGCCGCTGCTGCGCGTGCGGTTCGCCACCTCGCATCCCAAGGATATGAGCGACGGCCTGCTGGAGGTCATGGCCTCGATGCCCAACGTCTGCCGGGCGATTCACCTGCCGGCCCAGTCGGGCGCCACGTCGATGCTCGGCCGCATGAACCGCAAATATACGCGCGAATGGTATCTCGACCGCATCGCTGCCATCCGCCGCTATCTGCCCGACTGTGCGATCACCACCGACCTGATCGCGGGCTTCTCGGGCGAGACGGAGGAGGAGCACCTGCAAACCCTGTCGCTGATGCGCGAGGTGGGCTATGATTTCGCCTACATGTTCAAGTATTCGGAGCGTCCGGGCACTTTTGCCGAAAAGCACCTGGGGGACGACGTTCCCGAGGAGGTGAAGTCGCGCCGGCTGTCCGAAATCATCGCCCTGCAAAACGAGCTGGGCCATGCGAGCAACCTGCGCGACGTGGGCCGGGAGTTCGAAGTGCTGGTCGAGGGCGAGTCGAAGCGCGACAGGAACCAGCTGTCGGGCCGCACTTCGCAGAACAAGGTGGTGGTTTTCGACCGCGGGGATCATCGGGTCGGCGACTATGTGAGGGTTCGCATCACGGGCTGCACGCCGGCCACGCTATTCGGAGATGTCATTTCCGGACCGTGCAATTAAAAGTGAAAAATTAAGAATTAAAAATTTCTGTTTTATGCGTTTCGATGAACTCGACCTGGAGGATGAAATCCTCGACGGTCTTGAGGATATGAATTTCCACGAGATGACTCCCGTGCAGGAGCACACGATTCCGGTGATTCTGGAGGGCCGCGACATTATCGGCTGCGCCCAGACCGGTACGGGAAAGACCGCGGCCTATACGCTGCCGCTGCTGAACAAACTGCTCATCGAGGGCAACCCCGACAACGTGGTGAAATCGCTGATCATCGTGCCGACGCGCGAGCTGGCGCAGCAGATCGACCAGCAGTTCCAGGGCTTCTCCTATTATGCGCCCCTCTCGACGACGGTGGTCTACGGCGGCGGCGACGGCAAGGGCTGGGACATCCAGAAAAACGGCATGCTGAACGGCGCCGACGTGGTGATCGCCACTCCGGGCCGCATGATCGCCCACCTGCAAAACAGCGGCGTCGATCTTTCGCACGTCGAATACCTGATTCTCGACGAGGCCGACCGCATGCTCGACATGGGTTTCTCGGACGACATTATGAAGATCATCTCCTACATGCCCGCCGAACGGCAGACGATCATGTTTTCGGCGACGCTGCCCCCGAAGATCCGCGAACTGGCCAAGACCATTCTGCGCAATCCCGCCGAGGTCAACATCGCCATTTCGAAACCCAACGAAGCCATCGACCAGTCGGCCTACATCTGCTACGAGCGTCAGAAACTGGGCATCATCCGCGAGCTGTTCGCCGAGCCGACCGACTCGAAGACGATCATCTTCTCGTCGTCGAAACTCAAGGTCAAGGAACTGGCCCATACGCTCAAGCGCATGGGACTCGACGTTGCGGCCATGCACTCCGACCTGGAGCAGGCGCAGCGCGAGGAGGTGATGCTCAACTTCAAGAACAACAAGGTCAAGATCCTGGTGGCCACCGACATTGTGGCGCGCGGCATCGACATCGAGGATATCGGCCTGGTCATCAACTACGACGTGCCGCACGATCCCGAGGACTACATCCACCGCATCGGCCGCACGGCGCGCGCCGCAGCGACGGGCAGCGCCATCACCTTCGTTTCGGAGGAGGAGCAGGGCAAGTTCCACCAGATCGAGAAATTCATCGAGCGGGACATCCGCAAGGCCGAATTGCCCGAGAGCGTGGGCGAAGGCCCGAAATACGCTCCCGACGAGAACCGCGGCCGCTTCGGCCGGGGGCGCGGGGGTCGCAGCGGGGGAGG
>OJMK01002858.1_pt1 | contig 11114 bp, 5 predicted proteins | sample 1597201 | NCBI WGS metagenome assembly OJMK01 (sample SAMEA2452125, study PRJEB22498) | human gut metagenome | reverse complement strand
TGGTTTTAAGTGTGCCAACTCCTATTTTGGCAGCAGAACAAATAGATATTATTGAAGATACCAATGCTGATTTTGAAAACAGTGATGAATCTGAAAATTTAATAGTTACATCTGATGGTGAAAATTTTGAAATTGTAGATGAATCAGCAGAGCTTGATCTACCTATGGAGAATACTGAGAACTTAAACAGTACGGAAGATGATTCTATAGAACTGTTTGATGACGGTAATAATATTTCGGAATTCGTTGGAAACGAATCGGAAACGAATGACTGGATACAATCCGAACAAGTAGAGGGGTTATCTTTTAAATATGATGTGAATAATCAAACATTATATTTAAAAAGTGAAAAACCTGTGGTATTGCCAGATTATAAGCAATCAGGATGGACCAGTGAGTGGCGCAATAAATATGGATCACAGCTTAATGATGTAAAAACAATAGAGATTCAAGGGGAAATCACTCAAATTGGTGAATTCAATTTTAATAATGGCCGTGCGGGTGCATATGATAATTTGGAAACGGTAAAATTATCTCCTAGTGTCACAAAAATAGCTGCTTCCGCATTTGGAGAAGTTGCGACATTAAAAAATATTAATTTAAATAATGTTAAGGAGATTGGTACTGCTGCCTTTTGGAAAACTGGAGTGGAAAATATTACATTGGATGATGCGGGAACTATAATAGCAGACAATGCTTTTTCAGAATGTACATCATTAACTTCAGTAACTGTAAAAGGTATTAAATCATTAGGCATGAATGCATTCGATGGTTGCACATCATTAATCACATTTAATTGTGAAGGCAATATTGAAAACATTCCGATGAAATGTTTTCAAAAGACAGCAATAAAGGCTTTTGACTTTAAAAATGTATCTAGTGTTGGAAGAAATGCATTTAATAAGTCAAATCTGAAATCAGCTTGTTATACTGGAACAAAAGAACAATGGGATTCTATGATTCCGGCTGCAAGTTGGTCAGGATCGACAATTCCAGCGGGAACTATTGTTCATTGCAAAGCAGATGCTATAGAATCAAAAGATGCAACTTGCACAGAAAACGGCTGGAAAGAAGTTGGTGTCTGCGAAGTATGCGGAGAACACTATTCTTATCCGACAGAGGAAAATGCGATTCCTGCTACTGGTCATACATGGTCCGAGGATTATGTAGTAGATAAAGCAGCAACCTGCACAGAAGCTGGTGAAAAGAGCAAACACTGTACAGCCTGTGATGCCAAAGAAGATGTACAGGAGATTCCGGCACTTGGACATGATTTTGTTTCCAAAGTAACCAAGAAAGCAACCTGTACAGCAGATGGTACTCTTACTTGTACCTGCAGCAGATGCAACGAAACAAAGACCGAAACTATTAAAGCGACAGGCCATAAGTGGAGCAACTGGAAAAGAACAACAGCAGCTACAGTATTTAAACCAGAAGTTCAGACCAGAAAATGCTCTGCATGCAATAAGAGTGAAACCAGAAATATAGGCAAAAAGCTTGCACCGAAAGCAACTCTTAATGCCTCTACTGTAACCTTAAAAGTAAAACAGTCTACTTCCAGACTTAAAGTTACCAGACTTGCAAAAGGTGATTCTGTAAAATCCTGGAAATCCTCCAATAGCAAGATCTTCACAGTAAGAGGCAAGTCTAACGGAACCTGCAAGATCACTGGCAAAAAGAGTGGAACTGCGAAACTGCAGATTACCCTTGCCAGCGGACTGAAGAAGACCGTTAAGGTAAGAGTTCAGACAACAGCAGTAAAAACCTCAAAAATCACAGTATCCAAAAATGTAACTGTTCGGAAAGGAAAGAGAGTGACACTGAAGCCAGTCGTAACTCCATTCACATCCCGTCAGAAGGTTACTTATACAAGTTCCAACAAAAAGATTGCAACCGTTTCTTCCAAGGGCGTTGTAACCGGAAAGAAAAAAGGTACTGTAAAAATAACAGTAAAATCCGGATCTAAATCCGTTAAAGTGACTGTCAAGGTAAAATAATTAAGAGTTGAAGAGCTCTTCTTCCGTGAGGAAGAGGAGCTTTTTTTAAAGAAGGGACAAAATGAAAAAAACAAAATTGTGGAAAAGGATAGCCGGCTGGCTACTTGTTTTTCTTCTTGTATTACAGCTTCCTGTAAATGCCTTTGCGGGAGAATGGGTGGATAATACACCATATTCATTTGAAGAAAACTTTACGGAGAAGCAGGATGTCACAGAAGAAAGCGATTCATCAGGTGATCAAACCGGTGTAGAAGAATCGTCAAATTCACAAGATCAGATTGATATCGAGGAAGAGATTCCGGCGGAAGATTCGTTTGACGTAGGAGAGGAAACTGATACCAGTTCTGACCTTGATATGGAAGAATCTGGCGTAAGTGAATTTACAAGTGAAGATGAATTCACGGACGGAAGTATTGCTCTGTTCAGTGATGGAACAGACCAGTCTGAAGATAGAACAAACGAAGAAAAAGAAATACAGGTAACTGTCAGTATCAGTAAAGATGGAAAATTTCTCGATGATAAAGACGGAAATCCAATGGCAGGACGCACCGTGACCTTAACTGGTCAGTCCTCGTATACCATGGACGATGCTTTGAAAGCAGCACATAACTTGTATTACCCGGGTGGAGCAGAAGCCGGTTATGATTATCATGCGGATGAATCAGGTATATTTGATGGTGTGATTTACCGGTTATGGGGATATGACAAAAAGGATGTGCCATATATCAAGTCTTCCTTGAATCGTGATAGCGCCAATTATGGTTCTGCGCTTGGAAGAACTGTAGAAAATGGTGACGAAATGCATTTTTTTATCCAACAGAAAAAGGGCCAGGATAAACTTGCATTTTTTACAGAAGAAGAACAGACAGTTACAGAAGGACAGCCGATCGTTCTCAGACTCAGACAGGAAGATGATGCCGGACGTGCATATTCAAACTGCGAGGGAGCGTCTATCTATATAGATGGAAAAAAGCAGGAAAACATTATAACAGATGCAGAGGGAAAAGTAACACTTCCAGTGCTGGAAGCAAGAGAAACTCCCTACTTTATTACAGCAGAAAAACAAATCAATAATAATGGGACAGAGAGTACTGCGATTTCAGCAGCATATGCAAACGTCACAGTTGTTCCTGATGAGGATGATAAAGGCGATTATATCAACGGCGTTGAACTCTGTATTAAAAATAGCAAAACTGAGGTAAAAAAAGAATCTGTTAATATTTTTGATGGATCTCAGACATTTACTTTTCCAACAGGATTCAGTCATGGCGAGTTTTATGTAAATGTAAGTACAATGGAAAGCATTCCAGAGGGTTGTACTTTATATGCAGTTTACACCAGTCCATTGGATGATACAGTAAAAAGAGTGAAATTGTCACAGGATTCCTCAACTCTATTAAAAAATACGAGTGTGAAATATTCTTCAAAAGCAATTCTTTCTATTGGCTTTGAAGTAAGAAAGAATGGAAATATTTTACAGTCAATTGAAGTTCCAATACATTATAAAGCACGTTTAAATGAGCTGACAGTCAGTGATTCCTGGGGACATGAACTTTCTACAGGATTGCAGGATACTACAGAAAGTCAAAACCTCGAGGTGACTGTACCGAAAAATACGGAATATATTGACATTGCCGGAAGTGACAATGACTGCTATGGCTCAATTGCGGAAAATCCGGAATTGATTGTGATGGATGGTGTTGAACTTATTAAACCACCACTTGGTGGGGCTTTGCGATTCATACCTGACTGGGAGAGGCATTCAGAGTATAAAGCTGTCATAACATTAAAAAAAGATGATGCAAAGTATGTTTCAGAAGATACAGTATATACGCTTACCATAAAGCCGGGGGAAATTGACTATACTCCAATACTTACTGATAACAGGGAGCCAAATGGAGTAGGGATTATGCAAGGCGAGAAAGCTGAGCCGTTTATAGTGCAAGCTTCTGTTTTACAGGAAAATGAAGGAAAACTTTCTTATCAATGGTATGTAAGTTCAAGTGCAAGTTCGGATATTAAAGATTATGATAAAATAGAGAATGCAGTTGAAAATTCATACACAATAAATACAACTCAGCCACAGTATTCTAGATACTATAGATGCCTTGTTTCTTATGAAATAAATACACATCTTTATACTGCGACAAGTAACGTTTTTTCAGCAAGAGTATACCCACATGTAGCAGATAAGCCTGTAATACTCCAACAGCCTAAAGACACAACCTATGTCAAGGGAATCCCTATTACAGAAAAATTGGAAATAGTTGTACAAAAATCTAACGAGTTTGGCGTTAAAACAGAGTATCAGTGGTATCAAAATAGAGTAAATTCAACGCAAGATGGAATATTAATATCTGGAGCGACTGAAAATACATATAGTCCAGAAATAAAAGAAACAGGAATAACTTACTATTACTGTAAAGTAAAAACAAATATTCTAGCATATATAAATGGTGATGGTGTAAAGATATCGAGTGAAGAGATCTGTTCGGATATTGCCTGTGTCACCGTCACAGAAGCTCCTCTCCCATGGGAGGGAAACGGAAGTGAAAGCTCTCCATATCTCCTTAAGACAGCTTCAGATGTAGAAGCACTGCGGGACAAAGTAAATACAGAGGGATTTTCCTTTGAAAATACATACTTCCAGCTTACGGAAGACATCACCCTGCCAACTGGATGGAAGCCTATCGGTGTGACTAAGGATGGAAGGAAAGACCTGAAAAATGGCGAGAACCTTAATGCATTCAGCGGTATTTTTGATGGAAATAACCATACTGTAACAGTACCGGAGGGCGGGCTGCCTCTCTTTGGTTATGTCCGTAATACAAGGATCCGTAACCTGAACATCTATGGAAAGAAGATTGCCGGTTATGGCCTTGTCAATAACTTTGAAGGTGTGGGACTTTCCGGAATGGCAGTTGAGATCGACAATGTTACCCTGAAAAGTGGTTCCAGTACCCTGAAATCCGGCCTTCTGGGTGCTAATAAGACGATGAGCCCTTATGCCGGATGTTCTTCAGCCTTTGAGGCAACGGTACGGAACTGTACGATTGAGAAAGATGTTGTCATCGGATATGACAGAAATGAGAATGAGATCGGGGCCATTGCCGGACGTATGCAGGGTACAGTAGAAAACTGTGTAAGTTATGCGATCGTTTACGGAACCAGTTATGTAGGCGGTATTATCGGAACCAGGGACAATGCCATGGGCAACTGCTCTGTGATCGGCTGTAAATTTTATGGCACCGTAGAGGCTTCTGGTGAAGTGGCTGGTGGTATTGTGGGCGGCGGTTATGACAATTCCACAGCCCCGAACGGATGCAAGATAACTATCAACAGCTGCAGTTCAGAGGGAAGCATCACCGGTTCTGACAAGGTCGGAGGAATCCTTGGTGGAGACCTCTATGTGGCACAGACCTGGAACAACTGCACTTATACCTTTAAAAACAATTCCTTTACAGGAAAGGTACAGGCAACAAAGGCAGACGCAGCATATGTAGGAGGTATCATTGGTTTTTATGACAGCCTGAACCGGATCGATGACATCACCAACAATTATTATGCAAAAGACTGCGGGGCAGATAAAGGGATCGGTTTTGTAAGATACATTGATACCAACTGTCTGACCCATGAGACGGCAAGCGGAGCCACTTATGTCAATACAGAAAAAGAAACCACCAGCTGCCCGAAGGTGGAAGGCTGCGGATGGCAGACCGGATATAACCGGACGGATGATCCACTGGGGGCAGACCAGGAAAAACTGGTCTCTACAGAAGGCCTGCGTGTTTATGTGGATTCCCTGGAGCTGACTGGTGATTACCGGACAGAGTTTTACCTTGGGGAGGACCTGGATCTCAGTGGAATGAAAGTGGTTGCTGTGATCAGTGACGGAACCAGACAGGAGCTTTCGCTGACAGATCTTACCATAGAGGGATATAACAAGGATAAACGTGGGGAACAGAAACTGAAAATTTCCTATAAGGAAGCATTCGTGGAACTGACCGTTAAGGTATTGAAAAAAGATGCCGGTACGATCACGGTAAGCTTTACGCTTCTCGGAGATTCTGTTCATGGCAGTGCAAAGGAGGATCAGGAACACACCCTGCGAAAAGGAAATCTGGATACCTGGATCGCAGCAAAAGATTACACGATCGATGGAAATGCCAACGTCCTGGAACTCTTAAAAGAAGTGCTGTCCAAAAATGGAATGAGCTGCCGTACATTGAGGGATGAGACCTACATTGCCGGAATCACGAAGGATGGTCAGGAGCTTGCAGAATTTTCCAATGGACAGAACTCCGGCTGGATGTATACTTTAAATGGAATCCACCCAGATCTTGGAGTAAAAGAGCAGTACCTGGAAGACGGGGATGAGATCGTATTCCATTATACCGATGATTATACCCTGGAACATGACCATGTATGGGACAGCAAATGGAATTTTGATAAGGATGCCCACTGGCATGAGTGTGTTGCCATGTACGGAAAATGTGACATCACGGATAATACGAAAAAGGGTGGCTACCAGAAACATTCCTATGGAAAAGGAAAGCAGATCAAGGCTGCTACTTATAAGACAACCGGACTGATGAGATATACCTGCCAGGTCTGCGGATACGAAAAGACGGAAACGATTCCTGTAATTGCACATACGCATAAATACACCTGGAAAACTACGGCAAGAGCTACGGTATTCCGTCCGGCGAAGCAGGAAGGAACCTGTTCCCTCTGCGGTAAAAAACAGACACGGAACTATGGAAGCAAATTAAAGGCAACTATAAAACTGAACGTATCCTCCATTACCCTGAAGCGGAAACAGGCCACCACAAAGGTGAAGGTTTCCATGGCATACGGGGATTCCATAAAGTCCTGGGCTTCCAGCAACAAAAAGATCGTGACCGTTGATAAGAAAGGAAAGATCAAAGCCGGAACCAAAACAGGAACGGCAAAGATCACCGTTACCTTAAAGAGTGGAAAGAAAGCGACTCTGAAAGTAAAAGTCCAGACTGCAAAGGTAAAGACTACGAAGATCAGCGGCCTCAAGAAAAAACTGACCATCAAGAAAGGAAAGAGCGTTACTTTAAAACCAGTGGTCAGCCCGATCACTTCCCAGGAGAAAGTGACCTACCGTTCTTCCAACAAGAAGATTGCAACAGTCAGCTCGAAGGGCGTGGTTAAAGGCCGGAGAAAAGGAACCGTTACCATCACAGTTAAATCTGGAAAGGTGACAAAAAAGATAAAAATTACAGTTAAGTAAACAGAGTAAGGGTGTAAAAGGTATCAAAAAGCAAATAGTGTTTTTGGTACCTTTTCATCCGATAGAGGATAATTATGAAGCAACTGAAAAAAATATATTGGAAACGGATCGGGGTAATAGGAATCAGCTGTTTTATGCTTTTGTGGAGCTGTCTCCTTACGGGCTGTGGAATCGGAAAAGGGGATTCCGGAAAACCTGCTGCCTGTACCATTTCGATAGACTGCCAGACGATCCTTGACAATATCGGTGATCTAAAAGAAACCAAAAAAGAATTTGTCCCGGAGAATGGCTGGATACTTCCGGAAGTGGAAGTTAAGTTTACTACGGGCGATACCGTATTTGACATCTTAAAAAAGATCTGTGGGGAAAAGAACATCCAGCTCTCTTCCAAATATACCCCGTTATATAAAAGCTATTATGTGGAAGGCATCAATCAGCTTTATGAATTTGACTGCGGAAAAAATTCTGGCTGGATGTACAGTGTAAATGGAGAGTTCCCGAATTATGGGGCTTCCAGTTATAAGCCCAAAGATGGGGATAAGATTGAATGGAAGTATACCTGCAATCTTGGAAGTGATGTTGGAAACCCATACAAAGATAAGAAGTAAAGAAATTGTGAAAAATAGTTAAACTGGTATGAGAGAAAGACCAGAAACATTGGCGAACATTGACAGAAATAAGGCGTATCGTTATAATTAGAATAACAAAAAAATCGAGCGTGGTTCGGCTGATGGCAGCCGATTTAAGGAAATCCGGTGCGATTCCGGAGCTGCTTTTCCCTGTGTGAAATGTATCGAATGAAAAACGCCTTATGAAAGCATTTTGAGCCAGTATATCCAACACGTCAGGCAAAGAATACAAACATGTAAAAGATATACAGTTTGTATGATCCGAACGTTGGAAAGGAGATCATATGCGCTCACAAAATGATAAAGCAACATGGAGTATACTGCGATTTGATCATCGTACATTTACGGCACAGCTTGCCAGTATGCAAAGAAACAAACAGGTAGCAGCAATTCCTGAAAAATATATTTATATTGATGATTGCTGTTATAAGGGCAACGGGAAAATAAAAGAGATAATCCTGCCATCCGGCTGCAGAATCATAGGAAAGGAAGCTTTTGCAAGCTGCCAGCTCCGTAAGCCCGTTGTATTCCCACAGACCGTTAAAGAAATCAAAGAGAGTGCTTTTTCGGAAAATCATTCTCTCAGAGAAGTAACATTTCCGGCATCTTTGGAAATTTTAGGAGATTATAGTTATAAAGGATGCACAGCCCTTAAAACGGTAGTATTTGAAACCAGTTCAGAATGCCGCAGGATTCCGGAGTACTGTTTCCATTCCTGCACGCAGTTAAGTAAAGTGGTATTCCCGGAGCATTTAAAGAGTATAGGAAGAAGAGCTTTTTACCGCTGTAAGGAATTAAAGGAGATCACGCTGCCGGATACACTGGAAGAAATTGGTCTGGAAGCCTTTTACTTCTGTGGCTTTGAAACCATAGTCTTACCAAAAGAAATTAAAAAATTAGATCAGAGGGCCTTTTTCGGATGTAAGAAATTGAAAGAGGTATATATTCCGGAAAATATCATGTATCTTGGAGAGGAAGTCTTTCATGGATGCAACCGGCTGGAATATCTGGAAATACATCATGATCCTGAGCATATTGGCTCAAAGATCGTGAACAAAAACTGCACGATACGTTGCAAAAAGGGAAGCAAAGTGGATTTGTACTGTGAAGAGCAGGGATTAAAGAGGGAGTACATTTAAACGTGTTATCAACAAATAAGACCGAGAAAAGAAACAGACAGCCTGCGGATCAATCCATCATTGATGCTTTTTCCACATGCCATCCATTTTTGAATTTTTTTTATTTTGCTGTAGTACTGTTATTTACTATGTTTAATCAGCATCCCGTCTTTATCTGCATTTCTTATGCGGGTGCTTTGTCTTATTCCATCCTTCTGCTTGGAGGAAAAAGGACACTTAGGCAAAGCTTTCTCTTTACCCTTCCCAGTCTTTTGATCGTGGCTCTTCTGAATCCACTTTTCAATCATTATGGGGTCACGATGCTATATTATGTAGAAAGCAGTGGAAACTGGATTACTTTGGAGGCCTTAGTCTATGGAGTAGTCCTTGGAGCGGTCATGTTCGTAGTGATCCAGTGGTTTTCCTGTTATAATAAAGTTATGACAAGTGATAAATTTATTTACCTGTTTGGAAGGCTGATACCGGCCCTTTCTCTGATCCTTTCCATGGCGCTTCGCTTTGTCCCCAGATTTACGGGGCAGCTGAAAGTGATCCGGAACGGTCAGAAATCCATGGGAAGGGATGTTTCAGAGGGCAGTCTTTTTAACCGTATCCGTGCGGGCTTTAACATGCTGTCGATACTGGTTACGTGGGCTTTGGAGAATGCCATAGAAACTTCGGATTCCATGCGGAGCAGGGGATATGGATTAAAAGGAAGGACTGCTTTTTCCATTTACAAATTTACGAAGAAGGATAAAAGCCTTCTGGCAGTGATGGCAGCTTTATTCCTTGTATTTGCCACTGGCTGTATGAATGGGGCTTCTTATGCAAGTTATGATCCCCGTATTTTACTTGCTGGTTTTACCATTCAGGGGCATCAGGCTCCGGTATCTGTTCCAGTAGTTGAAGCAATGCTTACATACATCTGTTTCGCATGTTTTTGTTTCCTTCCGGTGATCCTGGATGTGACGGAGACCATCCGTTTTGCCAGAAGCCGGAAGCATTGTGAAACAGATCTGGATATGACTTACAAAAAAATCTACGAAACTCTGGAACAGGAAGGATAATGATTATGAATCTTGTAGAAGTAAAGGAGTTTAGCTTCGCATACCCGGAATGTTCCAGGAAGGTTCTGGATCATGCGAATCTGAAAATAGAAGAAGGAACGTTAAATGTGATCTGCGGACGGAGCGGATGCGGCAAAAGCACGCTGCTGCGCACGATTATGGGACTGCTACGTCCTTTGCGGGGCAGTATCCTGATCGGGCAGAAATCGGTGCACGAGCTTCCGCAGCGAATGATTGCCGCACAGATCAGTTTTGTATCGACCGACGACGTGCGCATGGGGCACCTGAAAGTTTACGATGTCGTGGGTCTGGGCCGTGCGCCCTATACCAACTGGATCGGACGGTTGACGGACGCCGACCGCGCGGCAGTGGAAGAGTCCCTGCGGCTGGTGGGAATGGAAGCGTTCGGCGACAAGGGTATCGACACCCTCAGCGACGGTGAGCGGCAGCGGGTCATGATCGCCCGTTCGCTGGCCCAGGATACGCCGATGATCCTGCTCGACGAACCGACGGCGTTTCTCGATCTGCCGAACAAATACGAGATCGGGCTCCTGCTTCGCTCGCTTGCGCACAATCACGGCAAAACGATCCTTTTTTCGACGCACGACCTGAACATCACACTCGACCTTTGCGACCGTATCGTAATGATAGACCGCGGCAAATTCCTGCACGGCACGCCGGACGAAATGATCGCCAACGGCAGTATCGGACATCTTTTCGACGGCACGTCGATCCGCTTCGACAGGGAAAAAGGTGCAGTCAGCCTCACACCGGAGAAAAAGCCGGCATTCGGCCAGCATACTGTAAAATATTGATTATAAATGCTATCTTGAGAATTTTATTCTTCTGCAACCCTAGCATTTAAGTTTTTTCGTCCGGCAATAACAGTCTGTATTTCCCGAAACGGAAGGTTTTTTTGATAAAAAATTTGCAGGGAATTTCTTTTTAATTACCTTTGCACCGCTGATTTAGTCATCGGACGCCAGCTTTGGCCCATTCGTCTATCGGTTAGGACGCAAGATTTTCATTCTTGAAAGAGGAGT
>OJMK01002848.1_pt1 | contig 11157 bp, 2 predicted proteins | sample 1597201 | NCBI WGS metagenome assembly OJMK01 (sample SAMEA2452125, study PRJEB22498) | human gut metagenome | reverse complement strand
GTTGCGCTTACTGTTGTTGAGCATACTGACGCTGACCACAAATACAGCGATGGAACAGGCAAGTGCGAGGAGTGCGGAAAGCCCTGCGAGCATGGCGGTGATATAAACACGGACACCGGCATCTGCTCAATCTGCGGTGCGGTTGTGTCTGTCGCACTCTATACAGACAAGAACGGAAGCTTAAAGTATGTAGATACCGATGAGCTTCACTCTTTACTGAATGAATACAACGGAAGCGGTACGATAAAGCTGTTTGAGGATTATTCTAAACCAAGCGCTCAGTATGACTTATACGGAGAACTTACAATTGACTTAAACGGACGCAGATTAAATATCCGGAGTATTACTCCTTGCAAAAACGGAAAGCTTACGATCAAAAACAGCGGCAATCCGGTTATGCTCGGTTGTAATGTATATCCGACAAACGACGCTTCATACGCCGGCGGTACGCTTATAATAGACGGCGATGTAGTTTTAGACACTTCGATCTATGTATATGATTCGAGTACGGTTATATTGAAAGCCGGTGCATATCAAGCCGGACTTTACGCCAGGGACAGCAAGACATTATACGATATGCTCGGAGAGGGTAAGGCTTTCTTCAAGACTGACGGAACTCTTTTCAATGCAAATGTTAAGGAAATATCAAGCAGTGAAACGCTGACAATCAAAGACCACAGCCATACCTATGTTGACGGCGAGTGCGGCTGCGGATATGTTTGCCCTCACAGCGATGTTAACAGCGAAACGGGTAAGTGTAACGAGTGTGAATATCAGTATGCGGCTGTTATCGTAAAGGACGGGGCTGCAGCTTCTGTTTATAAGGAAACTGAGATGGAAGCGGCTTTTGAAGCGGCTGACAGTGACGCAAACACCGGCTGTACATTAAAAGTATACAAGAATTATACAGGCAGCTATAAAACACTCAGCGGTAAGTTCACGCTGTGGATCGCTGAGAAAGCCAATGTAGGTACGTTAACTGTTTCGGGAGATATAACCGTTACGGGATCGAAAAAAAATAATAGTTTTTATGGCGATTTCGATGTAGAGGACGGCGGTAAGCTGACATTTGACGAAAACTGCGGCGCTATGGGAACTGTGTTGGTAGGTGCAGGTACATTTGACTGCTATTGTTCAATCGGCATAACACTCAATATAAACGATGCCAGCAGTGACGTAATTCTTCACGGCGGATCTTTCAGAAAAATATGCTATAACGGCGGCGGGGACAGAGCAAACGCAGAAATACTGACTTTGTTGGCTGAGAACCGTATGTTTATGAAGTATCCCAATGCTGAGACGATAGACGGCTCAAAAACACTGTTGAAAGACGGTCTTGCAACTGTTTTTGTAACATCACATGAAGATCACAGTTACGACAGCACAACGGGCAAGTGTACGATTTGCGGTAAGCGGTGCGGTCATACGGATGTTGACAGCAAAACAGGTGTATGCTCTACCTGCAAATATCAGCTTACTGCGGGCATTTCGAGTGCGGGAACAGCGAAGTATTTCGATAATATAGACAACGCTTTTTCTGCGGCATTATCGGCGGAAAACAACGGCTGTACGCTGACATTGTATAAGCACTGCGAGATTACACAGAACGTAGAAATCGGCAATACAACGGTTACTGTCGATGTGAACGGATGTTCACTCGGCGGAGAGGCAGATATAAGTGTAAATAACGGTGGTGTGCTGTACCTTAAGGACAGCAGGAAAAGCACCTACTACGGATGCATAGACGCACCTTTTAGTGTAAACGGCGGTACGCTTATAAACGGTACTGCAGACGGCGGCAGTTCAGCCGCAGATGTACTCAATTTAGTCATTAACAGTGCTAAGCGTGTCGAAATATACGGCGGCATATTTGAGAATGTTTATATTGCACACGCAAGCGGTGTAGCTTTATACGGCGGAAGGTACAACACCATCTGCGGCGAGGAAAGCAACAGCACACCTGTAAACGATCTGCTTGCAAAGGGTTATGCATTTGCGACCGTACAAGAATTCACAACTCTCCCCGAAAGTATAGTTGACGGCAGTGCGAAGACGATCGGCGACGGACTTACAAATGTCATGGTTGTAGCGCATGAGCATAGATACAACGTGGAAACGGGCAAGTGTCCGTGCGGCGTTTGTGCGCTTGCTATATTTACCGAGACAACACAAAGCTCTGAAACTTATACATTTATTGAAAGCGAAACACAGTTTAAAAATATTGCGGAAAATGAGGCTGACGGTGTATTAAAGCTGACCGGCGATGTAGATTGTATTGTTAAGGGCATAATAATAAACGGCAATAAAACGATCGACATGAACGGTCATACGCTGAATGTTTCGGTCGGTACCGAGGAAATAAGCGCAGTAGCGGTTTACGGAAATGTAACCTTTGAAAACAGCGGAAGCAGCCGTGCAGTTATAAACGCCACCGGCGTTTATTCCTATGGAATGGTAACTGTAAACGGAGATATTGAATTCGATACTTTTGCAACATTTGAAGACGGCGACGCTTTGATCAATGCCGGAGTATTCAAGAGCATTTATGTTCAGGGAAGAAGTGTAATTGAAATACTGGGTAGCGGTAAGGCGCTTGCAAGTGAAAGCGGAGAAATACTGAATGCAAGCGTACAACAAATATACAGAGCAGGCGATAATATATTTGTTACGGCTCACCCGAAGCATACATACGATGATCACGGCAACTGCGCTTGCGGATATAAGTGTCTGCAGGGTCAGGTAAATGAAGACAGCGCCAACAAGGTGTGCAGTGAGTGCGGTGCGAAAATTTACGCAAAGGTAACTACTGCCGACGGAAAGGTAAAGTATTTCGACGACATAACCGAGGGCTTACGGTATGCGGATAAGGCTGAAAACAAGGGCTGTGTTTTCACTCTTGTAACAACCGGTGGACTTGAGAACGATATTACATTGTCAAGCGGTCAGTTTACTATTACCGCGATCGACGACAATTATATCAACGCTTATACACGGAAGATCAATATTAAGGGTGCAGAAATTACTGTTGAGAACTGCGCTTTTAATTGCTTTGTAGGTTTATATAGCGGTTCTCTTACATACCCTGAAGGCTCGACCTCCGTTTGCATTAACGGTATTAGTGTATTTGGCGGTACTTTAAATATCAGTGACGGCGTAAGTGAAAACTTCGGTGCTAATAAATTTACTATATCAGACACTGCAACGGACGCAAAGGTGACTATAGGCGGCGGTATTTACGGTGAGATCAAACTCGGACAGTATACGTTTAAGGATATACTGGCAAGCGGCACTCGCTTAATAAGCGTTGAATACTCGCAGGAGACTGATGAGATAATAGCTACTAATGAATTATTATACAGCATTGTTTCCGAACAAAACACCTTGGGCGTTGATGATGACAAAGACTATCGGTTTGTCAAGTGCGACCATAAGAATGAGGACGGCAGTTATGCCTTTAATGACAGCGGTATATGCAAATACTGTAACTCTGAGTTTGCCGCAAGCGTAAGCTATACGGCTGACGGCGGCGAAAAGACAGAGCTGTTCAGCAATATATGCGACGCTTTTGACAAGGCTAATGGGGTAGGTACGGCTACTATAACGCTGTGCAGGGATATTGCAGACAGTGAAATTGCACATGAAATAAATGTTACGGGCAATCTAACGCTTGCACTGAACGGCAAAACATTGGGTGCTACGGATAAAGCAAAAAAAATATATATTTGCGGCAGCACGCTTACCGTGAATGGAAACGGTAAAGTATGGAGCGCAATTGAAGCTAAGCCGGACTCGAAATTAACCATTACAAACGGCGAATACTACGATGTGTATGCCCTTTCAGACAGTGAAGTGGTAATCCTGGATGGTATAATAGACTGCTTATCCGTTTATGGTACGTGTAAAGCAGAGGTCAGCGGCGGTAAATTCAAGTATTTGTTTATGTACAACGGCAAGGCAATCGAATCTGTACTGGCAGACGGTTATGCGTATAAAAATGCTGACGGCACTTGGCTTTCGATTGATGAGCGTGAAAAAGATAGCTATTTGGGCGGTTCTATAGGAGCGTTATCCGTAGAAGAAGCGCCGATAAAGAGCGCAAGTATTGCGTGGGTAGGCGAAGAAGCGCCTGTTATATACCGTAACGGAGAGAAATATTTATACGTCGATATTACATACGAATTGGCGGTCGGTTCAAGGGGTGCAACCTATTCGGATTTTGTAAACGGCAATAATCGCATTAAAGATTATAATTTGTACAATAAATATATGGTACACTGTTATGAAATCGGTAAGCTTGCGGCTAAAGACGGCGAGGTTGAATATTACATTGTACTTAAGTGCAACGGATACGAATATAAGTCGAATGTGCTTAAGCTTACACTTGCGACCTGCTCACACCCGAAGGATAGCTTTTCATACGAAAACGACGGTTTTGTAATCTGCGGTATATGTGATGCATTGATAGAAGCCGAGGTAGTAGATGCTGACGGCAAGTCGTTAGGCTATGCGGATATAGAGAGTGCCATAAAGCTGGCACAGGAGAACGAGGGCAGCACTGTAAAGCTGATGTCGGAAGGAGTATCTGAGTCCGTTACCGTGACAGGCGGCAGGTTTACTGTTGACTTTAACGGTAAGAAGGTATTTTATCAGTTCGATGTCAACGGCGGTGACGTGACTTTCACTTCTTCGGTAAAACAAGCCGATGTAGAAACTCTGATAAGCGGAATCGAAGTAAACGGAACTGACGCTAAGGTTACAATTGACGGTAAAATCAAGCTGGGAAGTGTAACATTAACAAGCGGTGCGCTTGCAGTAAACAGTGCCGAGAGTTATATTAAAGAACTGTCAATAAATGGCGGAAAGACTGTTGTAAACGGTGCAAATATTGATGCACTGAAAGCTAACGGCGGAGACACGGTCATCAATTATGTTACAGCCGATTCTTTAAGCGTGAATATCAACGGGTCCGGTAGCATCTCTATCGTAACCGGCGAGTTCGGCAGCACCACTTGCAAAACAGACAGCGGTTATACTTTAGGTATGGCAATTGCGAGTGGAAGCGTAGTTTTCGGCAATAATATAAATGGCTTTACTGTTTACACATACGATGCTATTCAGACCATGACCAAAACCGATAGAATTTTTGTTGAAAAGTGCAGCCATAAGGACGGAAACGGCAGTTATGTGCTTGATGGTAATCCCTGTCCTTACTGCAATGAGGAAATCGTTGCAACTGTAAGCTATACGGCAAACGGCGGCGAAGAGACGGATCTGTTCAGCGATATTTATGACGCTTTTGACAAGGCTAATGAGATAGGTACGGCTACTGTAACGCTGCAGAAGAACATCACGGACGATATTACAGATACGATAGCTGTTACAGGCAATGTTACGCTTGAACTTAACGGTAAAAGGCTCTCACAACCCGGTACTGATGTATGGTATTCCATAGAAGTAACGAGCGGTAAGCTGACCGTTAACGGCAGTGGCTTAATAAAACGTGTTGCCGTTTGCAACGGCAGCGATGCGGAAATCAACGGTGGTACTTTCTCTGACTTCATAATTAAAGACGGCGGTAACGCTGTAATTAAAGGCGGTCAATTCTACAGCTTACAGGTTTCAGGCGAAGGCAGAAACGTAGGACAGCTTCTTGCGGACGGCTATGCCTATTGGAGTTTTATCGATTCCGGCATCTGGTCTACTATTGCAGAGCGTGAAAAGCAGGATATAGCTAATGTAGAAGTAAGGACAGCGCCGATAAAGAGCGCAACGGCGACAGCAAATAAGACTGTGCTGTACCGCAACGGCGGAGGTGCACGGCAGATCTTATTTAACTTCAATGTTAATACAAGCGACGGATACACGATAAGCGATGCCAATAAGGTCACAGTCGGTTTATATGTAGGCGATACCTTAATAAGAGAGCTCGACTTCGTCGGAAATTCATATACGTTTGCAAATGCAGATGAAATTTCCGATACTGACGGCACTGTAAAGGCACATCTTGTTATCAAGCTGAACGGATATGAGTATGTGACGAATGATGTCGAGTTTGAAATGGCGACCTGTACGCATCCGTATGACGCATTAACGACAGACGAGTATGATTACTATCGTTGTTCGTTATGTGATGCCAGCATAAATGCGATACTTGTTAAAACAAACGGCGACAAGGCATGCTATACCGACAATGTGCCCGAAGCATTTGAATCAGCACAGCTTGAGGAGAACAACGGCTGTACATTAGAATTATACAGAGGTGTGAACAGAGACTGTGAGATCACACAGGGCAGCTTTACCGTTTTATTCAAGAAAACGGGAAGTGCATCTGCTGTGATCAAAGTAAGCGGCGGAAATGTCAAGTTCACGGGAGATGACGGCTGTACATTGTCGAAGTATCCGGGAAGCTCTGTGGGATATCTCATAGCTGTAACGGGCGGCACGGTAACGTTTGATAATATAACTATCGACGATGACAGTATCAGCGTAAGCGGCGGCAAGACTGTTATAAACGGCGGTACTTATAATAAGCTGAGCGTCAGCGGAGGTACGGTCACTATAAACAGCGGTACATTCAGCAGCATAGATGTAAGCGCAGAGGGCAAGGCACTGAAAGATCTGCTCGGCGAGAACAAGGCGTTTGCGACAAGCGACGGAAAGCTGTTTGACGCAAGCAAGGTTTCGGAAAGCGATAATTCACTTACGGTAATCGACCACAGCAAGCATGAGTATGACGAAACAGGAAGGTGCGGCTGCGGTTATCAGTGCCCGCATGATGACGTTGATACCAAAGCAGGCGTGTGCAGAGAGTGTAACACAAAGATATACGCTGCAATCACTGTAAAGAGTGAGACCGGAACAACGGTAAAATACTTTACAAAACTTACGGAAGCATTTGAGTTTGCGGCAAAGAACGAAAACAAGGGCTGTACGCTGAAAATGCTCAGAGATTTCTTCGATAGAAATACTGACATTAACGTAAACGGCGGAAAACTTACTGTCGATATGAACGGCTTTGGTGTCTATATCAATAGCTTTAACGGATCCGGAACCCAAATCACTATACGCAGTGACAGTAAGTGTACTTTTGGGGTTGAAAATGGATTTAGCATGGACGGCGGCACTGTTACTTTCTCGGGAGAGGTCAGCGTAGTTTGCCAGAATGTGAAATTAAATGCCACATACTTCTCCTCCTATGTTGAAACGCTGAAAATTGACACGCTGATTTTAGAAGACGGTGTTCTGCTTAAACAGCTGGCAAGTATCACGAATGCTAATATCGCTAATATAGACTGCTCAAGTGAAATTTATCTTTATCAAATTTTAGCGAGCGGCAGCCGTGTCGATTCTCAGCTGTACAGCGCTCTGAAAGCAAACGCTTCGTCAAACTTCGATAACGTAAGAATAATAAGATGCGACCACCCGGACGGTGTGGGCAGAGATAACCGTTGCATATACTGCAATTCATTGATCGCTGCAAGCGTAAGCTATACCGAGAACGGAGCGGAAAAGACAGAATATTTTGTTAAGGAAGATCTGGGAAAGGCGTTTGCCAAGGCAAACAGCGTTGCAAGTGCAACAATAACAATGCTGATGTCTTCCGTTTATGATACAGACTACCTCCCTGTTACAGGTGATGTTACACTTATTGCAAATGGCGATAACGCCATCTTGTATAATACAGTAAAGGTCGCCGATGGCGGTAAGCTGACACTTAGAGGCAACGCCAATATTTTCGCTGTAATTGCCGAGCCGGGCTCCAGGTTGACTGCCGAAGAAGCCACAAGAATCGCATATCTCACCGTAAACGGCGGAGATGTTAAGCTCAGCGGCGGACAATATGATAACATTACGGTAAAAGATGGCAAGATAACAGATATTCTGGCTGACGGCTATGCGTATAAGAAAACAGAGGGCGGTGCATGGCTGACGCTTAAAGAACGTGAGGTGTCGGAAGCAAGCGGTGTTACCGTTGCTAAGGCGCCGATAGTAAAAGCAACGCTTAGCACAGAAATAAACAAGCTGTATCGCAACAGCAACGCAAACCCCACGCTGAAGTTCAACCTTGCTCTTGCTCACGGCTCGAACCTGAACGACTCGTATGTAAGTAATACGGTATAAACTCCTATGTAAGCGGAGATATAATTTATAGCAGCTTAAGCGCACTTATAAAGGACGCTAAATTGTCGGCAGACGAAATAATTGATAAGGCGGGCGACAGCGATGCTGCCAAGATATACTTCGTAGTTACTACCGGTGACGGCTATGAAATAAAGTCGAACACTGTAAGCATAGACCTTGTTGACTGTGATCATTCTCAGGTGGTCGATCCTACAGCGGACAAGGAAACCGCAGGTAATATTACCGAGCCGACATATTGCGAGATATGCGAGAGCAAGTTCAATGCAAAGATAACAAAGGGCGACGATGTCAGGTATTATAACAATCTTGACGAGGCTGCGAAAGACGCTCAGAAGAGCGAAAACGAGGGCTGTACCTTATATCCGCTTTATAACAAGAACGGATACGGCGGTCAGTTAGTCATAACCGAAGGTAACTTCACGCTCAAGTACGCAGTTCGTACAGCGTTCTCACGTCCGATCATCATAAACGGCAAGGCAAAGCTGACGGTTACGGGACGTTGTTCGGTGACAGCGTTTGAGAATCAAGACGCATTCATAGTGCAGGGCGGTGATGTCACATTTGACGGGCTTGCTACAGGCAGCAATGTGACCATAAACGGCGGAAATGTTACAATGGCCGCAAACAATATAAATTGCCTTACTATAAACGGCGGTAATGTATCCATTTCGTCAGGTGGTTTGCCGAAATCGTAACTACGGTCAGTGATAAGGTGATAGCCGATTATATCGATCCCGGCTTCTGGGTACAGGACAGAGGAACAAAAGAGTGGATAGATATATACAGCCTTAATAAGGCAACGGCATCATCGACAAACGGACTTACGGTACGGTTGTGTCCGATGCAGATAATCAAGCCGATTGATACTGTATATTACACCAACGGCTATTATCCAGACGGTATACCGTCACTTCAAATAAGTGCAGTGCCGTGGTATTCAGGCGAGGTCGACGCAAAAGTTGCTTATCAGTGGATCGCCATTGATGAAAACGGCTACGAAACAGTGATAGAGGGCGCTACAGACAGAAAGCTGTCGCTCGAAAATCTCACAACGGGCAGGTACTACTGCCGTCTTACCTACAGCAATGCTGCAACGGCGGGAGTTTCGATGAAGTCGGACGTTGTAACGGCTACGATAACCGAATGTGAGCATTCCGGAGGAGAGGCTACCTGCACCAAAAAGGCAAAGTGTGAAATATGCGGAGCGGAGTATGGTGAACCTCTCGGTCACGACTATGTTGTAATCAAAGTAGTTGAGCCTGACTATTTCAACAAAGGCTACAGCGTATTTGAATGCACAAGATGCGAGGATACGTATCTCGGAAACTATGTTCCCGTAAAGCCTATTCCCGATGTGGAAGAAATAGCGGTTGAAAAGACGACATACAATGAAGTCGATATAAGCTGGAAGGATATAAGCGACGTTGACGGATTCAATGTCGAATGCTATGTCGGCGATCAGTGGAAGAAGATCGACTGCAGTGCTGAGGGCGACAGAGCAGTGGCAAAGCTGAGCGGTCTTTCGGCAGGCCTTAAATATAAGGTAAGGATAGTGGCTTATGCAGGAAGTGTCATCGGCAAGTACAGATATTTCTATGTAGATACAGTTCCTTCTCCCGTATGGAATATAAATACGGTGAAGGCTACCGATGAAACGGTAAGAATAAGCTGGAACAGAAACACCAGAGCGGACGGCTACAAGGTAGAGTGGTACATTGATAATCAGTGGTCTGTAAAGACTGTTACCGGCAACAATAATATAGCGGCGGTTATAGACGGACTTTGTGCAGGAACACGATATAAAGTAAGGGTAAGCGCATATAAGGGCGACCTTTACAGCCCGTATACATACGGCTATATCAATACGCTCCCGTCAAAAGTTACTGGTATTACGCAGACAGTCACATCTTCTTCGTTTACGCTTAAATGGGATAAGAACGAAAGTGCAGACGGTTATACTGTTCAGTACTATGCAGACGGTAAGTGGAACGAAAAGTCGCTCGTCGGCAATGACAAAACTACCGTTACAATAGGCTCGCTTAAGGGCTACAAAACCTACAAGGTCAGAATAAAGGCTTATAAGGGTGAGCTTCAGAGTACATTCGACGACATCTATATCACTACCGCTCCGACAAAGGTCGACGGTCTTAAGGTAAAGAGCGCAGTTGACTCAAAGGCAGTAGTTATATGGAATGCGGATGCAACCGCTGACGGATATAACGTAGGATATTATATCGGCGGTAAGTGGGTCGAAAAGACCATAACCGATAATAAGACAGCAATGGCTGAACTTGACGGACTTACACCTTACAGCACATATAAGGTAAGGGTAAGAGCGTATAAGGGCAATCTGTACGGCGATTACAGCTATACTACGGTTACTGCAGTGCTTTCACCGGTAACCAATATCAAGGTTGTATCGGCAAAAAGCAACTCGATAACCGTTAAGTGGGGTAAAAACGCAAGTGCAGACGGATATAAGGTTGAAATTTACAAAGGCGGCAAGTGGGTCAAAAAGACGTTAAAGGGCAGTACGAATGCTACTGTCACTATTGGCGGACTCAGGGCCGGAAGCGTGTATAAGGTAAGGATTGCGTCTTATAAGGGTGCAAATACAAGCACTTTTACTTATGCGAATGTGAATACAGCCAAATAAGCTGACAGTAAAAAAGAGAACACCGGGCGACCGGTGTTCTTTTTTGTGTATCGGATGCGTTTTTACTATAAGAACAAACTGAGCCGTAAGCAAGAGTGCTTACGGCTGTAGTTTGTTTATTGCTTTTTATGATGCCGCCGTTTCGCTGTCCTGCGGTAAGCAGAATTTCGAAAAAGGCGAATCCGGTGCGGCTCACGGCCGCCGCTTACTTGAAGTATCTGTGCAGCAGACCCTCGAAAGCCTTGCCGTGACGGGCCTCGTCCTTAGCCATCTCGTGAACTGTGTCGTGGATAGCGTCAAGATTCAACTGCTTTGCTCTCTTTGCAAGGTCGAGCTTGCCCTGTGTAGCGCCGTGCTCT
>OJMK01002837.1_pt1 | contig 11186 bp, 7 predicted proteins | sample 1597201 | NCBI WGS metagenome assembly OJMK01 (sample SAMEA2452125, study PRJEB22498) | human gut metagenome | reverse complement strand
CTTAAAGAAAGGAACATCTTATTACTATAAATATTTAGTAGATGAAAATAATCGTACTGTTGAACTTGTAAGTAGTATTCCTGTTGCTTATTCAGGATATGTAAGTAGTGTTCAAGAATTAGATGGAAATGTAATTATCGATAGTGGTATCGCAATGTCTTGGAGTGAATACAGTCAGGATGGGACTTTATTAAAAACATTTAAAACGACAGGTGGTAAATTCGTTTACCGCGTCTTTAAATATGATTATCTAGATTATTGGTTTCAATAATTAAAAAGGTGTAGTTTGTGCTACGCCTTTTATATTCCATTTTTATAAAGAATATATTGTACAAGATTTAAAAAGAATACTTGTAACTCATTCATACTTTTATCAAAGCTTTCTTGATTTATATTGTAGTTAAAATAAAGATGATTATCTTTAGGAGCAACTCCTATAAACCCAATTTTAGGTTTTATTTTCACATCTAAATAGTTAGCATTTTGATAAAAAACAGATCTATTTGTACAAAAATCATCATATGTTTCATGTAAACTTACAATAATAACCAAATCATCTTCTTTCAAGTGAAACTGATCAATAATTTCTTCTTCACTTCCAAGATAAACCGGTATCTCACAAGGATATCCTAAATATGTCAACGCTTTTTGACATAGTAACAATGCAAACCTATTTCCATCGCCTAATATAACAATTCTTTTACATACCATGATTTTTTTAAAAATTTGTGTTTGTATGTGAGGAAAATTATTTTTAATAACCTTTTTCATCTTTTTCATATCTACTTCCGCATGCATATATTCTTCGTACATAACATTTTTAAAATAAGAAAACTTATTAATATTAATATTTTTTAAATATCTGACCATCGAAGTCTTAGACACTCCCACTTCTTCTATAAATCTATTTAATGTATAATCCTTAATATTACCTTTTAATTCCATTATTTTTTTACTAATTAAATATTCCACACTCTCTTTTGAACTACTATTTTGTATCATCATTATTTTTCCTATAATCATATTTTCATTCCTTTATATATAATTCATAGTATCTCGTTTTAATTAAATCAAATAGAAATAAAAAAACATAATGCATTTCATAATAATCATTATCCGTATCCATAGAAAAGCTGAAATCAATATATTCACTATTTATTTGAGATTTACTAAAAAGTATCTTTGTATTCTTTGTATCTAAAACAACTTCTTGAAATTTTGCATCACAACAGCCTAATAATCTTCCTGTTGCTGTAAAGAGACCAATAAGATCATTATTTTTTGGTACTAAAATTTTTCCATTATTTACTGAACTTAACAAAACCGTTTTATCAAATATTTTCATATCTACTTGAAAATCAAACAATAAATTTAAAAGTGTTGGTGACCCATAAGCTATAAATCTTTCATGTTCATTTATTTGTTTACAAATTTTATCTATTTCATCCATATTAATTAGATGATGTCTTAATTGACTCATAATTTGAATAATTTTATTTTTTTCAAAACTTTCATATCTATCTCTGATTTGTTTTAGTCTTACTATTCTTTCAAAAATAACCTCATCTTTAAACGCTGTATAATTTTTATATCCCAGTTGATTAAGATATGTTTTAAATTTAAGTTTTGATATATTTAAAATTGTTAAAATGTCTTCTAATGTATAGGTTGGTATTTTATTATAGTGTTCAAATATTTTTCTAGATATATATGTATCAATATTATCAAATTCTATATTATTAGATGCTTTTAAAATATATTCTATTTTTAAATTTGTTTTGCTCATAGATAGATCTCCTTATATAATCATACATATTTAATATATCATAAAAAACAATCCAAACAACTTATTTGTCACGTATTACATCGAATGTAACATTAGAAATATTTTATATAAAATTATACTCACTTTTTTATAAAAAAGAAACTTGCGATTAATTGGGTTATTAAAAAATATAAAGAAAAAGTTCAATTTTTTTTTAGAAAACTGAACTTCTTTATGCTTTTTTTATTTTAATATTATTCAGCTGTTTTTTTAATAGCAGTATAAGCACCTGCTGCAAGTAACATCATAATAGCATATGAACTCATCACTGTGTTATCACCTGTTTTAACACTGTTAGTAGTTTTATCAGTTGTTGGTTGTGATGGTTTTTGTGTATTATCTGTTTTATCATCTGTTTTTGTAGATGTATCAGTTACATTGTAATTTGCAGCCCATTTCCAAATACTTGTTCCATCAGCAGATTCTGGATTATTATTTAATGTATAAATCCATGACCAGTGATTACTGAATTCTACAAGAGTTTTTACATCATCTTGATCAAAATCTTCACCAAATTGTAATTTACCTGCTTCGGTTGTATCATATAAAGAAATTTTATATTTACCATCTTTTGTTTCAGTTGTAGTGAAATCAGAATCTAATTCTTGTTCATGTCTTGATTCTACAAGTTCTTGTCCATCAGTTAATGCTTTGAATAAACGTTTTGAACAATCTTCTGTATTAACTGTTCCATCTGTTGCACCTTGAACTAACCAAATAGCTGTTGGAGAATTTTTTAATGATGCTAATTCTTCATCAGTTGGTGTTTCTCCACCACGTTTAGTAGCAACATCTAAAGCTGGACAGTTGATCATTGCAGCTTTAAATAAGTTTGGATATTTGATTAACATACGTGTTGTCATATATCCACCTGCAGAACATCCTGAAACATATACTTTTTTAGGATCGATTCCTTTTTTAGAAATAACTTCTTGAATTTCATTGTATGCTTTTTCTAATAAACCATCTTTTTGTGCATAGTACCATGTATCTGGTGCTTGGAAAGACATAACATGTGCTTTACCAAAAATTTCTTGAGCTTCATCTGTAGCCCATGCAACTGTTCCTCTGTTAGCTAATAATTGAGCAACGTTATTTTGAGAACCTTTATAATCTCCTTCACCATTCCCATGGAACCAAACGATTAATGGACGTTCACCTTCACCAAGAGTTGGTTCATATAAACGATATGTTAAACCATTGGATTTTCCAGCAGAGAATTGACCAGCAATTGGACGATAAACATCATCATTTGTTAATAAGATTTGATCACCTTGTTTTAAGTTTCCTAAATTTTGATTTGAAGTAATTGTATAATGCATATCCAATAATACATTGAGTGATTCAAAAATACTAAAAGCTCCATCTTTCATAACTATATCATAATCACAAGTATTAGATTGCTTAACAGTTGTTAATACACCATCAACATACTCTTTCCAACCATATTTTAATTCAATAACAACATATTGTCCTTCTGCATCAGCTTCACCATCAGGAATACTTGTACTGTTAACATACATATTTGTAATATCCCTTGATCCTTCATAGTATGTTTTTCCAGTTGAAATACCAATACATGCTTCTGGTTCTTCATTTTTCGCAAACACTTCAAAAGCATCTTCTTTTAATTCATCTGCTGAAATAACAGACCCCAAATCTACAACTACACTTGTTACACTTTCTCCATAATCAAACACTTCAGCAACAATTTTAGACTCACCTTTATCAACGCTGTTTTCTTCTAAAGCCATTACTGAACATACTGATGATCCTAAAAGCATTGATGCAATAAGAGTAGAAGAAATAATCTTCTTCATATTCATTTTACTTTCCCTCCTGTTTTCTATCTTCATTATTATTAGAAAATTTCAATAAAGATTTTTAATGCTTTTACACCTCCACGTTTCAGATTATCTTTATTTGATTTTCTGATTTTATTTTATTGAAACGCTTTTTTATTTTCGATATTTCTTTATTCAATTTAAACAGTGTTTTAAATTCATTTTCTTTTAAAAGATATTTTAATAAAACATTGTTTCATTTTTTATATTTCTTTTGATAGAGAAAAAAGACTATGAAAAGGATGATTGACCTTCTTTCATATTCTTTCAATATGATTGACTTTTTATTTATGTCATTTCATAAAGAAGTCATTTGTTTTATTTTCAATTATATTTATTTTGGGAGGCATAAATATAGTTTTTAATCTAGGACTTCACCATTTGATTCAATGACTTTTTGATACCAATAGAATGAATCTTTTTTCATTCTTTTCAAACTTCCATTTCCTTTATCATCTAAATCAACATAAACAAAACCATATCTTTTCTTCATTTCACCAGTTCCAGCTGATACAATATCGATACAACCCCAAGTTGTATAACCTAATAAATCTACTTTATCTATTTCTACAGCTTTTTTCATTTCTCTGATGTGTTCTCTTAAATATGCAATACGATAATCATCATGAATGCCATCTGCTTCAACAACATCATCATTTCCCATTCCGTTTTCTACAACAAATAATGGTTTTTGATAACGATCATATAATTCATTTAAAACAAATCTTAATCCTTCTGGATCAATTGGCCATCCCCAAGGTGTTTTTTCTAAATATGGGTTTGGTGATGCTTGTTGTCCACCAGTAGTTGTCGTATTAGGAGAAAAACGATCAAATGCAGTTGTTCGATAATACGAAAATGCAAGATAATCAGATGTATTTTCTTTTAACCATTTTTCATCCTCAGGTTCCATCTTTAATTTAAAATTATATTCATCAAAAATAGCTTGTGCATAATTAGGATAATATCCTCGACAAGTAACATCACTAAACATCAATGCTTTTCTTCTGAATTCATATGCTCCAAATACATCATCTGGATGACAAGTCGCAGGATAAATTCCAGAAAGTGCACACATTGTACCTAACATAAAATGTGGATTGATCTCTCTTGCCATTTTATTTGCCATTGCGCTGGCAACTAACATATGATGAATTGATTGAAACTTAATTCCCGCATCTTCTAATGGTGTTTCTCCTTGATTAGAATGAGCTCCAGTTTTACGATGATTCGAAGCTAATCCAAGTGTCCAATAACCACCCAATACATTTATTTCATTAACGGTAATCCAATAAGTAACTTTATCTTTCCATCTTTCAAAAAGAACTTTTGCAAATTTTAAATAAAAATCAATTAATTTACGATTGATCCATCCACCATATTTAGTAGCTAAATTTAAAGGCATATCAAAATGTAAAATTGTTACTAATGGTTCTATATTATGCTTTTTTAATTCATCAATAACATTATCATAAAAATGTAGTCCTTCCTCATTAGGTGTTTCATCATCACCGTTAGGAAATATTCTTGTCCACGATATCGAAAGACGATACGTTTTAAATCCCATTTCTGCCATTAAAGCAATGTCTTCCTTGTAGTGATGATAAAAATCTGTAGCTTGATGGCTTGGGTAATAATACCCTTCTTTTAAGAAACCAACATATCCATAAGGAATGCATTCTCCCATTTGGATTGTCACTTCATCACCTTGATCATTCTTACAAAAAATACGTCTAGGTTCATCCTTAGTTCCATTAGTTATTAAGTCGTGAACAGCAATTCCTCTGCCACCTTCTTGCCATCCACCTTCATATTGATTAGCGGCAGTAGCACCACCCCATAAAAAATTCTTTGGAAAACTCATATTTCATTTACTCCTTCTTCGTTTTACATTAATTAAACAATCTTTAAAGAACAAACTATTTTATTTTTGTTCAAGTTTGGCTTGTTTATTAGACATCAAAACAAATGGAACCCAAATAATAAATGTAACAATTAAAATAATAGCTTGAACAATAATTCCATGAATTCCATAGCTAATAAATCCTGTTACAAATACTGGTAACCCTGGTGGACAATCAAGTACTCCACAAGTTAAAAATCCTATATTTGTAGCAACTACAGCAATAAATGCTGCAATAACTGAATTAAGTATAAATGGAATTGCAAAGATTGGATTTAATACTAAAGGTAAACCGAAAACTACTGGTTCATTAATACCACAAATACCAGGAATTAATGAAAATTTTGCAATAGATTTATGATCTTCACGTTTTGAAAAAATGAAAATTGCTATTAATAATGATAGAGTAATTCCTCCTCCACCAACAACAACGAAACTAGTCCAAAAACCTCTTGTTAAAATATTTGTTGCAACTCCTCCAGCTTGTACAGCAGAAATGTTTTCTGCAAGTCCAGCAGCAGATAAAGGACCTCTAACTCCTTCAATAACCATACCACCATGAATACCTAAAAACCAGAATAATTGATTTGCTAATGCAAGAACAAGAATACCACCTGTTGTATTTGCTAACGCTTGTAACGGAAGTTGAATAATATTGTAAATCCAAACATTTAAATAATTACCAGTGAATGTATTAAATAAACATCCCCCAACTGAAAATGCAGTAATAATAATGAAAATAGGGATTAAAATATTAAATGAACGAGCAATTCCTGTTGGAACCGAATCTGGCATTTTAATTTTAATAGCATCAATGTTAGTCAATAATCCAAAAAATTTTACAGCAACCATTGACATAATCATTGAAACAAATAGTCCTTGTGCTCCAATAACACCTGCACCTAATCCATTGACCACAACTGGATCTTTTAAACCTTCGACCACTGTACTTATTGTATTTGGACATACAGCTAAGTAACTTAATAATCCAATTAACCCACTTTCTAATTGTGGTAAGTTTTCTTTTTCAGCAAGTTTATAACCAATTAAAAATGCAATTGGTAATGACATACAAGAAATAGTCACAAAATTTATCGCTGTAAATGCTGGAGATAAATTTGATAACCATGGAACCCATTGTGCCAAGCCATTAGCTCCAGATACTAATATATTTAACATACTACCAAATGAACCAACAATAATAAACGGTACAAACATCGTAAATGCTTCTTTAATCGAACCAAGATATTTATTTGTTTCGACTTTTGAGCTTATTGATAACAAAACATTTTGTAATTTATCTTTCATTTTTATTTCCTCTCTCTCTAAAAAATATAAGAATTTATTTCTGCAGATCTATCTATATCTTTCATATGTAATTATAAATCCTCTATTATAGAACTCAATGTATATAAATTCCATTTTATTGTGGAACTTTTCAAAATATAGAAAAAGAATTGATAAATTACCAATTCTTTTTCTATATTTTCAATTCAATATCATTAAATATTTTTATAATTTCTTCTTGGTTTTGTTTTTTTATAATTCTTTTTATATAGTTAGAATTATCCGCAAAATAAGAAAGTTCCTTATATAAATCTAAGATTTTTATCCCTATATTTTTACCAATAAGCGGTATAATAACAAGTTGTACTTTTTTCTTATTCCATAAAATAGGTTTTGATAAAATACCTATAATAATTTTTGTCTTTGGTTCATCAACACAACAAGATAAGATGGCGAGCATATTTTCTAATTCATAGTTTCCTATACAATCCTCTTCAATCAAATTTTTTGAAATACTTTCGTTTCCTAAAGTATTTTTTATAATATAAGAAAGAACTCCTTCCTTTGTTTCTTCATTAATATTTTTTATTATTAAATTCCTCTTAATTACTTCTTGCATATGAAAACTATCTTGATCATCCAAAAAGGAGAGTATTCTTTTTTTATCATTATTATTTAAAAAATAATTAACTTCTATTACTGGTATAGGCAACTTATTTTTTATCGGTGTGCTCGTTATAAGAAAATCAACATCTTCAAAATCATAACTTTTAATTCCAATATAATCAACCGTTTGAATTTCATTTATAAATTTTCCGTACATTTCCTTTATCTGATACGCTAAAGTACTTGATGTTCCTCTTCCTACACCGCACATTACAAGAATGTTCTTTTTATCTTTTATTTTCTTTCTAAGAAGAGCAAGTTCTAAATGTAACGCGATATATCCTATTTCCTCATCACTTAAATTATTTCCATGATAATCTACAAGATGACTACATGCAGCAACAGCTAATTGATAAGCCAATATATTTTGTTGTTTTATTTTATCAATAAGCGGATTACGAAGAACTACATTATATCTTGAACGAACCTCTAATGGAATAAGATGTAAAAGTAAGTAATCTCTTAATTCATTATCATTAGAAAAATCAATGTGCCATTGTGATTGAATATTAACTAACATAGTATTTACAATTTGATTAACATCAAAATCTTTGATAATACGATGAATACTTTCATCAAAATTTCTAATAATTCTCTTTGATGCTAAATGTATTGAAAGAGACACAATTTCTTGATCACTCATCTCAATTCCTAAGTGTTTATGAATTTGTTTTGCTAATTCTACAGCAACAACACTATTAGTCCAACGAGAAATATCAATAATCATTTCTTCTGTAGCTTTCAATAAAATACCTTGTTTAATTCTTTTTAATGATACAAGAATAACAATAATAAAGTTTTGAACAGATACTTCTGACATTGAAATTTGATATTTGACCATTACATTTTCAAGAATTTGACTAATATTTTGAATCATTAACAAATCATTAGAATTAAACTGATTTCCTGGAAAATCATCGCGTTGATCAATATAAGAAATATATATTGCTGCTAAGCATAATCTCTTGTTAAATTCTCTTCCTTCTACTCTCATTCCATAATGTGGTTTTTGTACTAATTTTAAATCATATTTTGACAGTGATTTTCTAATTCCCTTTAGATTTTGCGACAATACAGAAGCAGAAACAAATAGCATTTCACATAATGTTTCTGATTTAACCCAATCATTAGACTCTATCAAATATTTTTGAATCCAATCTTCTCTTTCATTAACACTAAAAACAAAAGAATCTTGTAAAGAGCGATAGGAATTACATAAATTAATAAATTCATCAACATTATTAATAACTAATTTTAATCCTTGAGATGTTTTGACATCAATATAATTCTTTGTTGATTTCATGTCTTCATTTATTAATTTAATGTCTTTTAATATTGTTTTGGTACTTACATTACATAACGCACTTAGATTTTCTGAAGTCACATATTCGCCGTTCTCTTTTAAATATTTTAATATTGTGTAATTTCTTTCATTCATATTGCTATTATAATATTTTATCTAGAAATTTGTCTACTCATGCTTTTTAACATATTAAAACCAATTAGCTATAATATATACTTTTAATAAGAAAAGACACATCTAATTAATGATTTTTATACCTAAATAAGTACTATTTTAAGTATATTTATCATCAGTAGATGTGTCTTATTTTGATGTGTTAATCACAAATTTAAAATCAAAAAAATGTTGATTTTATTGTTGTTTTATTTGTTTCTTGGTTTCATTTGAGGGAATAAGATAACTTCTTGAATAGATTCTTGTCCAGTTAATAACATAACTAATCTATCAATACCCATTCCCATTCCACCTGTTGGTGGTAAACCGTATTCTAGAGCTTCTACGTAATCTAGATCCATTTCGTTTGCTTCATCATTTCCTAATTCTTTTTCTTTTAATTGATCAGCAAATCTTTCATATTGATCGATTGGATCATTTAATTCAGTAAATGCGTTAGCATATTCGTTTCCACAGATGAATAATTCAAAACGTTGTGTGAAACGTGGGTCTTCTAAATTCTTTTTAGCAAGTGGAGAGATTTCAATTGGATGACCATATACGAATGTTGGTTCTACAATTGTTTCTTCTACATATTTTTCAAAGAATTCATTGATAATATGTCCATAACCAAAGTGAGCTTCTACTTCTATACCATGTTCTTCAGCTAATTTTTTTGCATCTTCAAATGACATATGTTCATTGAAATCAATACCAGTTTTTTCTTTAATAGCTTCTGTCATAGAAACACGTTTAAATCCTGGAGCTAAAGAAATATGATGTCCTTTATAATCTAATTCATAAGTTCCATTAACTTCCATAGCTGCATTAGAAATAATACCTTCAGTTAAATCCATCATTCCTTCAAGATCACTAAATGCTTTATAAACTTCAATTGTAGTAAATTCAGGGTTATGAGTTCTATCCATACCTTCATTTCTAAATAAACGTCCAATTTCATAAACAGCATCCATACCACCAACAATTAATCTCTTTAAAGATAATTCAGTCGCAATACGTAAATAGAAATCAGTATCTAATGTATTATGATGAGTAACGAATGGTCTTGCAGCTGCTCCACCTAAGATTGGATTTAATACAGGTGTTTCAACTTCTACATAGTTTTTACTATCTAAATAATGTTGAATTGAACGAATGATTCTTGGTCTTGTAAACGCAATTTTTTTAGCATCTTCATTCATGATTAAGTCAACATATCTTCTTCTATATCTTTCTTCAATATCACTTAAACCATGGAATTTTTCTGGTAAAGGACGTAATGCTTTTGTTAAATGTGTATATTCACTCACTTTAATAGAACATTCTCCAGTATTTGTCATAAATACTGTTCCTTTAACACCAATGATATCTCCAATATCACCTTTTTTAACGATTTCATAAACTTCTTCACCTAAAGTATCTTTTCTTACATATAATTGGATTTGTCCATCTCTATCTTGAATATGCATAAAACATACTTTACCTTTACGACGTTTAGTCATAATTCTACCAGCAACAGCTACTTCTACAGCCATTTCTTCTAATTCTTCATGTGTTTTATCACCATATTGTTCTTTAATACCTTTTGAATAAGCTGTCACATCAAATCTTTGACCAAAAGGATCAATCCCTTTGTCAATAAGTTCTTGCATTTTTTCTCTACGAACAAGTTCTTGTTCACTAAACTTTCTTTCTTCCATAATATCCTCCTAAAATATAAAAAAACTCTCCATCCCATGGGACGAGAGCTAAATCGTGTTACCACCCAAATTCATTAATAGGTCACCCTATTAACCTCAATAACTATCTATTAATAGTCTTGCCTATAACGTGGCTTACGTCATCCTATCAAAACATCCAAGATGCAGCTCCTAGTCTTTATTCATAATAGTTTCATTATCTTTTCCACCAACCAAGACTCTCTTTGAATGAAGGACTATTATTACTTGTCTATTCATTGCCTTTATTTCTACTTCGTTATCTTAACTTAATTCAAATTTATTGTCAATATAAGCGATAAAATTAGTTTTAATAATGAAAAATGCACATAAGTGCATTATTCATGAATCTTGTTATTTAATACCATTCTTACAAAATCAGGTTCAAAGTGTTTAGCTCTTGATCCTGAATATCCCATATCTAATGATGAGATTTGTTTCATTTCTTCTTCATTTAATTCAAAATCAAAGATATCTATATTTTCTT
>OJMK01002830.1_pt1 | contig 11220 bp, 7 predicted proteins | sample 1597201 | NCBI WGS metagenome assembly OJMK01 (sample SAMEA2452125, study PRJEB22498) | human gut metagenome | reverse complement strand
GACAAAAGCGTCGTAGCAATACGGCGCTTTTTTGGGCTCTATAATAAATGTTGGGCCCCCCAGCATGGAAGACCGCGTGGTGGACATCGACCTGCGCGGCACCTTTGACATGAAAATCGTCCGCGGCCTCACCTCCGCGGAAACGGAACACGTGCTCTGCGAAGTAAGCGCCAGGGACGCTTCCGGCTACCGCACGGAAAAACTCGGCAAGGACGGCTGGGACGTATCCCATCAGGAGCCCATGAAGAACAAAGTTCTGCTGCGCTTCATCCGGGAGCACCTTTATCCCATTCCCGGCCTGCTGGAAGAAATGGGCTTTTCCTATGATCCCCAGGTGGGCGCGTTCAAGGCCCGCGTCACCCGCCAGTTCCCCGAAAAATTCGCGGAATGGGCCAAACAGCTTCCGAAAGAGCTGACCGTCAATATGGACGACAAGCTCAAGACGCTGCTGGCGGATCCGGTGGCCGCCGCCGTGCGGTTTGAAGTAGTCAACCAGGAAATCGACTGGTTTGACCTCCGCATCGTCATTGATGTGGAAGGCGTCCAGCTCTCCAAGGAGCAAATCCGCGCCCTGGTCGCCGCCAGAGGCGGTTACGTCCGCATGGACGACGGAGGATGGATGCGCCTGGAAATTAAACTGGACAATGACCAGCGCGACGCCGTTACCCGCCTGGGCCTGGACCCCTTCGATCTTTCCGGAGAAACCCACCGCATGCACGCCATGCAGCTGGCGGACCCGAAAGCCGCAGAAGTGTTCGATCCAAAGGCCTGGAAACGCATTAAGGACCGTACCGCGGAAATCCAGATCGACGTCAAGCCGGATGTTCCCTCCCAGCTCCAGGCCACCCTGCGCCCGTATCAGGTGGAAGGGTTCCATTTCCTGGCTTACCTTGCCACGAACGGGTTCGGCGGCATTCTGGCGGATGACATGGGCCTGGGTAAAACGATCCAGTCCATCACTTACGTCCTCTGGCTGCGTGAAGAATTCGCCCGCAAAAACAAATCCAAGAAAAAAGTCGTCATCCCTCCGGTTCTTATCGTTTGCCCCAAATCCGTGCTGGACGTCTGGGCGGGAGAAACGGAAAAATTTGCGCCAGGCGTGCGCGTCCTCGTCATCCGCAGCAAGGACCAGGCCAACCTGGAAGACATCAAGAAGAATTACGACATGGTCGTGGTCAACTACGCCCAGCTCCGCGTCTGCGGGGAAACCCTGAACCAAATCAAATGGCTTACGGTTATTCTGGACGAAGGCCAGCAGATCAAAAACCCGGATTCCAAGGCAGCCAAGGCGGCACGGGAAATCGTTTCCTACAACCGTCTCGTTCTCTCCGGCACACCCATTGAAAACCGCCTGCTGGACATGTGGTCCCTCATGGCCTTCTCCATGCCCGGAGTCCTCGGTTCCCGCTCCTACTTCAAGAAGCGCTTTGACAAGCGCAAGGACCCGCAGAGCCAGAACCGCCTGGCCGCGCGCCTGAAACCCTTCCTGCTGCGCCGCACCAAATCCCAGGTGGCAAAAGACCTGCCTCCCAGGACGGAAGAAGAAGTGTACGCCAAAATGGAAGGCATCCAGAGCCAGTTGTATAAGGCGGAACTCCGCCGCATTCAGCAGGCCCTGCTCGGCTTGGATTCGGACGAATCCGTCAAAAAGAACAGTTTCGCCATTTTGCAGGGCCTGATGCGCCTGCGTCAGATCTGCTGCCACCCCGGCCTGGTGGATCCCAAATACGCCAAGGAAGACAGCGCCAAAATGACAGCCCTCTTCTACCTGCTGGACCAGCTCCGGGAAGAAGGGCATAAAGTGCTCGTCTTCTCCCAGTTCGTTTCCATGCTGGAAATCATCAAGAACAGGCTGGAAGCGGAAAACAGGCCGCTTAACTATCTTACCGGCCAGACCAAGGACCGCCGCGGAGAAATTGAAAAATTCCAGACGACCAAGGACCCCTCCGTCTTCCTGCTTTCCCTGAAAGCCGGCGGCGCCGGCCTCAACCTTACTTCCGCCTCCTATGTCGTTCTGTATGACCCGTGGTGGAACCCGGCCGTAGAAAGCCAGGCCATCGACCGTACGCACCGCATCGGCCAGAAAAACAAGGTGATCGCCTACCGCCTTCTGACGAAGGATTCCGTGGAAGAAAAAATCCGCATTCTCCAGCATCAGAAAAACCAGCTCGTCGCCAACGTGCTGGGTGACGAAGGGTTTACCTCCAGCCTGGGCATTGACGATCTGAACTTCATCCTCAACCACGGGGATGATGAAGAAGGTTAACCCGGAAGCATCTTGATGGATTTAACTCGGATTGATTCATTACATACAGCTCCATTCGGCAAGAAAGTTGTCTACACTTCATCGTCTAGATAAGGTTTTAGTCACATGAGAATGCTTTTGGGTACTTATAATATCTCGGCATGAAAACGGCAAGATCACCCGTTTCTGTAAAAATAGAGAAATAACAAGGTTCTGGGAAAACATTCCTCAACAAGGTCATCGTGAGCAAAATGAGTGAAGGATAAAATTTACTCTATTCCTTTATCTACACAACGTTCTCTTCATGCTATTCATCTTTCAAACTTAATCAGAAGTGAATGATTAATAAACCCGTTCGCTGATGACAAATTCACAATGATAGCTGCAAAACAGCGCAAAGAGAACACATCTTTGTTGCCAAATGATTAAACAGTTATTACCTCAAATTGTTGTATAATCTTTGTAATACTGTTTTTTACATTAAACAAATCAATAAATTGAACTCGAACAATTACATCATCATCTGATCTAAATTCGATATCATCTTCCAGAGGTCTCTTCTCTATTTCAGGATAAAGCAGCATAACGCATTCTGCTCCATATTTCTTCTGGTAGGCAAACATCTGGTACATATCAGCCTGAGCAATACCGTAATTCACTTTTCCAGCATCAAGAATCTTCCACTTGGTATCCAACACAAAAGAAACTCCGTCAGATTTACGTCTAACCACAATATCCGGTTTCATCAGAAATTTCTTACTAGGCTCATTGAATAGATGATAAGTTCTGTCCTGAACTGAAACTGTAAAGTCACTTCTGGAAAGTTTCTTTTTCAGTATAGCTGCGACATAATTTTCAAAAAGTGTTTCCATTGGGAATAGCAGCGCAAGTGCTATTTCCGATCCTGCAAAAGAAGTAAAACTCTTGCCCATCAGGAATACCCGACACCACATCAATGCAGTATTGTAATCCTTCATGTTTCGATCACTTATATACTTAGCAAAATCGCCTTTGTAGTCAGCAGAAGCCTCCACATTTGAAAATACACCCAGCAAACTTTTTATATCACTTCTATTTTTTGAAGATGTAGTCCTTTTGCAAAGATAGATCAGTGTTGCTTTCAACAATTTATTTTCCGGGCGATTGGCGGTAAATGCATCATATTCAACATAGATTCGCTCTTTATGGAAACGGTTCAACTTGACCTGCTTTGAAAACAGTATCTTTCCCTTAAAAAATGTAGTGTTCTCTGCGATTGCTTCATAACTGCATTTGAGACCACGCTTGACAATGAAGAACACCTCGTTCACAAACATTCTAATAAATATTTCAAAAATATCCATTTTTTCAATATTCACAAAAGAATTTTTTAAAGATTTAAATGGTATTTCCCGTAGCGTTTTCAGCATATCGATCAACACCCGTTTGGTTCTGGTACCAAAATTGTCGTCCACACTTGCCGAGTAAATTTTGGGCAAGATTTCAATGGTTATCCCATCATTCAGTGTAATAATGCCGACATAATTTTTTGCCGTGATCACCTTTCCAATACCCTTTTTTGCAGAAAGTCCCATCAACTCCAGTGCATCGGTATCCTTGCTGCTATTAGTCAGAATAAAATCCTCAAGTTGATGGAAAATGGACTCAGGCAAAGTCTTATATCCAGCAATTTCTTTATCAGAAATAAACGAATCATATTCTTTGATTTGATAAAAAGAGTTCACTCTATACCTCGTTTTCCTTTACATTTAAAATGGAACGATAGGATTCAATGTCATCAAATGCAGCATAGTTGATCTCATAGCTGCACCCATCATCCAAATCGACATCTTCTTGACCAAACAAGTCATTCGAATTAACAGTATTAACAGCAATAAACTTGTTGCCAAGTATCAGCCGGATTTTTTCATAGTCCTCATAGAAATATTCTTGCAGGAGAGGAATAATGTTATTTGTAAAAATTTCAGCCAGTTTTTTAATCGTCGGATTTTTTTTCAGCGGCATAAAATATGCATGACCAATAGTATGCTCCCTGTCATACAAAACAGCAATCCGTTTATTCATGTGAGTAAGCAAATTACTGACAGACAGACCTTTTACACTTACATCTGCCAAGACATCAGGATTCGGTAACATTTCCTTGAAGAAGAATCGGCGGCGCAAAGCTGTATCAATGATTGAAATGGAACGATCCGCCGTATTCATGGTACCTATAATATATACATTTTTCGGTACACCAAAAGACTTTTGAGAATAGGGCAGCACAGCCTTCATACCTTCCGAATTTCCCCAGCGTTTTATCGGTTCAACCAAGGTAATTAGTTCACCGAAAATCTTTGAAATGTTACCACGATTGATTTCATCAATGATGAAAACATAATTGTTGTCATGACTATCGGTTACAGGTGAAAGTGGAACAGAATAATATTTCTCAATAATCTGATATACATCATTAACCGTCACATTTGACAGACGATAAACTGAAGCCAATGTCATGGGAGTTCCGCCATTAATGGAAAGTATATTCTCCTGAATATCTTTCACAATCCAGTTCACTTTTCGCAACCGTTTCAGGTTATCGTATTCATCATGCCATTCATATTCACCCATGACAACGCCGATGGCATCAATCGTAGTAGAGCTGTAACACGAAAACACAATATCACCGATCTGCATACGGTTCATAAAGGCATTCAGAACTACTCTACCACCATCATCAAAATCGGTTTCATCTGTAATGTCCTTCCCATAATCGTCCCATCCAATACGAATGTGGCCATTTTTCAAGCACTCCGAACGGACAGGGTTATTCCCGGTTCCCCATAAGGATACTTTCCAGATATTCGGGGATTCTCTAAAACAGAAGTTTTTCGTTTTTAATGTACTCGGATGCTGTGCTTTCTCGCAGAATTTTTTAAATATCCCAGGCTGCACACTATACTGAATATCGCCTGTTTCCCCATCAATACCATCTTCTGAAGTAAGAATAGGTTTAATACCCTCGATAAATTCCTCATATCCATAAGATTGATGGAAAGTCGTGAATTCAATTCTTCCCTCTGCCTTATATCTACTGTAGCGCTCCAACACATCAGAGTAATTTTCCTTCTCTATCTCAATCCATTTCTTATTTTCAATGATTGCAACGGAGTAAATAACCGTGTGATAAGTTTTGCCTGTTCCAGGAGGACCGTAAAAGATAGTGTTCAAACCAACATCGGTTACGTTTTTTTCCTCCAGAGAAACCTCTGTAATATCCATGTTCATAAGTGCCTCTTTCAATTCATCACGCAATTTCCAAGAATAACGTTTGTTTCCGTTTTCGGTGACATAACGACCAACAAAAGGAATCACCCATACTTGATTTCGTTCAGTTCTATCATCTTCTCGATCAACACAATCGGGACAGTTGTACTTCTTTTTCACCTTTTCGCCGAAACTGGTTACCAGCCTGTTATAGTATCCATAAGTATTTCCGTATACTTCAGCTAAATGAGCGCAGGTACTTTCTCCGCCCAGTTCCAGCATTTTTCGAAACATATCCATATTTTTGGGAGAGGTGACAGTATCATCATCTAAGACTGAGGCCCACATATCCGCGGTAATTCCGGGATTGTATTCGTCCAAAGCAGGCCAGTAACTCAATGCAGCAGTTTCCTGACTATTGTTCTTAAAATCAGATTCGGACATATACATCCCTCCAAAAAAAACAATATCCATTGTGAGCAAGTGGTACGCTTCATCCTGATAGCAGCTATCATCCAAACGATTTTTGCTCATTTGGATAAGTTCCGAATCCTTTTGAACTTCATCTAAAATCAGTTGACACATCTGAGTATAAATTTCTACTTTCCAGACGGAAGATTGCTGTTTTGTTTTTTCCACTGCATATCCAACACGTTTTCGGAAAATAGAGAATATTTTCATCTTAAAAATAAAATACTTTTCAGGGTATTCAAACGACAAATATACTGAAATAGCATGAAGATCTTGATAATGTTTTTTACCCAACGGCTTAGCATAGCCTTCAAACCCTTCACGAAAAGCTGCATAACGCTCTGCAAGTGGAATATTTTCATTGTAAAGCATTCGAAAGAGTTTCCGAACAGCTTCGGGGTTCGCTTCCGCAAATTCCACCATCATATCATAAGGCCAATACATATTCGCTGAAAGCAGATTGCCTGCTTTCTCAAAGGCAGATGCCAGCATCATTGAAAAATCAACTGCATCTATGTCCCATTGTTGTTTATACCAGCCAATAGCTTTCCATTTGTAGCGTTCACGACTATCTATCGTTAAAAAATCAGACTTATATTTATCGATAATAAAATGAATTATATCACAGTCTAAGCTGGAAGAACAATTTTGAACAGAGGGAACAATCCGGGTAATTTCTGTCCTGAATGCAATATACCGTTTCAAATGGGATGCCCAGTCACTTCTCTTCTTCCGCTCTTTTGGCTCCAAATCTGTCCTCTTTTTATCATGTTTTATTCGATCAAGAAGTGTAGAACATTCATCTTTGCTAAATTCAGCATCGACATTAACCTTGTAGATTTCTTCAATTTTGCTTAACCCACTGACGTAACTAGCGCCACTTTTTTCACCCACATATACCATGAAATTTTTACGTTCGAACATCTTTATTTCTCTATTTGGATTAGCATTGTATTTTACAGGTTTTTCAATATATCTTCTGCTCTTAATTATTTTTGTCAACAGATTTATTTGCATCTTCCGATATCTGACCAATCCATCTCATGCTCTTCACTTTACAGATTCGTTCTTCCTCGCACAAGATTTGACTACTCTCTGTATCGCCAAAATACAATTCATCATAAGTGTTGTTTTGGTGTGTTTAACATAGAATTTTCATGAAAATAAAATAAATAACAAATTCAAACAATTTCGAAATTTTACTCATTTTTGACATTTTAGCCTATCTAAACTGCGATATCTCTCATACTCACCCGCCATACTCCTGCTAATAATTCCATAGGGTGGAATCATAAAGCAAAATCACTGAAGTAATGTTTTCAATCTCCAAAAATGTCCTGATGTCAAGATACATTGCAGTAATTAATAGTTTGCGATAAGAATCGTAATAAAAGAAAGGGACGTATTTTACTATATAAATCAATTCTTCTTTTTACTTTTTTATGATATATGGCTTATTAAATCTGCCAAAACAACTGATATCCAGCTTCAAATATCATATAATGCTATTCTCTTGTTATTCGATCCTGTATGATAAATGAAATAATTGTAATTTTTCAAATTACTTGCTTATGAGACCCCGTAGGATTTGAGAAGCTCTTTATTTCACCATTTAAGGCTGACGGGATCCGTATGATAGAGGATTCCCGCCTCGTCCCGGACAAGAAGGGTCAGCTGGATGCGCGCCGGCAGCCGCAGCATCTGAAGGCCGTTGAACGCAAAAATCTGCCCTTGGCACAACAGGGGGCGTGAACCGAACAGTTCATCCCCTTCAATTATCTGCGTTCCGTCTCCATGTGAACGGACGGTCCACTTTTTGCCGATGATACGCACGGCGCCGTCCCCCGTATTGAAAATGCTTACGTTGTAAGGCACGGGAACGCGGCCATCATCCCGGACCATCCGTTTCAGTTTTTCATCCCGCAGGTACAGGCCGCGCGGAGTAAGACGCACTTCCAGACTGGTTAAAAGGGGAAGAACCATATGCGGCATGCCTCCGGAGAGGAATTATGATTCCACAGGGGCCAGAGCCGCCTTGATCAACTCCAGCGTCGTTTTGCGGATGGCTTCCACGCCCTCCTTGGCGGGCCTGGCGTCCGGAGCCAGCGTCATCTGCTCCTGCAAGATCGTCAGAAGGTTCATGATTTTGGCAATGTCGCGGCGTTCTTTCATTTCCGGCTCTACCCCGTCCAGAATATAGTGAAAATATTCCGGGACATCCGGCTGGAAGATGACCTTCGCCTTGTCCTCCGCAAATTTGTTATCCAGAGCCGCGGTAGCGGCATCCAGGGCGCGTATCCACCCCCCCAGGCCGATCAGGTTCGCCATATCGGAATCCCGCAGGGAGGCAAGCTCCTGTTCCACATCGGATTGAATAAGGGCCAGGTTGTTTTTGAAACTGCTCAAATCCCCGTCTTCCGCATTTTTCAGCAGGCTGGCGGCGTGGCGGTTCACCCTTTCTCCGGCTCCAATGGCCTTTGCATAGCTGGAAAGATCCAGGGCAATGGGTTTCACCTCGTTCATCTTGCCGCACTGCACGATTACGAAACCGTCCGCCATCATGCCGCCCAACTGGAGAGCCAGGGAACAGCGGTCCATGGGAGGCCGCTCCGGGCGTGCGCGCAGGGCCACCTTTTCCGGTATTTCAGGAAGCCCCTCCAAATCTTCAAAAATCTTGCGGATGGACGGCGCGGTAAATTCGTTGATGCCCAGCTCCTCATTCATGTGGGAGTCGTCCAGCAGGCGTTCCGGAATGGCCGGCTGGTCCTGCTTGCCGGACGGCGGCGTTTGCACATCCAGTACTGCCGCCTCCTTCTCCGGGGCATCTTCTTGTGGAGCGGAAAACGCCATTCCCCCCGTGACGGATACAGCTGCGGCCAGCAGATACAATCTCTTCATAACAACACTCAAAAAGGTTAAGCAAAACGGAATATGTCTTGACTCTCGCCCTATGGTGTCCTATACGGGCGTCACGTCAAGGAAATCCCCCTTCCCTGACGCAAAAAGATACCAACCCCCTTTGTAACCCCTGCATGTCTTTAAATTACAATTTTATCTGGCTTTTGTGCTATCTTCTGGTCCTCGTCGGCCTGGCAGGATATGGCTTCCACCGCCTGAGCATCGTTTACCTGTACTGGAAGAACCGTAATAACAAGCCCCAGCCCAAAGCACGCTTCCAGGAACTGCCCGTCGTGACGGTCCAGCTCCCCATGTTCAATGAGAAGTTCGTCGTGGACCGCCTTCTGGAATCCGTAGCCGCTCTGGATTATCCGCAGGATAAGCTGGAAATCCAGATTCTGGACGATTCTACAGACGACACCACGGAACAATGCTACCGCAAGGTGGAGGAATTAAAGTCCCGCGGCTTTGACGCCGTCTGCATCCACCGCACGGACCGCACTGGCTTCAAGGCAGGCGCGCTGGAAGCGGCTACCAAAGTAGCGAAGGGGGAATTCCTGCTGATTCTGGATGCTGACTTCGTTCCGGAACCGGATCTCCTGCAAAAAACCATCCATTTCTTCACGGATGAAAACGTGGGCCTCGTTCAAACCCGCTGGGGCCACATCAACCGTGAATACAATCTCCTCACCCGCATCCAGGGGATGTACCTGGACGGCCATTTTGCCATGGAACAGACGGCTCGCAACCGTTCCGGCCGCTTCTTCACTTTCAACGGCACTGCCGGCATATGGCGACGCGGGCGGCTGGTCCCATGACACCCTGACGGAAGACATGGACCTTTCCTACCGTGTCCAGCTCAAGGGCTGGCGCTTCATCTACCTGAACGACGTCGTTACCCCGGCGGAACTTCCCGTGGACATGGACGGGTTCAAGTCCCAGCAGCACCGGTGGACCAAGGGTTCCATTCAGGTCTGCCAGAAAATCCTGCTGGACATCTGGCGCTCCAATGCCCCCCTTAAAGCCAAGGTAGAAGCCACCACCCACCTCACCTGTAATTATTCCTATCTGCTCCTGGCATTGCTCTGCTTCCTGGTGTACCCCATCTGCACGCAGCGCATTCCGGAAAATGAAACGGTCTTCATGTGGTTTGTGAATGTGGCCCTGTTTTTCATGACCAGCGTGGCCGTCTGCATCTTTTACATGAGTGCCCAAATCGTGGTGCGTCCCAAATCCTGGTGGAAGGAACTGCCGTACCTCCCCCTCCTTCTCACACTGAGCGTGGGCATGGCGGTCAACAACGCCAAGGCTGTTCTGGAAGCCATCTTCGGCCATCAGTCCGCCTTCGTCCGCACGCCCAAATACGGCGTGGACCGGAAGGAAGACCGCCGGCACGTCTCCCAGCTCAAACGCAACGGGTACCGGGCTATTAAATCCGTCGTCATTCCTGTTCTGGAAATCGCCTGCGGAACTTTCTTCCTGAACCTGATCATCATCATGATCCGCCAGGGCCATTACCTTTCCCCCATCCTGATGATTCCTTTCCTGGGTTTCTATTACACAGGATTCTGTTCCCTGGGCCGCATGATTTCCAACCTGTTGCCCGCCAAGCAAACTGCCAAAGCCAAGAACTGACGCCTTTCCCATGCCTGCGCCTCTCTCGCAAGCAGCACGCCTGATTCAACTCGCCGGCGCAGCTTTCGCTGTGTTCGGAGTCCTGGCATCCTGTTCCCGTCCGGATTATGAGCCCACCGCCATCGTGAAAGACGGCGCGGTCGTCAGCGTCAGGGACCAGAAAATGGCCGTCATGCGCAATGGCCGGGTGGTGAAAACCTACCCTGTCAGCACTTCCAAATTCGGCCTGGGAGACAGAAAGGGAAGCTGCCGCACTCCGCTGGGCGCCCATCGCATCGCTTCCAAAATCGGCAGCGGACAGCCCAAGGGCATGGTGTTTAAAAGCCGCAAGCCCACCGGGGAATGCGTCGCGCCCAATTCTCCGGGCCGGGACCCCATCGTCACGCGCATCATGTGGCTGGAAGGTCTGGAACCCCGTAACCGGAACGCTCACTCGCGCCTGATTTATATCCACGGTACGGCGGAGGAACGCACCATCGGCACCCCCGCCTCCTACGGCTGCGTCCGGATGAAGAGCAATGACGTATATGAGGCCTTCAACCTGCTCCGTACCGGAGACCCGGTCGTAATCGAACGCTGTTCCATTGACGCCTCCCTGAAAGCCCTGGCCCAGGCGGAAAAAATGCAAGATTCTTCCCTGCTGGTCATGGCTTCCGCTCCAGACCGCATGGAGAACGCCAATACGGCCTCCGTCATTTCCCACCGCCGCAGGGCTTCCCGCCCCC
>OJMK01002822.1_pt1 | contig 11246 bp, 10 predicted proteins | sample 1597201 | NCBI WGS metagenome assembly OJMK01 (sample SAMEA2452125, study PRJEB22498) | human gut metagenome | reverse complement strand
GCCGCACCTCGCTCGCCGTATCGGCACTTAGAATTATGCGGTATTGCCCAAAGGGTGATGCGAATGAAAGAAGAAAAAGTTAAGGTCAACCTTCGGGTAGGGCTCCTGATTCGGGAGACGCTTGCGGATGAGGCTGCTGTGGAGGATATCCGCGTAGGCACCCTGGCCAATCGGCTGCTCCAGTCCGAGATGGATAAGGTCATGAAGGTCGGTGCTGACAACTGCCTGATCATGAACAGCAGGGAATATCTGGCCAGCGAAGCAGAAATCGAGCAGAACAGGGCGGCCTACTATCTGTTTCCAGAAACAAAGGTTGTCAGCCGGTTTATTGCTACGCAGTTGGATGACAAGATCTATCCACAAATATCTTTTTACTTTTTGAAAGAGCAGATGGATGCGCTGGAAAAGCTGGTACGAAAGCAGCGGATACCGCAAACGATCCGAAACGGTGCGGTGCACTCCTATCGGTATGTTATCGCCGGTATGTTGCTGAATCATCCGCTTTGCCGTGCGCTGGGAGCATCCGCAAATAATGATTGAACCCAAAGCCCACAGCCGCCGCTGTGGGTGTTTTTTTGTCTGCCGCTGCCTGCAGCAAAACGCGCTGCAGAGGCGTCCACTCACGCGCTCTGAGAGAGGGACGCGCTGAAGACGGTAAACAAAAAGCCCCCACCCGCAAATGCGGGCAGGGGAGAGGGGAGACGCAGCCTTGAAAAAATATAGGGGGCGGCACACAGAATTATGCGGTGTTGCCTTAGAGCCAGGTACCCTTCCGCAGGTACTGCGGTCAGCATTTTGGTTTCGCCTTCCTTACAATTTGTTTCTATGGAGGGAAAATTTTGCTTGCTTTTGGGTTGCGGTGCTATTATACTTTGTGACATAGAACGTGTAAAAAGTATTTACCGCGTTATGACTATGTGATTTTGGTATGAATGAGGCTGCGCCTATGTATGTCGATTGGGAATACTACAAGATTTTTTACTTTGTCGCAAAATACCGCAATTTTACCAAGGCGGCCCGCGTGCTGGGCAGCAACCAGCCCAACATCACACATACGATGAACAAGCTGGAGGATCAGCTGCACTGTGTGCTGTTTATACGCTCCAACCGGGGTGTGACGCTGACGCCGGAGGGGGAGATGCTCTATACCCGCATTTCCTCGGCTGCTGTGCAGATACAGGATGCCGAGGAGGAGCTGAGCGCCAGCGCGACCTTTGAGCATGGTGCAATCAGTATCAGCGCAACCGAGACGGCGCTGAACATCTGCCTGTCGGAACGGCTGCGGGACTTCCATGCGCAGTACCCCGGTATCCGGCTGCGGATCTCCAACCATTCAACGCCGCAGGCGATTCAGGCTGTGAAAAACGGCGAGGTCGATTTCGCTGTTGTGACGACCCCCACCGGCGCAGAGGGGGAGCTGAAAAAAGTTGATTTGATGCCGTTCAACGAAATCCTGGTCGGCGGGAAAACCTTCACGGCGCTGGCAAGTCGGACGCTCTCGCTGCAGGAGCTTGACGCCTATCCGCTGATCATGCTGGGGAACGAGAGCATGAGCCGCCTGTTTTACCGGCAGTTTTTCCTTGAGCACAGCGCAGACCTGAAGCCGGATATTGAGGCGGCCACCACAGACCAGATGATGACGCTGGTAAAGAGTGAGCTTGGCCTTGCCTTTGTGCCGGAGCCGATGGCCCGCAGCAGCCTGCAGCGCTGCAGCATTGTGCAGCTGACCCTGCGGGAGGAGATTCCGCAGCGCACAGTAAGTCTGGTTTATGACCGGCACCGTCCGTTGAATACGGCGGCCCGGGAATTTCAAAAGCAGCTGCTGAATGCGGCCAAACAGGAAAAAGCAGAATAACGCAAAATGTGCCCGCGCAAGCAGGCACATTTTGCGTTATGGGATGCAGAAAGCGGCAGTGTTTATGTCCAACCAGTGCATAAAGTGCTCCGGATTGGAACGACGCAAAATGCTGTTGCAAAAGGCGGGAAAAATGTCTATACTTGTACTATACAAACCAGCAGACGCGGTATAATACCCCGCTGCGGACACTTTGCAGAGCAACCAAAGGAGTCACTTGTATGGATAAACAGAGCAGGACCTATCAAGCGTATGTGCAGATCCTGAAAGAGGAGTTGATCCCTGCCATGGGCTGCACCGAACCGATTGCCATCGCCTACGCCGCCGCCAAGGCGCGGGATGTGCTTGGTGGCATGCCGGATAAAGTTGAGATCGGCGTGAGCAGCAACATTATCAAGAATGTCAAGAGCGTTATCGTGCCCAACACTGATGGCATGAAGGGCATTGAAGCCGCCGCAGCGGCAGGCATCGTCGGCGGGCAGGCGGACAAGGCACTGGAGGTCATCTCAGCTGTAACAGCGGACCAGAAGGCAGCGATGTGCACCTTCCTGAAGCAGGTGCCGGTCACGGTGAAGGCAATCGACAACGGCTTTATCTTCGACATCATCGTGACGCTGCGGCAGGGGGACGATTCCGCCGTGGTGCGCATCTGCCAGTACCACACGAATATTGTCCTGATCCAAAGAAACAGCGAAGTGCTGCTGGATCATACCGCGCAGGAGACAAAGCAGCTCTGCGGTGACGCCGCCCCTGCCGAGAGCGGTCTGACAGACCGGGCACTGCTGAACATTGCGGATATCTTTGCATTTGCCGATACCTGCGAGATCAACGACATCCGACCTTTGCTGGAAACCCAGATCCGGTACAACACCCGCATCTCGGAGGAGGGACTGCGAGGGGATTACGGTGCGAACATCGGCTCTACAATGCTGAAATTTTACGGCGAGGATGTGCGCAACCGCGCTATTGCCAAGGCAGCAGCAGGCTCTGATGCCCGTATGAGCGGCTGTGAGCTGCCAGTTGTCATCAACTCGGGCAGCGGCAATCAGGGCATCACGGTCTCGGTGCCGGTCATCGAGTATGCCAGAGAGCTGGGGGCATCCGATGAGACTCTCTGCCGCGCACTGGCCCTCTCCAACCTGATTGCGATCCACGAGAAGGCCGGTATAGGGCGGCTGTCCGCCTACTGCGGGGCCGTCAGCGCGGGCTGTGCTGCGGGCTGCGGTATTGCCTATCTGCAGGGCGCAGACTTGAAAGAGGTCTCCCACACCCTTGTCAATGCGCTGGCCATCGTTTCGGGTATTATCTGCGATGGTGCCAAGGCCAGCTGTGCGGCGAAGATCGCCTCCAGCGTGGAGGCGGGCATCCTGGGGTATCACATGTACAAAAACGGCCAGCAGTTCCGCAGTGGGGATGGCATCGTCACAAAGGGCGTTGAAAATACCATCCGTAATGTGGGACTGCTGGGCCGTGAGGGTATGCGCGAAACAGACAAAGAGATCGTGCGGATCATGCTGCAGGAGCCGTAAGGCCGCCGCAGTGGAGGACAGGGACTACTTATAGGAAGTGACCTTTATCCCGTATTCCTGCGCGGCCAGCTGCTCCCACCCGGAAAGCTGCGCCGGTGCTGACAAGATGCGTGACCGCATCCATAAATTCCCGCGGGCAGTCGGCCTGCACACGAACAGAAAGTCCCGGCTGGTGGGTCTTGCATTCCTCGGTGGCTTTCATGGCCATAAAGGTCACGGCGTTGGTGCCGTCCTGCCCGCTGCGGGTCTTGCCGCCCACGGTCAGGTTCTGGAACTGGTTGTACCCAGCAAAATAGTCTGCCGTGTTGGCAGAGATCGTCCACACCTACTCGGAATATTTGAGCCAGAGCGCATCGACAAGCTCCTGCGCGAAGACCGGCTGCAGGGTGCCGTCCTGCACATCCTTCAGGTGACCCAACTATTAACTTAAAGCAAAAGACCGAAGTTGTAAAGCCTTTTTTGGCTTTTACTTCGGTCTTTCCTTTTGGGGGCTGTGCAACAGCCCCGCGTGCACCCGTGCGCAATTGATAAGCAAATAAAGGGCCACGCTATGACTGCGGTAAAAGCGGTCATGGCGGCTCAGCAGGGTTGGGTCTGCCGCTGCTTTAAAAAGTGAATCGTCATAACGGCGCAGTAGGCCAGCGCCGGTGCGCAGGCGGCCAGACGGAAGTGTGTTTTTAGGACCTACTTTGTATCAGCGCTTTATACATTGCGCCACGGCATATTTCAATTTCTGCAAATCCGTTTCGTCGGGGTGGGAAACAGCAGTATCAAAGTTTTCAATCATTTTGTCAACGTTTGGGATCGGCAGAGGGCTGTTTTTCATCTTTACATAGCGCTCCCGCACCGATTGCGGCATTTTCCCCTGGCACATGTAGGTGCCGATGACAGTATTGGAAGCACCGAGGCACTTTTGAACGGAAGAAAGAATTTTGTCAAAATATTCCTGACTGCCGCCGAACCCGGCTGTGCCAAACAGGAACACCTCTTTGCCCTTGAGCGTTTTCAGAAAATCGGTGATTTCCTGATTGCAGCGCCCCTTGTCCGTCCAAAAGCCGATGAAAAGACGCTCTGCCTGCAGGGCCTCCTGTGACGGGGAACCGAAGAAACACAAATCTGCCTGAGGGAGAACGGAGGAAACAGCCTCGGCAAGCTGTTTAGTATTGCCGGTCTGGCTGCTGAATACAATAGCGTATTTCACAGGTCATACCTTTTCATAAATGCAATGGGTGCCCTGATGCTGCTGCAAGCCGCCAAGGCATTTTTTGTTGCAGCGAACACAGCGGTGAATCTCCTTGATCTGCCCGGAGGCCACTTTGTTCGGCCATTCCGGGTCAGCCAACAGCTGGCGGCTCATGGCAGCACAGGTGATGCGTCCGCTTGTAAGCTGCTGCTCTACAAAATCAGGCTGATTCAGTCCGCCCACGCCAGTGATGGGCTTGTCCGTATACTGGCGCACCTCATCGCAGAATTTCAGGAAGCAGCCCTGCTCTTTGAAGTACGGGTGCTTGGCCGGGGGAATGGTGTCCTCCAGACTGGAATGGTTCGCCAGCGTTACATGGAAGCTGGTCACACCGGCATCGGTCAACAGCGGCACAAAAATGCCCAACTCGGACTCCACCACGCCGGCATTGCCGTAGTGGGGATCTTCCTGCCGGACGGCCAGCTTGTAGTCAATGGGAATCTCCGGCAGACGGCTGCGGATGGCTTTGACGGCATCCACCGCAAAGCGGGCACGGTTCTCGGCGCTGCCGCCGTATTCATCCGTGCGGTGGTTAAAGACGGTGGAGCTGAAGCTGCCGCACATGCGGTCACCGTGGACCTGCACCATATCGAACCCGGCTTTGACAGCCAGCACGGCGGCCTCGCCGAAGCCGTTGATGATCTTATGGATCTTGCGGGTGGACAGCTTGCTGATGTAAGGGGCAACCTCGGCGTTCAGCAGGGGACGCAGCTCCTCCATGGAAATCTTCTTCGTCAGAACGCCGGGCACGTATTTGAGCATGGCCAGCATATTGGAGTCGGACTGGTGCAGCTGGGCGCAGATGCGGCAGTCATAGCTGTGGACGATTTCGACCAGCTTCTGATAATGGGCGAAGCCTTTTTTATCAAAAAGAGATTTCTCAAATAGGCTTTTGCCGACGGGGACGTCACCGATGATAACCATGGCGCAGCCGCCTGCGGCGATCTTGCGGATCTTTTCAAAGTATTCGTCCTCCGCAAGACCAAAAGTGGTAGGAGCAAAGATAATACGGTTTTTCAATACCAGACCGCCGTAATTGATGGGACTGCTGATTGTTTCATACATGGTGTGATTTCCTTTCTGTTGCCTTTTCCAGTAAGGTAAGCAACTGTTCCTTTTCTTTAGCAGTTAGATTCGTCATAAAGGTGTTATCCCAATCGAAGAACACCTGATGAGCTGCATCAAAAGCCTTCTGTCCGCGTTCTGTCAGGTTGAGCAGATAATGACGTCCTGCTTTTTCCTTTGTAATAAACCCATCGCTGACAAGGCGGGTAATGCATCGCTGACTGTGCCCCCAGTCCAAAGCCAACTCTTTTGTCAGTTCGGACGGTGTGCAGTTCGGCTTCTTCCCGATATACACGATAAAGAATAAAAGCCCATAATTCAATCCGAACTGTTGCAGTCTGTCGCTGGTGAAAGCGGAAAAGTTTCTGTACAACAAAGTGGCATAATAGGAAAGCGTTTTATGATACATGGCAGTGGAAAGAACACCTCTTTTCTAAGGTGGAGTATAGCACAACAACTTGACAATGTCAAGTAAAAACTTCGTAAACAAATCCTTTTTGTCCGGATTTTCCTTGGAGACTGTTTTTGGAATAAGAAGTTGGGAATCAAAGGTGCCTAGAAGAAACAGCCTGTACAAAATGGAGTTCTGCTCTTGCACATTGCTGGCACGACAGTTCTAACCGATATATTCAGAAAATAATAGTGAAAATCTATATGCTTTTGTAAAATATATCGGGTTCCTATTGTACTGGCAGAGGCTGATGCTGTATTATAAAGTTGCGACCGATTACATACGCTGTAATATATGCAGAGGAATATATGGTTTTAACGTAGGACAAGGAGAAAAGCTATGAAGTATCAGCCAAACAGATTAGGAACAATGATTGACTGTTCCCGTAATGCCGTGGCGAGTGTAGAAAGCGTCAAAAAGTGGATCGACCTGACGTCAAGCATTGGCTACAACACTCTCATGTTGTATACTGAGGACACATATGAGGTGTCCGGAGAACCGTACTTTGGATATATGCGTGGCCGCTACTCTCGGGAGGAATTACGCGGCCTTGATGCTTATGCTAAAAACAAAAATATGGAACTGATCCCCTGTATTCAGACGCTTGCTCATCTGAACGCATTGAATCGATGGCCGGAATATAAAGAACACTTTGATGTGGATGATATTTTGCTTGCTCAAGACGAGCGAGTATATTTGCTGATTGACCATATGTTTGCAACCCTAGCCGATTCGTTCACTTCACGGGTGGTGCATATTGGTATGGACGAGGCGCACTTACTCGGGCGTGGACGCTATGCGGACTTGCATGGCGTGGAAGAACGATTCGGGATTATGGCTCGACATCTTCGTCGTGTTTGTGATATCGGAGAAAAATATGGCTTTCGCTTTTTGATGTGGTCAGATATGTTTTTTCGGCTGGCATCTGGCGGAGACTACTACAAGCCGGAAACGATCCGTGACGAAGTAAAAAAGATTATCCCAGATAATGTAGAACTGGTTTACTGGGACTATTATTCAACGGATAGGGCCCACTATGATGCAATGCTGACCACACATGAAAAACTGCATCCCGGCACATGGTTCGCCGGCGGTCTGTGGTCATGGGCGGGGCTGGCACCGCATAATGGGTATAGTATCCGGACAACCGAAGCAGCACTGCAGAGCTGTGCAATGCATAATACGAAAAACCTGCTGTTTACACTGTGGGGAGATAATGGAGGCGAGTGTTCCCGCTTTGCACTGTTGCCCGCGCTGTTTTATGCGGCGCAGGCGGCACATGGTATAACAGATATAGAACAAGTTAAACGAAACTTTCTGGCGCGGTTCACGGTCACTTGGGATGATTTTATGCTGCTTGATTTGCCGGGGACGCCGGGAGGAACATCTGAACAGGTATGCAACGCTGAAAAATATCTGCTGTATAATGATCCGTTTCTGGGATTGTTAGACGATACTACTGGTGAATCTACGGCAAGAGATTATGCCCAGTGCGTAGAAAAATTGGAAATTGCAGCAGAAAAAGCCGGAGAATGGCGCTATCTGTTCGAGACGCAGGCTGCGCTTTGCAGGGTACTCGCACAAAAAGCCACTTTGGGGGCTGATACCCGCAAAGCCTATGCAGAACATGATATGACTGCATTAAGAAGAATCCTGCACCGTTATGAAGAAACGGAGCGACTACTGTGGAAGTTCTTTGAAGTATATCGCGCTCAATGGATGAAAGAAAACAAACCCTTTGGCTTTGAAGTGCAAGAAGCGCGTCTTGGAGCAATACTAATGCGTGTTGGAAGTTGTCATGAAAGGCTTCTTAACTATTTTGAAGGAAAGATCAATAAAATTGAAGAATTGGAAGAAACAAGGTTGAATTTCTTTGCGCCGGATGTAAAGACATACTATGTAAACGAATGGCAGAAGATTATCAGTCCCGGTGTGATCTGAAGGTATCCACGGCAAATTGCTTTGTGCATCACCACGGGTATTAAAAATATTGGAGAATATCGTGGATAAGCAAGAGCCTACATTACAAAACCGCTGAACAAGGAAGAACATATCCAAGCGATTGGACACCTTTTCTGTAGGCTGAACGAAGAATGTGACGATGCAAACTTCGATCACGTGGCATACATGCATGATTTTCGGTAATATGTTTAAAATAGTTCGATGTTTCCTTAAAAGCACATTTTTATGCTTGCGATTTATCGGCACTTAGTGTACAATTAAATAAATCGCATGGATTAATTGAAACTCCCCATGCACTAAACAAAACCGCCCTATAGTGAAATTGGGCAGCAAATGGTTTTGCAAAACTGATAAAAGATTTGGGTGATTCTTGTGTATGTCAATTCGGCATATCTAAACAATTCTCGAATTGATTTTAAGGACTATTCCGCGCCGCTTGTTGTCGGCAGCTGTGGGACATACAGGTTGCTGACGCGCGAAAAATTGCCGACATTTTGGCAAAAGGGACGCAGGGACTACCAAATTTTGTATGTGGCTGCGGGGAAAGCCCACTTTTGGTTTGATGGCAAAGAGGAAGTAGTCAAAGCAGGAAACATGGTTTTATATAAACCGGGGGAAATCCAGAAGTATGTCTACTATCTTGCCGATAAACCGGAAGTTTTTTGGGTGCATTTTACCGGCAACGATGTAAAGAAAATACTTGAATATCACGGCATTCATCTGGATGAGCATGTCTTTTATACCGGTACACTAACTGAATATAAGACTCTGTTTCGAAAAATCATACGCGAATTGCAGCTGTGTCGCTATGGATATGAAGACTACACTGCTTCGTTGCTGAATGAAATATTGCTGCTGGCAAGCCGTCAGCAGCGGAGCGAGAGCTGCGCACCGGGCAATATCCACGCACAAGTCGAGGATGCTGCAATCTATTTCAGTGAGAATTATAATGAAAAGATCAGCATTGAAGATTACGCAGCATCACTTCATATGAGTACGACATGGTTTATCCGCAATTTCAAACAGCAGGTCGGAACATCGCCTGTTCAGTATATTTTGTCACTTCGGATGGTAAATGCGCAAAGCCTTTTGGAACAGACAAACTATTCAGTGGGAGAGATAGCGGCTATCGTCGGATATGACAACCCACTGTATTTTAGCCGTGTATTCCATAAAGAAATGGGTGTTTCACCAATGCAGTATCGAAAGGACAAACTGAAAAAGTCGGAAATATCTGCCGAGGAAGAAACAACGATTTCAGCAGATCTGTGAAATATCTGCGCAATATAAATAGCATTCATATTAACGGCACCGTCCCTGTAGTCTTTGAGATTTATAGGGGCGGTGCTCTTATTTTATAAGCGAAACATATAGCCCTCTTTGTATACAGTTACCAACTCGTTCTTCAAGTTGAGCTTTTTTCGCAGGTGGCTGATATGAATGTCGATAACTCTTGTAGGATAATCGTAAGTGTCGTTCCAAATTAGTTTTAACAACGCTTTGCGGCTCATTACCGTGTTTGGATGATCCAACAGGTAGGTGAGAATTGTGTTTTCTGTGGCAGACAAGGTTACAATAGTGTCGCCGACAAAAGCAACGCGGCGGCTGGAATCATAACGGATACCATCTAAACAATACATATAAATCTCCTGGCTATTCGCTGCGCTTTGCGGCTTTCTGCTGTAAAGCGCAGCGATACCCGCTAGGACTAATACCTTCAACCTTTCGAAAGCACTTTGAAAAGTAGGCGGGGGATCCGAAACCAAGTTGCTCAGCAATCTGTATCAGGCTGTAATCTGTGCTGGAAAGAAGCGCTTTTGCCTCAGTGATTCGGCGCTTAAGCATGTAGTCGATGGGGGACGAGCCATATTCTTTCTTAAAGGAGTGGGACAGGTAGTACTTATTGACGTGTGCAATCTCGGCCAGCTTATCAAGAGAGATTGCTTCGTTATAATTCTCGTCAATATATCTTTTGGCTGCAGCACACTCTTTACTTTTTGACGGGGGTGGTGTCACACGCAATGAAACGGAAGTTAAGCGTACAATTTTAACCAGCAAAACTTCCGTAAGATCCGGACAAATCATCTCGAAACCATCTGACTGAGCATCAATTTCCTGCAGCAATATTTTTGTTAAGCTAAGCAAATCCTCACGCATGTCAGAACATTTGAGCATTGTGTAGCCATGATCTTTTTGGTCGAACAGGATCTCAATTCCCTCTATCCCCAGGACGATGTATTCTAGAGGGTGGGCCTGATAGCTTAGTTCTGTATGCTGAACACGCGGGTTGACAATTACCATGTCATCCGGCATGACATCCAATAGTTTTCCCTCTACATTAAACTGTCCGCGTCCGCTTACGCAATAAAAAACCTCAGTACAAGAATGTGTATGTGGGACAGAGTTCCAATCTCCACCAAATCTGCTTTTGCTTACATACAACAGTCGGAGGGCTTCCCGTGGGGGCACATCCATGTTTAGATCGTAACGTGTGTTCATTCAATACCGCCTTTTGTATTGGATAAGCATAAAATGCATCCTTGATACGGATGGGAAAAAGCAAAATTATAAAAATCAAAAAATAAAAAGGGTAAGGTCTATGCAACCCCTATTATATACACAATATATACTTCTTGCAATACAGTAGATGAAAAAAGTGACGATAAACAAATAAAATAATCCTATACAATAGTTAAATATGACTCGTGTAAAAATGCACAAATTTTAGCAGAAATATTTGTATACTATTTCGTCTATCCTTTCTGCGGGGCGAAAAGATAGGGATAATGAGCAAGATTGTGCAAGGCACAAACAATATCGGCACTTCCAATTCTTGTGAAAAACAGGTATGATAGAAGTGTAAAAAAAGGAGACGCAAACGAGAAAATAGTGGTCAATTTGGATAGCAGCATAATAATCCCAGGCTTCCAAATTGCTTGAGAGTTCTATTTTTGACATGGTTGACATGCCTTCAAACAAGAAAGGACAGGAACATGGAGCAGCTCGGAAGATTGACGCTTCCCACAGACGCAGATGTGGTTGCGGAGACCCTGCGCCTGAAGAACCTGCTGGGGGCCGATGCCCTGCGCGACTGCGACGGCACCGAGTTTCCGCAGGAGCTGAAGGACACCGGCGCAAAGA
>OJMK01002814.1_pt1 | contig 11267 bp, 9 predicted proteins | sample 1597201 | NCBI WGS metagenome assembly OJMK01 (sample SAMEA2452125, study PRJEB22498) | human gut metagenome | reverse complement strand
TGAAGACTTCTTACAAGTCTATCCCTTATCACTCAATCTCTCGTTTCACTGTAGAAAGCTCGGGGAACTTTGACCTAGATGCTGAACTTAAGATTTGGATTTCATCAGCACTTGATCCTGCAGAAGTGCTTCAATTTAAGAGCGATAATAATGTCTTTGAAATTCAGCAAGCTTTAGCAACAGCAGTGCTAGAGTGAAGAGGAATTGACTATGTTTATTGAAAAGGAACTTGGTTACAAGCGTCACTGGATTAATATTGACTCAGACATTGTATCTGAGCAATCCTACCTTTATACTAAGTACGATATTGACCAAGAAACCGTAGAGTATGCCTTGGATAAAAATGAACGAGCCCACATGGATTACAACCGTGAGAATGGGACAATTACCTTTATCTATAATGTTCTGGCGCTTGAAAAGGACAAGGAATACTATGAAACTATCCCTCTGACTTTTATTGTACAAGATACGCGTTTGGTGACCATTAGTAACGAGGATAACGCTTATGTGATAAGAAAGATGCAAGACTATGTGGATAACCATGAGAATTTGTCTATCTACACGTTGCTTTTTGCAGGACTTGAGATGATTTCAAATGCTTATTATCCCGTTATTGAACGCTTGGATCAGCAAAAAGACGAAGTTAGTCGACGCCTAAGGCAGACCACGACAAGTAAGAATCTTTATGATCTTTCAGATTTGGAAACAGGCATGGTCTATTTGGTGACCGCAGCTACACAAAACCGTCTCCTTTTGGAATACATTAATGGGCATGCCATTTATCGTCGTTTCAATGAGGTCGAAAAAGAGCAGTTTGATGATGCTATGATTGAAGCCAGGCAGTTGGTTGCCATGACGGATCTTATTTCAAAGGTCTTACAACAACTATCAGGTTCTTATAATAATATCCTAAACAACAATCTGAATAATAACTTGAGTAATTTGACTATTATCGAGGTACTCTTGGGAGTTCTTTCCGTCATTACCGGTTTCTTTGGGATGAATGTTCCTTTACCGTTTATGACTGTCAGTCCAGCCTGGATCTTCATCATTATCGGTAGTGTGATTCTTTGTTTGGTCTTGGCCCGCTACCTGCGTTGGTTGGTCCATAAATAATAATTAGTGAGTGAAACCGTCTTCTCAAATTGAAGGCGGTTTTAAAACGTTATTTTCTGTCTTTTTATTTCTAAATATGATAGACTAGATGAGTTGTTAAAATAAACGACTATTAAATACAGGTAGTTAATCTACTACACAACCAAGTCTCATAAGGTGGCTTCGCACCGCCTTCAAATAGAAAGAAGAATACTTTGAAATTTACAGATTTAAACCTATCAGAAGACATCCAATCAGCTGTTGTAGCTGCCGGTTTTGAACAACCATCACCTATCCAAGAGTTGACAATTCCACTTGCTCTTGAAGGTAAGGATGTCATCGGTCAGGCACAAACTGGTACTGGTAAAACAGCTGCCTTTGGTTTGCCTACCCTAGATAAAATTCGTACAGAAGAAAATACAATTCAAGCCCTGGTTATTGCCCCAACACGTGAGTTGGCAGTGCAATCTCAAGAAGAGCTTTTCCGTTTTGGCCGTGATAAGGGCGTTAAGGTTCGCTCAGTATACGGTGGTTCTAGCATCGAGAAACAAATCAAGGCCCTCCGTTCAGGTGCCCACATTGTAGTAGGGACACCAGGTCGTCTCCTAGACCTTATCAAACGTAAAGCCCTTAAACTTAACAATATCGAGACTTTGATTTTGGATGAAGCTGATGAAATGCTTAACATGGGCTTCCTTGAAGATATTGAAGCTATCATTAGCCGAGTACCAGAAGAACGTCAAACTCTCCTTTTCTCAGCAACTATGCCTGATGCCATCAAACGTATTGGTGTGCAGTTCATGAAAGATCCTGAGCATGTGAAAATCAAGGCTAAAGAATTGACCAATGTTAACGTTGACCAATACTTTATTCGAGTGAAGGAACAAGAGAAGTTTGATACCATGACTCGCCTTATGGACGTTGACCAACCAGAATTGTCAATTGTCTTTGGTCGTACCAAACGTCGTGTGGACGAGTTGACACGTGGTTTGAAACTTCGTGGTTTCCGTGCAGAAGGTATCCACGGAGACCTTGACCAAAACAAACGTCTTCGTATTATCCGTGACTTCAAGAACGGCCAAATCGATATCATGGTTGCAACAGATGTTGCGGCGCGTGGTCTTGACATTTCAGGTGTCACTCACGTCTACAACTACGATATTCCACAAGATCCAGAAAGCTATGTTCACCGTATTGGACGTACAGGACGTGCAGGCCAATCAGGTCAATCTATTACTTTCGTAGCACCAAATGAAATGGGTTACTTGGGAATCATCGAAAACTTGACTAAGAAACGCATGAAAGGCCTTAAGCCACCAACAGCTCAAGAAGCCTTCCAATCTAAGAAGAAAGTTGCCCTTAAGAAAATTGAACGTGACTTTGCGGATGAAACTATCCGAGCTAACTTTGACAAGTTTAAGGACGATGCTGTTAAATTGGCTCAAGAATTCACACCTGAAGAATTGGCGCTTTATATCTTGAGCTTGACCGTTCAAGATCCAGAGACAATGCCAGAAGTGGAAATTGCGCGTGAAAAACCATTGCCATTTAAACCATCAGGTGGTGGCTTTGGTGGTAAAGGTGGCAAAGTTGGCCGTGGTAACCGTGGTCGCGATAACAACCGTCGTGGTGGATACCGTGGCGACCGTAACCGCGATGACCGAGACGGTGGCCGTCGTGACTTCAAACGCAAGTCTAAGAAAAATAGCCGTGACTTCGAAAATCGTGGCAACAAACGCCCACACCGTACCTCAAGCGAAAAGAAAAACGGCTTTGTTATTCGTAACAAGGGTGATAAGTAAGAATTAAAACGCTCTATGAAAATAGGGTGTTTCAGAATGAAGACAAACATCAAAAACGATGTTTGTCTTTTTTATAGTCACACTTAATTCTCCCATAATCCGATAATGTTGAGGTATTGGGATAAAATACCAGGTCTTTCCAACCATCATTATTCTGACGGTATCTTCTTTCGGAGGAGATACCGTTTTTTATTCTTCGGATAAGGAATCTAAAATTTCTTGCTTTACATATCTATTAAATTGATAGATTTCTTCATAGAAGGAGTGTAAAATTTTTGATATAATGTCAAGGATGGATTGACGGACATTGAAATGAAAATTTTAAAAGAATGACAGGTGAGCATTAAAAATATGAAAGTTTGGACAAAAGTCTCTCTACCATCATCCAGGCAGAAATAAAATTATATGAAATAATAGGAGTAACCAATGACCAAAAACTATTCAACACGTGAATTCCGTGAGAAATTATATGATGACCTTCATGTTCGATTAAGAGATACAATGATTTTGATATGTTCGATTTTTATTGCCTCTATCGGACTAAATATGAATTCAACAGCTGTCGTTATTGGAGCCATGCTGATTTCCCCTCTTATGCCCCCGATTGTTGGACTGGGATTCGGTTTAGCTATTTTTGATACGCGTTTAATCAAACAATCTCTAAAGGTTTTATTTACTCAAGTATTGGTCAGTTTGCTTGTCTCGACTCTGTATTTCTGGATTTCTCCCTTATCTTATGCAAGTAGCGAATTGATTGCACGAACCTCTCCAACCATTTGGGATGTTCTCATTGCTATTGCTGGTGGGATAGCAGGAGTAATTGGTTCAAGGAAAAAAGAAGCAAACAATATCGCGCCGGGAGTAGCCATTGCAACAGCTCTGATGCCACCTATCTGTACTGCAGGCTATGGTTTAGCTAATGGAAATGTACGATTTTTATTTGGGGCTCTTTATCTTTTCTTGATCAACTGTGTCTTTATCATGCTAATCAACATTGTTGGAACAAGAATTTTTATGAAAAAATCTTCCTTAAGTTCATTTAAAGAGCTAAACATTAAAATGAGAATTGGGTTGATATCCTTGATTGTATTATTGGTTCTTCCAGCCAGCTATTCAGCAGTTACTCTGACGATAGATCAAGCGCGAAAAGAAGGAATCAAACAGTTTGTAGAAAAAGAGTTCGCCAATCATACGGTCATTAATCAAGTCTACAAGTCAAGGAGCAATGAATTAGTCTTGACGGTTGTTGGAGATTCGATTTCAGAAGAAGAATTAGAAACGATTCATCAAAAACAAGCCTCTTACGGTATTCAATCTGTTAAATTAAAAGTCAATCAAGTCCATAATTCGACAAAATTAGACAGTGAAACGGCCAAGGAATTTTATGAAAACATTGACAAGTATATCGATCAAAAACTCTCTGAAAAAGATTCACAAAAAGATCTCGTAAAAGAAAATGAAGCAGACAAGGATTGAGGATATTGACCTTATCTAACTCATGAAAGCAAATCTTGGGAGGATATCCTATATCCAAAAGTTAGTGGATAGAAAGGATTGTTGATGAGGATACTATTTGTGGTGGATTGACCAATCACTACTGGATCAGGTTAAACAAAATATCAAAAAACACACGGTTATTTTTCCGTGTGTTCTTGTATATAAGCTAGTTTTTTCTCTCGGTTTTTTTTCTTAAAGAGTGCTTCGGCGCTCATGGCCTCTGGTTTGCTGGCGAAAGCTTCTGAGTAGAGGAGTTTAACTGGTAGGCGGGCTCTGGTATACTTGGCACCTTTGCCTGAGTTATGGGTTTTGAGGCGGCGTTCAACGTCTGTGGTGTAGCCTGTATAGAGGGTGCCATCGGCACACTCAACCACATACATATAGGCCTTGCTATCTTTTTCTGTCATCGTTTAGGACTCACCCTTAGTCTTTTTCCCAAAGTAAATCTCAAAGATTTCGTCGGTATAGTCGCCATTTTCCTTGTGCACAAAGAGAGGTGGAAGAATTTTCAACCCATCTGTCGATCCGTCTTTTATGGCTTCAATCAGGAGCATATTTGCCTCACGTCCCATTTTAGGATAGATAAACTGGATGCGTTTAGGTGCTAGATTATACTGGCGCATGGTGTCGATGATATCCAAAAAGCGGTCAGGGCGATGCACCATGGCAATACGTCCATTAGATTTGAGGGCATGGCGTGCGACCTGGCAAATTTCCTCTAGATTGGTCGTGATTTCATGACGGGCCAAGAGGTAGTGCTCTGAAAGATTCTTCTTAGATGTTTCTGTCGCCTTAAAGTAGGGAGGGTTACAGAGGATAAGGTCCACCTGAGATCGTGGCGAATGATCAAGCAAATTTTTTAGGTCGTCATTGACAACAGTTACTTGATTCTCTAGTTGATTAAGAGTTACGGAACGCTTGGCCATATCAGCCAGGCGTTCTTGCAACTCAACCAAGGTAATCGGTGCCTCAGTGCGTGTGCTGGCAAAGAGGCCAACGGCACCATTTCCCGAACAGAGGTCGACGATTAATCCCTTCTTTGGAATTTTTGGAAACCGAGAGAGGAGGACGCTATCAATAGAGTAGCTGAAGACTTCCTTATTTTGAATGATTTTCACATCTGTGGAGAAGAGCTGGTCAATGCGTTCTCCATCTTTTAAAATTGGATTTGTCATAGTTTTTATTGTAACAAAAAACAGCTCCCAAAGGAACTGTTGCGAATGATTACTCTAGGACACCGAAGGTATATCCTTGATTTTTGAAGTATTCGATAATTTGTGGAAGGGTCTGAACAGTGAGCTCCTTACCAGCTGTATCGTGCATTAGTACAACTTTAACAGTAGTTTCAGGGAAATATTTCTGTGAACCGTCCATATAAGCCATCATGCTTTCAGATGTGGTTGGACGAACAGAGAGTGGTTCTGCATCTCCACAGAGCATGTTCCAGTCAATCCACTGGATATCTTCCTTGGCGAGAGCATGGTCAGTACTTTCTAGACCTTGCCATGACATATGACCACCAGGATAACGGAAAATTCTTGTCTTGAAGTCTTTACCTAGGATGGCTTGGAAATTAGCCATGGTTTGGTTAACCTCAGAAACAATCTGACTTTGGTTAGGAACACGTCCTGGATAAAGCAGATTGAAATTATGGCTAAGACTGTGGTTGGCAATGGCATGTCCTTCAGTAATTTGGCGTTTGAGGATGTCCCCATTTTCAGGTGTGATGGTATAGCCGATGTGGAAGAAGGTTGCGTGAACGTCATACTCTTTCAGGATATCCATGACTTGTGGTGTCAAAGTGGGATCAATCCCATCATCAAAGGTTAAAAAGACTACCTTACCCTTAACATCATCTGATTTCCCTCGGATAGTGTTATTAACGGCAGTGACATCATAGGCGTAGTCAGACTCCTCAATGCTGTGGTTACTACCTTTCTTGAGTTGTGTTTCATCATCTTCCTTAGCTTTTTCTGAAGATGAGCTTTTGCTATTAGCGACTTGTTCAGTCTTTTCAGCCTTGGCTACTTGTTTATATTTCGTGTTATGGCGTTGGAATAGGACAAAGCCTAGGATAGCCAGAACAGCCAAGTTTGCAATAATAAGGCAAAGATTAAGTGCCTTTCTATTTTTCCCTATAATCTCAAGACTTTTTTTTCATAGTTACATTATAGCTCAAACCATTAGAAAGTGCCACACCATTTTCAATAGTTTACAAAGAAATTCGATGAAACTAGCGCTCCTTTTTTTGGTATAATAGAAAAAACTTGTAGAAAAAGAGGTAAAAACGTGTTTTACGCTTATTTACGTGGGCTTGTTGTCTTTCTTCTATGGATTATCAATGGGAATGCCCATTACCACAATCGCGATAAATTATTGAACAAGGACGAAAACTATATCTTGGTTGCTCCGCACCGAACTTGGTGGGACCCTGTTTATATGGCTTTTTCAGCTCGTCCTAAGCAGTTTATTTTCATGGCTAAGAAAGAACTCTTCAAGAGCCGTATCTTTGGTTGGTGGATCCGCATGTGTGGCGCCTTCCCAATTGACCGTGAAAATCCTGGCCAAGAAGCTATCAAGTACCCTGTTAACATGCTTAAGAAGAGTAACCGTAGTTTGATTATGTTCCCAAGTGGTAGTCGCCATTCTTCTGATGTTAAGGGTGGGGTTGCGGTTATCGCTAAGATGGCCAAAGTTAAGATAATGCCAGTTGTCTATCAAGGACCTCGTGAGCTCAAGGGGCTCTTGACGGGTGAACGTGTGGATATGAACTATGGTAATCCTATTGATATTTCAGATTTAAAGCGTTTGAATGACGAAAATATCCAAGAGGTTGCTCGTCGTATCCAGTCTGAATTTGATCGCCTTGATGAGGAAGCTTTGAGCTATCAAACAGGCAAGAAACCCAATCCTTTGACTTATATTTATCGAGTACCTCTCGGTATTGTGGCTATCATTGCGGTACTTTTGACCATGGCTTTCTCATATGTAGCTAGCTTTGTTTGGAATCCTGAAAAACACCGTGCCAAAGAAACTCAGAAATAGGCTAATAACTCTGTCAGACATAGATCTGATGGAGTTTTTTTCTTTTTGATATATTTTTCAAGTTTTTTACGAATAAGAAAGAAAATGTATCAATTAAGGAGAATAGCGTGAAGGAAAAGATTCTAGCCTATGTCAAAGATAATCGTCTGTTTGTGAGTGTCATCGCTGTACTGATGGTGATTTTTTGCTTCTTTTTATGGATGACTTGTGGTGCCGGCAACAGCATGGAGGCGGAGACGTCTTATACAGATGTGACAGCTTTGTCAACCTCCTCCAAACAAAGTTCACAGTTTCTTTCTGAGGCGTCTTCCCAGTCAAAGACTGAAGGAAGTGAAAAGGATAAGTCAAAAGTAACGGTAGATGTTAAGGGGGCTGTGGCTAATCCGGGTGTTTATACCTTAAAAGCAAGCGCTAGGGTGACTGATGCCATCAAAGCTGCTGGGGGAATGACTGAGGATGCGGATGCTAAGAGTGTTAATTTAGCTGCAAGCCTGTCGGACGAAGAGGTTATCTATGTGGCAACTAAGGATGAAAACCTTTCTGTCCTTGGTCAATCAGGAACTGGTCAGGTCTCTGACAAAGGAGGGCAAACTAGTGCTAAGGATGGCAAAATTAACTTAAACACAGCGACTTCAGAGGAGTTGCAAACTATTTCTGGGATTGGAGCTAAGCGTGCTGAGGATATCATTGCCTATCGTGAAAGTCATGGTGGCTTTCAATCCGTAGATGACTTGAAAAATGTCTCAGGAATTGGTGATAAAACTTTAGATAAAATCAGAGAGTCCCTCTATGTGGCTTAAAAATGCTCCCATCAATCTTTTTTCCTTGGCTCTGTTAATAGCTGCTCTTTATTTTACGATTTTTGTCACTAATGTTTATGCTATTGGGGCTTTTGCTTTTCTTTTAGTAAGTTTTTTGAAGCATCATTGGAAGAATAAGGCAGCCCTAAAGTTGGTGGGACTTGTAGGTAGTTTCTTTTTGGTCTACTTTTTATTCTTGCATCACAGAGCTAGCATACAAGATAAACAAGCTCCTGCTGAAATCAATCAGGTGACTCTGGTTGCTGATACGCTATCGGTTAATGGTGAGCAATTATCAGCTATTGGAAAGGCAAAGGGACAAACTTATCAGGTCTTTTACCAATTCAAATCTGAGAAGGAGCAGCATTTTTTTAAGACTACTAGCCAAACGTTGGTATTAAAAGGGAAAATAAAGTTATCCCTAGCAACTGGTCAACGTAATTTTCAGGGGTTTAATTATCGGTCTTATCTAGCCAGTCAAGGCATTTATCGAATTGCTCAGATTGAGCACTTGGACCATGTGGTACCTAAAAAATCCACATCTCCCATAGACTTTTTCCATCAACTGAGAAGGAGAGCTTTAGTTCATATCCAGACGCATTTTCCTAATCCTATGAGACACTATATGACAGGCCTGCTCTTTGGATATTTGGATAAGGAGTTTGATGAGCAGAGTCAGCTTTACATGAGTTTAGGTATTATTCATCTATTCGCACTTTCGGGGATGCAAGTGGGATTTTTTCTGGGATGGTTTCGCTATGGACTCCTACGCTTGGGCCTTCCTAAAGATTATCTATTTATTATTTTGCTGCCTTTTTCCTTATGCTACGGCTTAATGACAGGTTGGACAGCTTCAGTCCTACGTTCCTTGATTCAAAGTTTGTTGGCGGTGTTTGGTATAAAAAAACTGGACAATATGGGAATAACCTTGCTTCTATTGTTTCTCTTTTTACCTCATTTTCTTTTGACAGTGGGAGGTGTTTTAAGTTGTTCCTATGCCTTCTTGTTGTGTTTGTTTGATTTTGAGGAGATGTCATCTCTTAAAAAGTCAATCTGTACGAGCTTGGTATTGAGTCTTGGGATTTTGCCTTTTCTAACTTACTATTATGGGACCTTTCAACCAGTTAGCTTAATTCTGACGGCGATGTTTTCGATAGTCTTTGATAGCTTTCTCTTACCTGTCTTGACGGTCTTCTTTGCTCTTTCAGGACTGGTAATCTTTTCTCAAATCAACCCACTTTTTGAATGGATGGAGACCTTTTTGACTTGGATACAATCCTGGATAGGCCAGCCTTTGATTTTAGGGAAACCTAGTTTGTTTCAATTTGGCTTGATGATAGCTGTATTGGTTATGCTCTTTGATTTTTGGAAAAAGCCTCAGTTTAGGATTTGCCTTTTGATGATTTTTGGTCTTTTGATGGTCTGGGTCAAACATCCTTTAATAAATGAAGTAACGGTGGTCGACGTTGGTCAAGGAGATAGTATTTTTTTAAGGAGTATGAAAGGTGAAACGGTCCTAATAGATGTAGGTGGCAAGGTGACTTTCGGCTCTAAGGAAAAATGGCAAGAGGGGAACCAGACGAGTAATGCGGAGAAAACCTTAATTCCCTATCTACAGGCAAGGGGAGTGTCTCAAATTGACTATCTGGTTCTGACTCATACGGATACAGACCATATTGGTGATTTGGAGGTAGTGGCTAAACGGTTTAAGATTAAGAAAATTTGTGTCAGTGAGGGGGCTTTGACTAAGCCTAGTTTTGCCAAACGTATTCGATTTATTAAATGTCCCGTTCGCACTTTAAAGGCTGGTGATAAGCTGCCTATGATGGGAAGTAACCTACAGGTTCTTTATCCCAATAAAATTGGTGATGGTGGTAACAATGATTCACTTGTTCTCTATGGAAAGTTATTGGGAACCAGTTTTCTGTTTACTGGTGATTTGGAAAAAGAAGGAGAAGAGGAAAGAAAAAGAGATAGAGCGGAAGGACGGAAGAAAGAGAGAGGAAAAAGGGAGAAAGGAAGATGGGACGAAAAGGCGGAGAAAGGAAAAAGGCAGGGAGAGGAAACGAAAGAGCCATAAATGCTCCTCAACCGTACGCCGGGCGCGGGGTTGCGGGGTTTTTGTTTCGCAAAAGCTCAACCGATGCGAATATGTCTTTTTAGAACTTTTTATAAACCGTCGGATCAGAAGTTTTTTATCACACCAAAAAACAATGCAATTTACAAACATTATAAAAACGACCGTTATTATCAGCTTACAGGCATCGGCAAATGTTCAATACGCTTCTGTTGATTTCCCTGAAGGAAAAATTTGGTGCAGACCGGGCAAAATCCGGTAGGAAAAATAGGAAAGAAAAATGCGGAAAAAAAATAAAAGGCGGGAATCCGCGATTTGAAAAAATTAAATAAAAAAACGGTATTCAAAAAAATACATTCGTATCGGCTGAAGCAAAAGATTAAATAAAAAGGTATTCCAAAAGCTACTTTTATGTCAATTGAACCTTCACCAAAGCCGACGCCTTGATGACGGATGAATAACAAAGCACCATGAACACCGTCGTTATGACGGCTGTAAAGTCAAATTTTCGGGCGAGCTGCGAATAAATAAGGAAAATCCGTTCGCGAATACCCGTTTATTCGATGGTTTCGATCAGCCGGTCAAGGCTTTTCTGTTCCGACTTGTCATAGCCGACGGCTTTGTCTTCTTTTTCTTCCGCTTTCTTCTTTTTCTTTATCTCTGGCCGGGTCAGCTTTTCAAACAGATCGTCCAGATCGCTGTTCAGTTCGACGCCGGGAGCGACTTCCTTCTCGACGCCGGCCTGCATGTGCACCTTGTCGCGGGCAGACTGCGGAATCAGCTTTTCGATCGGTTCGGCAAAAGACCCCGCCAGCTGAAAATACTTCGACTGTTTAAACATATCCGGCTGGCTTTCCGGCGGGATAATCCAGCCGATCAGTATGTTGAGCAGGATAACCAGCAAAAAGGCTCTCAGCAGGCCGAAAAACAGCCCTAAAACGCGATCCATGC
>OJMK01002806.1_pt1 | contig 11302 bp, 10 predicted proteins | sample 1597201 | NCBI WGS metagenome assembly OJMK01 (sample SAMEA2452125, study PRJEB22498) | human gut metagenome | reverse complement strand
GGCATCAAGGCCGGCTCCTGGCGGGAATTCTTCTTCCTGCTCTGGCGTCGCTGGCGGGAAGAAACTGCCGCGATTAATCCGGCTCTGGCCTGTTATCCGGCGGATACGCGAATTCCCGACCACTCCATTTGGCTGCATATGGATCTGACTGCGGCATTTGAGGCTTGCCGAGAGAGCGGCAAAGCCCGGTTGGAGCCGGCGTTCCTGCTGTTCCAGCTCGGACCGGTTCAAGAATTCATCGCAGCAGCCCGCTCTACCCGTGATCTGTGGAGCGGTTCGTATTTGATTTCATGGCTGACCGGTCATGCGATTAAGGCGGTGACAGATGAGATCGGCCCGTCTTCGGTAATATTTCCCGCACTGCGCGGGCTAGGAATTTTCGACGCGGTCAATCGGGAATTTTTTGAGAATGTCTCCTATCAGGGGCGGGACAACCAGCCCGATACTCTGTGGCAGCGGTTATACGGTTCGGCAGCAAAGACGAAGAGTGCAGAAAAGGCTTTGTTCCATCCGACCATTCCGAACCGTTTTCTCGCGCTTGTACCGATTTCCCGCGCGGAGGAACTGGCGCGTCGGGCGGAACAGGCAGTACGGACGGAGTTGAAGAAAATCGGCGACCACTGTTTTCATGAACTGGAGAAGCTGGCGGAACGGAATATTTCCGCCTGGCGTCCGCGTTGGGAAAAGCAGTTGGAACTTATGCCGCAGATCACCTGGCAGACACTGCCGTTTCATACGGATCTTGATGAGGCGCTTTCTGTGCTTGAAAAAATCGCTCCCGATGCAGCAACACAGATGCGGGAAGCGCGGTTGCTGGCAGAAACGGTCATTCCGGAAGGTCAGCGCGACGGTCGTTATTACCGCAAGTGTGAACGTTGCAACGAGTATCCGGATCGCTGTACTCATCAGGAGAAAAGCTGGAAGCTGGATCGCCCGGAGTTTGCCTGGGGGGCAAATTTCGCGGAGATAAGCCTGCGTCTTGCCGCCCGACGCAATACGCGTGATTTCGCCTCTTTCGTCACCGATGATTTTCAGGACGGTACGCTCAAAGATGCCTTGACCGGAAAAGAGGAGGCGATCGGCGATGAAGCATTCTGGAAAAAGAAATCGGATGTGTTTAAGGAAAATGAGGGACCTTACGGCGCGATGAGTATCATCAAGCGTCTCTGGTGTGCGCCACATAACGGCTATCTCGCCCAAGCATTGGGAATGCCGGAAAGCCGTTTCGCATCCAATCTCCGCTTCGATTCGACTCAGGAGCTGGCCGGAGCCGATGGGTATTTCGCAATTCTGGCGATGGATGGCGATGAGATGGGAAAGTGGATCAGCGGAGCAAAGACCCCCTGTTTTCTGGAACAACTCAAAAGCAACACCCGAATATATTTTGAACGTCTGGGCGTATCTCCGAAATTGCGGCGGCAGGTCACTCCGGGCTATCATCTGCAGTTCAGTGAAGCACTTGCAAACTTCGCTTCCCGACTCGCGGGGCAGATCGTAGAAAACTATGGCGGCTGCCTGATCTATGCAGGCGGTGACGATGTGCTGGCGGCGCTGCCAGCGAAAAATGCACTGGCTTGTGCCGAGGCGCTGCGACAGGCATTCCGCAGTGAAAACGGCTGGCAGAATGGGATACTGGTTCCGGGCAATCGGGCCGAAGTCTCCTGCGGAATTGCCATCGCACATGCGCACTACCCGCTTCAGCGAGCGGTGGCGGAGGCGCGCACGGCAGAAAGCCGAGCGAAACATGAGTACGGTCGGAGCGCCTTTGCCATGTCGCTGCTCAAGCATGGCGGCGAGATCATCCATTGGGGAGCAAACTGGGAAGACGGCGCACTGCAACTATTCCGGCAGTTCCGTGAAATGCAGCAAAATAAAACTGTTTCGGGGCGCTTCCCTTATGTGCTCGCAAGTTTGCTTGCCCCGTACCAACTGGAGAAGGGGCAGAAAAGTTTCGCTCCGGAATTCCGGCCGTGTGAAGTGATCGCCTGTGAACTTGAGCAGGTGTTGGAAAATCAGGCAGATTCGAAGGTCAGGGATGAATTGCGAAAGTTGTGTCTGGATTATCTGGCGTCTCTCGATACAAAAGGGCGTTGGAAAGATTTTGATAGGTTGTTTCTGGCGGCGGCGTTTATCTGGCGCGACCGTTCCCAGGCAGACAAGGAGGAGAAATTGGCATGAATTATGAACTCGAACTGCATCCGCGGGATGTTCTTTACTTCCGGGACGGCCGTCCGATCGGCGGGAGTTCCGATGGCGCAGGTTCTGCATGGCCGCATCCGGCACTGTTTCACTCGGCTTTGCTGGCCGCTTTGCAGTATCGTTTCGCAGATCGGCTCGGAGGGGGGGGGAGCGAACACCGCCGCTGGGCTGATTCCGAAAAAAGGAAACAGAAACACAACAAGGTTCGTTTTCATTTTGGCGGTCTGAAAACTTGGGGGCCGTTTCCCAAAACAAGTGAAGGAATTCAAGTTGCAACTCCTGTTGATCTGCTTAAGGCGGGGGGAGTTGCAGCACCAATGGTTCTTCCGCCAAGGGGTGTTTCAAATCTGCCTGAACCACTGAAGTATCCGGTCGGCAGTTTCACCGAAGCGACCAAGGAGAAACCGGGGGAGTGGTTGCCGTTATCGGAACTTTCGCGTTATCTATCGGGTGAAACGAAGAACTTGCGAACGATTTCTTCCGGGGAATTGTTTCTCTCCGAAGCGCGTCCGGGGATCGGCATCAGTGCCGAACAGCGCACTGTGGAGGAAGGCAAATTTTATAGTGCGGAATATTTGCGGTTGAAGCGCGGGGTTTCAATGGCGGTGTTCGCCTCCTGTACAGCGAAAAAATATAACGGCGCGGAAACCGATATTCTGGGGGAACTCTTCCGGGAGGCAAAGCGATGCGATCTGCTGTTTGGCGGGCAGCGTGGAACAGCGCAACTGGAGTGTTGCCGCAACCGAACTGCACTGGTGGAGCCCGGGCCGGATTCTTTTCCGGAGAACCGGGTAAAGTGGGTGTTGCTCTCGCCGGGCTTTTTCTGTAACGGCTGGCTTCCCGGCTGGGTGAATCGGCAAAACGGAGCGGTGATGCTCCGGGAGAACAAGACCGAAGCGGTCGACGCTCATCTGGTTGCCGCCTGCATTCCCAAGCCTCAGGTAATCTCCGGCTGGAATTCGGCTACGGAAATGCCGAAAGCGACCCGGCTGCTGGTGCCTGCCGGTTCCGTCTACTATTTTGAGTGCGGGACTCCGGAAGATGCGCAGCGTTTGAGTCGCATTCTGCACGGCAGGACGAAGTCTGACGCACTGGGCGAACAGGGGATGGGGCTTGGCGTGTGCGGTAGTTGGGAATTCATTCAATTGCAATAAAATCAAGAATAAGACAATACAGAAAGGATTGATGATTATGAAAAAACAGATCTTCGCGATTTTTACGCGTACCCCTCTTCATGTCGGAGCGGGAAACTCCGTGGGAGCGATTGATTCGCCGGTCATGCGCGAGCGGCACACCCGGATTCCGATCATTCCCGGCAGTAGCCTGAAAGGTGTGCTGGCCGACCTCTGGAACGATGAAAATTTCAAACGAACTTCAGATGGAGAAGAGCTGTTCGGTAAAACTGACAGCAAAGCCGCAAAGGCCGGACAACTGCTGGTCGGCGAGTCGCGAGTCCTGGCGTTTCCGGTGCGTTCGGCAAAAGGGTCATTCGCCTGGATCAGTTGTCCGCTGGCACTGCGGCGGCTGGAGCGCGATGCAGATGTGGAACTGAACGTGGATCAATTCGATGGTCTGAGAGAGGATCAATGCTTGGCAGCTTCCGACGAGATAACACTCAATGGAAGCCGGGTGGTGCTTGAGGAGTATCAATTCTCCTGTTTGAATAAAGAGATTTCCGCCATTGCCGAGAAGCTGGCGGAACTTGGAGCGGATCCTGTCTGGAAAGAGGTTGAAAAACGGCTGGTGATCGTAAATGACGAAATGTTCAGCTATTTTGTCGAGCAGGCTTGCGAGGTGGTGACCCGAATTCGGGTTGACGGCGAAAGCGGCACGGTAGCCCCGGGTGCGCTGTTCAATCAGGAACAGGTTCCTTCTGAGACGATGTTTTATACGGTTCTCGGGGCGGAGGAACGGAAGGGATTGTCGGCTTCCGGTGCCTTAAGGCAAGTTCAGGAGAGGCTTGAATCCGTTGGAAATATTCTGCAGATCGGCGGAGACGAAACCATCGGTCTCGGTTATTGCACGGTAACGCTCAATTGAGAGGAGAACTTATGAAAAATCTCGATCAGATCCGCGCGGCGAATGCGATTTGTCACCGGAATACGGTCTTCCCCGGAGCGGAAGGTGGTGAAGTGGTGAAAAAAGTTCCGACAATGATTCGCGACAATGGAATACTTGCGGCCGCCGCTTTCGCCGCGGAATCTAAAGGGCATGATGGCTACAAAAATCCGGGGCACAAAAAAGTATTCGACTGCATCATCGGTCACCTTGCTTCCGAGGGAGTGAGATTATTGAATGGTTCCATGTCTCTGGAGGATTTCATTCAATATCTGGCAACGGGAGATTCGGCAGTGTTGCGGAACATTACTGCCGAGAGCATGGAATATCTGAACTATATGCGTCGTTTTGCCCGCAAAAAGGAGGACGAGAAGCATGGCTTTAGAGAATAAAATTCTTTCCGTCCAGCAAGGCGTGGCGGAAGCACTCGGCGGAATGGGGCTTCCTGAGCTGGACTCAGTTTCATTGCGTCTACGAAAAATGGTTCACATCGGTCAGCGGGTTTCCAATGATGAACTCAAACAAGTCTGTAATGTGGCAGAGAAAAACAAAAAGTGTCTGAAAAACTTTCCGCCCCCTTTCATCGCAGTCCCCGGAATGGTTGCATTCACATTGCGACTGGGGGGCCGGATGATGGTTGATCAGGCAGGAGGAGTATTGGAAAATGCCAACCTCTGCTTACACCGGAATCTGGGATTTCCGATGATTCCCGGTTCGGCCTTGAAAGGGATTGCCCTCCACGCAGCCTGGTGTAAATGGCTTGAGGCACTGGAAGCTGGAAGTCAGGCGGAAGCGAGAGACATTGCAAAATTAATCGCTGCAACCTTCGGGTATCCTACCGGTGATCCGTTGCCTGTAAACGCTGCCAGTAGAACGCGCGAACCGGCCTGTTATCTCGACGCATTTCTTGCTTCCGAGTTTCCGGAGGATTACGGGAAAGACGGTCATAAAGCCGCTTCCGCCGGTGCGGTTTCATACTTGCCGGCAATTCCGGCAGACGGTGAGTGGAAACTTGTGGTGGATGTGCTTAACTCCCATCGGGACAGCGACAAAGAAAACCCGATACCGGTTTTCTTTCCTGCGGTTGAACGCGGGGCAAAATTCCGATTTGCAGTTATTCCCATTATGGGGCGAAGTACCACGGCAACTTTGAATTTTGCTGTGGAGATGCTGAAATGTGGTTTGAGCATCAATGGCGCCGGGGCCAAGACCGCTGCCGGGTACGGTTGGTTTGACCCCGCTTCTGATGAAAGGATCGCCGATCGTTCTTCTTGTTCACAAGAAGAACTCGAAGCGGTTTATCAGGTTGAAGTGAGCGGACTTCCCAGTATCGGTCTTGAAGAAATAGTTGATTCATTGGATGCTCGTGATGAACATTTTCAGCGACTTTATCTCATTCGCCTGATGAATGAAAAGGCTTCTTTGTTGCGCAAATGGGAAAAAAAAGGAAACCCACGCCTTAAAACGGTTCAGAAGATTGCCGAAAAACTCAATCTGGAGCTTATCTACAGATGAAAGACCATTACGACTTTGAGTTATTGACACCGTGCTTCTGCTATGGGGCGTCTCAAGCTAAGATGTCTCAACCGGAAGCCGAAATGCGCATCCCATCGATCCGAGGGCAGCTTCGGCGCTGGCATGCCCTTCTCTATGGAGCGGACGATATGAAGCAAACCTGGGGAACTGCTCAGGGACAAGTGGTTAGCAGTCGAGTAATCCTGCGGTTGCCACTGCAGGATGCAACATCAGAACCGCAGATGTTGCAACAGGTACTCCCCCATGTGAAAAATGGCGGAAAGGCTTTCTGCCGCAATGCTCTGAAAACTGGAACTCATTACCGACTGCTTGTTTCTTTTCGCCCGATGACTTCGGAACAAACGCGAGAACGGGTTGATCAGGTAATTATGAATTGGCTGTATTTGGGGGGAGTCGGTATGCGGAGTACCCGTGCATTCGGTTCGATCTGGCCGCAAGAGGTGAAACCGGATTGGAACGAATTCAAAAAAACGGTGATGATTGCAGGTGGAAGACTGGCGATTGCGGTTTCTGTCCGACCGCTGCAGAAAGTAGATCTGGCCATCTGTACGGATACGTTGAGTGGCAGAATCAACGAAAAATATTTCGGTTATGTAGATGGTAGAGAACGGTTGACTTCTCCGTTGAAAATGAAATATATTCGCCTTGCCGACGGGCTGCACTTGATGCTGCATGCTGCATCAGGGGAGATCATTTCCGGAGCGTTGAAGTTGTTGTCTGAGGCCAACAAACCGTTAGGAAAGATGGAATTCCGGATGATTTCAGATGGGATACGCAGGTGATGGGATCAGTTCTGATCGGCAATACGTTTCCCCTGACGCTGATGCGGCGGAGTTTGACGGTGGAAGTCGTTCCGCTCGAAGAATTCCGCCGGGCCGTCGCGGGAAAACGGATCGTCTCTTTCTGGGGGCATCCCAATACATTGCATGCCGCTTCGACGGCAGCTGGATTTGATCTCACTCCGAGAGAGGAACGTCCGGTGTTGACATTATCTCCGGAAGCCTTCCCGATGCTTGATGGCGAGGTGTTCCGTGAATGCTGGATTATTTCGCCGGACAGTCGACGAAACTTCCGCCCATCTCCAAACAATGAACTCAAGTTGGATGATATTCAAAGCTGGCAGTGTTTGCGACTCGTTTGGAAGGAATTGAAAAGGAGAAAAGCATGAAGCGTTTCAACACTCATATCATTATGGTTTCCGGACAGGCGACGCCGAATGTGCTCGCGGTCATGGATAAAGCAATCCGTCCCGTGGAAGTCATTCTCTGTACGACAGATGACATGCACGAGAATTCCGAAATACTGAAGCGTTATTTTACCCAGCATCAAATCCGTTGCCGGGAAGTCAAGCTCGGAAACGCCTATGATTTTGCTGCGCTTCAGGAGAAATTTCTGGAACTGGCCACAGAGCTTGAGGACAAGGCGTCGGAAGTTGGCGTTAATCTGGCTGGAGGAACCAAGCTCATGACCATTGCGGCGCAACAGTTTTTCTGGCAGAAATTTACCTGTTTTTACATCAATCCGGAACAGAACTCCATCCAGTACATTTCGGAAAAAGACGCCCCCGAATATCCGATTGCCGGGCAACTGAAGATCAAAGATTTCTTCGCTATACATGGCTATCGGGTCATATCCTCGAAGGAAAAACAGGTTTCCGAGAAACCCGAACAACTTGAGAAAACCGAACAACTTTGCAGGGAACTGATTACCGGCTATTCCAGATACGGAGAAGCACTCCGCACGCTCAATTTTCTGGCGGGAGAAGCGAAGCAAACTCTTTCTGTTCGGAACAATATTCCCGAAAAATCCTGGACGTTGCTTGAACTGTTTCAGGATTATGGGGCAATTCATTATTATGATGACCGGAAAGTTCAGTTCGCCGATGAGGAGAGCCGCCGCTTTTGTCAGGGATTCTGGCTTGAGGAATGGGTGGGCTGTGCACTTAAAGAGCTGAATCATCAGGTAAAACTGCAGGATTATGCTTCCTCCATCGTGATTGAGAGTGAAAAGGGAACCCGAAATGAAATTGATGCCGCGTTTTTGTATAACAATCGGCTCTATCTGATTGAATGTAAAACTGCCAATCTGGAGGCCGAGGACAAAAGCGCTCCACCGCTTTACAAGCTCGACAGCCTGCATAATTTACCGGGGATTTTTACCCAGAAGGTTCTGGTCAGTTATCTGCCGCTGGATTCCCACGGTAAAAAGCGGGCCGAGGAGTTAAAGATTGAGGTGATAGAAAAAGATAGGCTGCTCGGACTTGCCACTTCTTTGGGAAATCTGCTCAAATCAAAGGAACGTTGAATCAATGCCATCGCTGGTCATCACCCGTGATACGGTTTCGGTACGGCTGCGGTCAGAACGTTTGGAGATTATCCGGCATTCGGAGGCTGACGCAGACAGTCTTGACCGTCTGGAGGTCCCGCTTCATGATGTGGAACGGGTGGTGATCTGTGGACGTCCGAGCATTACGCTGCCGGTATTTCACCGGCTTATGCTATTACATATTCCGGTGACGTTTCTCACTTCGCATGGCCGCTGGCTGGGAGCGATCGACTCCGGGAATCAGACGAATGCCGCCCGGCGAATCCGGCAATATCGGCTGTTCAATGCGGATGCAGTACGCAATGCGGCGGCAATTCGGCTGATCTACGCAAAAATCCGAAATTCGCGCCGGGTACTTCAACGCCTTTCTGCCACCCGTCAGGAATCGGCTTTGGCGAAGCAACAAGAGGTGGCGGCATTTCTGCGCCGTTCGTGTATGGAAATTCGTCGAACACACCCGGCCGGAGATGTTCTACGCGGGATTGAGGGAATGGCTGCGGCTTGTTATTTCCGCCGCCTCGGGGATTTTTTCCCGCCGGGCTTTCCGTTTGTCGAGCGCTCCCGGCAGCCGCCGCTCAACGCCGCGAATTCAATTCTTTCCTGGAGTTACGCCATTGTGCTTGGAGAAATTGAAACCAGTCTGCGACTGCATGGGTTGGAGACGGGTATTGGTTTTCTGCACACGGTGGAATACAACATGCCCTCTCTGGCATTGGACCTTCTTGAACCGTTACGCGCTCCGTTATGTGATATGCTTTCTCTGCATTTATTCAACCACCGGATACTGCGACCTGAGCATTTCCGCTTTGACTCCCTAGATGGAGGAACTTATTTGAATGATGATGGAAAAAAGTTGTTTTTCGCAGCTTACGAGCAAACGATGACGCGGAAATTTTTGCTGAAACCGGGGGGCGTCCATACCGATTTCCGGCAGATCATTGAGCATCAGGTCGGTACGGTCATTCGAATTCTGGAAGGAGAAAACGATGTTGAATTTTTTCATATGCCCTGATTCAGAAGAAGACCCGGTCAAGGGGGAGCTGGTTCAAAATCCATGAAGGAGGTTTTTCACCTATGCTCCGTTTGATTGTTTACGATATTGCTGATGCGCGAAGACTGCATAAAGTGGCGGAAGTCTGCAAGGATTACGGGATACGTATTGAATACAGTGTGTTTGAGTGTGATCTGGATGAACGGGTGTTTCAGACATTTTGGGAATGCCTGCTGGAATTGATTGATTTGAAAGAAGATCGGTTGATCGCCTATCGAATCTGTGCGGGATGTGCGGCAGATATCCGCTGTGCAGGAATTGTAGAGCGGCCACGGAAAATTTCAGCATATATCATATAGGAAGAATGATTTCGGCATGGCGCAAAATATATATGAAAGAGTCGTCTCATGCCGAAATCAGCGAAAGGCTTGCGGGCTTATGAGTTAAGTGGTCTTCTTTTCAGAAGAAGATGTCCTTGTCTTCACCTGAAATCCCCGCCAAATAGCTCCCATGCCGAATTTGGCTTGCAAACTCCTGTCAAGCAAGTTATATTACATGCCGGGGTTCCAATCACCCCAAAAGCCGAAAGGCGATTGTGACTACCGGATTCCGTCCCGGCCTCCGCTCCCCGTTCCGCCGTTCCAATCACCCCAAAAGCCGAAAGGCGATTGTGACTGCAGCACGCGCACGGCGCGTTCTTTTCAATTCTCCTGTTCCAATCACCCCAAAAGCCGAAAGGCGATTGTGACTTATAGTGTTCATATTTTGCTTCCCCTTTACTGTAAAAGTTCCAATCACCCCAAAAGCCGAAAGGCGATTGTGACTACAGTATATATTCGATAATTCTGTCATAGTCTACGTAGTGTTCCAATCACCCCAAAAGCCGAAAGGCGATTGTGACTGCCGTATCCTGATTTTGTTTCTTGCACATTCATCGCGGTTCCAATCACCCCAAAAGCCGAAAGGCGATTGTGACCGATGGTCGATAATGCTATTTACTTCTTCTTTTATGTGTTCCAATCACCCCAAAAGCCGAAAGGCGATTGTGACAATACTGCTTCCCATGATATTCAAAAAACTGTAATGGTTCCAATCACCCCAAAAGCCGAAAGGCGATTGTGACGAGATAGTGTACGTTGTAGTAAATTTTCCCTTCCTTTTCGATGTTCCAATCACCCCAAAAGCCGAAAGGCGATTGTGACAAACATATATGCGGTGCAATCTGTTATGGTATTTCAGTTCCAATCACCCCAAAAGCCGAAAGGCGATTGTGACATGAGCACGTCATTTTCCTTCCTTTCTTTCGATATAGTTCCAATCACCCCAAAAGCCGAAAGGCGATTGTGACCAACCGCACCCATCCCGTAATCTACCACCCAAGCAATAGTTCCAATCACCCCAAAAGCCGAAAGGCGATTGTGACTGTACTTTCATTTTGCTTGTCCTCCTTGTTATTTTGTGTTCCAATCACCCCAAAAGCCGAAAGGCGATTGTGACGATATTAACCGCCCTTTCACGGCCCTTGATATCAAAACGTTCCAATCACCCCAAAAGCCGAAAGGCGATTGTGACTTATTCAAAGAATATCAACAATGCAGCGAGTTCCCTTAGTTCCAATCACCCCAAAAGCCGAAAGGCGATTGTGACCTTTGATGTTTTTCATTCTCGTTTTCCTTTATTTTGTGGTTCCAATCACCCCAAAAGCCGAAAGGCGATTGTGACTACCATCATTCAGCCGCACAACATGCGGAGTAAGGTTAACAAGTTCCAATCACCCCAAAAGCCGAAAGGCGATTGTGACCGCAGTGCTCCGCACCGCCGGAGCGCCGAACGCCCAGAGTTCCAATCACCCCAAAAGCCGAAAGGCGATTGTGACAACGCAGGTATTCGAGAATGTTCCCGAAACGTTTGTCCTCGTTCCAATCACCCCAAAAGCCGAAAGGCGATTGTGACCTACATAAAGTTTAAGCCCATAAGACTGCAAATCATCCGGTTCCAATCACCCCAAAAGCCGAAAGGCGATTGTGACTATTTTACTTTACTTTGTATACGAATTCGTGGTTAAGGTTCCAATCACCCCAAAAGCCGAAAGGCGATTGTGACCCATGTACTTTCATGTGTCCCCTTTCTTTTGTTATGTTCCAATCACCCCAAAAGCCGAAAGGCGATTGTGACCTACATAAAGTTTAAGCC
>OJMK01002795.1_pt1 | contig 11333 bp, 8 predicted proteins | sample 1597201 | NCBI WGS metagenome assembly OJMK01 (sample SAMEA2452125, study PRJEB22498) | human gut metagenome | reverse complement strand
GACCACAGGCACCTGAAGCCTGCGCGTCTGCCAATTCCGCCACTCCTGCATTTCACTATAAATCAGTCAGTCTCGCTGACTGCCTAATTATCATACCTCATAGAAAAAGAAATGTCAACATAGAATTTGAAATTTTTTAAATTATATTTTCAACTTAGACAATTTGCCAAAACAAAGTTTTTTAGAACAACTTAATTATTTTTAGCACTTTAACCTGTTGAAAAAAGGAAACGCTTATGATACAATCTTGAAGATTTAGATAAAAACAGAAAGGGAGATTATATGAAAGCATTTCTGATATTAGAAGATGGCCATGTGTTCAAAGGAACCAGTATTGGTTCAACAAGAGAAGTCATTAGTGAGATCGTTTTTAACACATCCATGACCGGATATCTCGAAGTAATGACTGACCCATCGTATGCAGGACAGGCTGTCTGCATGACTTATCCTTTGATTGGAAATTACGGAATCTGTTATGAGGACCAGGAATCCAGGAAACCTTGGATCGATGGTTTTATTGTTCGTGAATTATCCCGTATCCCAAGTAACTTCAGAAGCGTGGATACGATTCAGCATTTTCTTGAAAAGCATGATATACCTGGTATTGCCGGTATTGATACTCGTGCTCTCACAAAAATTCTTCGTGAAAAAGGTACCATGAATGGTATGATCACAGTCAACGAAAATTATGATTTAGATGAAATAATCCCCCGTTTAAAAGCATATACAACTGGAAAAGTAGTTGAAAAAGTTACATGCAGTGAGAAGGAAGTACTGAAAGGAAACGGACCGAAGGTTGCTCTTATGGATTTTGGTGCAAAACGCAATATTGCACGTTCTCTGAATGAAAGAGGCTGTCAGGTAACGATTTATCCGGCACTTACATCTGCTGAAGAAATCCTTGCAGACCATCCGGATGGAATCATGCTCAGCAACGGACCTGGAGACCCGAAGGAATGCACTACTATTATAGAAGAAATCCGCAAACTTTATGCGTCAGATGTACCAATTTTTGCAATCTGCCTCGGACATCAGCTGATGGCACTTGCTACAGGCGGTGATACACATAAAATGAAATACGGACACAGAGGAGGCAATCATCCGGTTAAGGATCTTGCAACAGGACGTGTTTATATTTCATCTCAGAACCATGGATACGTGGTTGATGCGGAAACCCTTGAGAAAAAAGGTATTGCAAAACCTGCATTTGTCAATGTAAACGATGGTACAAACGAAGGAATGGCTTATGAAGGCAAAAACATCTTCACGGTACAGTTCCATCCGGAAGCCTGCCCTGGACCGCAGGACTCTAGCTACCTGTTTGACAGATTTATGGAAATGATGGGAGGAACAGATCATGCCGAGAAATAAAGATATACATAAAGTTCTTGTAATTGGATCCGGTCCGATTATCATCGGCCAGGCAGCAGAGTTTGACTACGCTGGTACACAGGCATGCCGTTCTCTGAAAGAAGAAGGCATGGAAGTTGTTCTTCTGAACTCCAACCCTGCTACGATCATGACAGACAAAGACATTGCAGATAAAGTTTATATTGAGCCTCTTACTGTAGAGGTTGTAGAGCAGCTGATCCTTAAAGAAAAACCGGACAGCGTACTGCCGACACTGGGTGGCCAGGCAGGTCTGAACCTTGCAATGGAACTGGAAGAAAAAGGTTTTCTCAAAGAACATAATGTGCGCCTGATCGGTACCACAGCAGAGACGATCAAGAAGGCTGAAGACCGTCAGGAATTCAAAGACACCATGGAAAAAATCGGTGAGCCGGTTGCTGCTTCTAAAGTCGTAACAACAGTAGAAGATGGTGTGGCTTTTACTAAAAAGATAGGATATCCGGTCGTTCTCCGTCCGGCTTACACACTTGGTGGAAGTGGCGGTGGTATCGCTAATAACGAATACGAACTGAGAGAAATCCTCGAGAATGGTCTCAGACTTTCCCGTGTAGGAGAAGTTCTTGTAGAACGTTGTATCGCGGGATGGAAAGAAATCGAATACGAAGTAATGCGTGACAGTGCAGGAAACTGTATTACTGTCTGCAACATGGAAAACATTGACCCGGTTGGTGTACATACAGGTGACTCTATCGTAGTTGCTCCATCTCAGACACTGGGTGACAAAGAATATCAGATGCTTCGTACATCAGCACTGAATATCATCACAGAACTTGGTATCACAGGTGGATGTAACGTACAGTATGCACTGCATCCGGAAAGCTTCGAATACTGTGTTATCGAAGTAAATCCTCGTGTAAGCCGTTCTTCTGCGCTGGCAAGTAAAGCTACCGGTTATCCGATTGCCAAAGTTGCAGCGAAGATTGCGCTTGGATATACACTGGATGAAATCCCGAATGCCATTACAGGAAAAACATATGCAAGTTTCGAACCAATGCTTGACTATTGTGTAGTTAAAATTCCGAGACTTCCATTTGATAAATTCATCACTGCCAAGAGAACACTGACTACTCAGATGAAAGCTACCGGTGAGGTTATGAGTATCTGCCATAATTTCGAAGGTGCACTTATGAAAGCTATCCGTTCTCTGGAGCAGCATGTAGACAGCCTGATGTCCTATGACTTCACAGGCCTGGATGAGGATGAACTGATTGAAGAACTGGCAGTTGTAGATGACCGTCGTATCTGGAAGATTGCGGAGGCAATCCGAAGAGATATTTCCAAAGAATATATCCACAGAATCACTAAGATCGACAGATGGTTTATTGACAAAATTGCAATTCTGGTAGAGATGGAACAGGCTCTGAAGACACAGCCACTTACAGAAGAACTTCTTCTTGAAGCAAAACGCATGGAATTCCCGGATTATGTGATCGCAAATCTTTGCGGAAGAACAGAAGCAGATATCAAAGCTCTCCGTCAGGGTTATAAGATCACAGCAGCTTACAAGATGGTAGACACCTGTGCAGCTGAGTTTGCTGCCGCAACACCATATTACTATTCTGTGTATGGCGGCCCGGATACAGAAAATGAAGCAGTTGCTGCCGATGATAAGAAAAAAGTTCTTGTTCTTGGTTCTGGACCGATCCGTATCGGACAGGGTATCGAATTTGACTTCTGTTCTGTACATTGTACATGGGCATTCAAAAAAGAAGGCTATGAGACAATTATTGTAAACAATAACCCGGAAACTGTCAGCACAGACTTTGATATTGCAGATAAGCTGTATTTCGAGCCATTGACACCGGAAGATGTGGAGAACATCGTAAATATTGAAAAACCGGACGGAGCAGTTGTGCAGTTCGGTGGACAGACTGCCATCAAGCTTACAGAAGCACTGATGAAGATGGGAGTCAAGATCCTTGGAACATCTGCAGAAGATGTTGATGCTGCAGAGGACCGTGAGCTCTTTGATGAGATCCTTGAAAAATGTGAGATCCCGAGACCGAAGGGACAGACTGTATTCACAGCAGAGGAAGCTAAAAAGGCTGCCAACGAGTTAGGATATCCGGTACTTGTTCGTCCTTCCTATGTTCTTGGTGGACAGGGCATGCGTATTGCAGTCAGTGACGAGGATGTAGAGGAATATATCGGAATCATCAATCAGATTGCACAGGAACATCCGATTCTGGTTGACAAATACCTGATGGGTAAAGAAATCGAAGTCGATGCAGTTTGTGATGGAGAGGATATCCTGATTCCTGGTATCATGGAGCATATTGAACGTGCTGGTATCCATTCCGGAGACAGTATTTCCGTATATCCGGCACAGACGATCAGCCAGAGAGCAAAAGATACAATTGCTGAGTATACACGTCGTCTTGCAAAAGCACTTCATGTAGTTGGTATGATCAATATTCAGTTTATTGTATGTGGCGAAGAAGTATATGTTATCGAAGTAAATCCGCGTTCTAGCCGTACAGTACCATACATCAGTAAGGTAACCGGAATCCCGATCGTACCGTTAGCAACGAAAGTGATCCTTGGATACAAACTCAAAGATATGGGATATACGCCAGGGCTTCAGCCGGAAGCAAAACATATCGCGATCAAGATGCCGGTATTCTCCTTCGAGAAGATCCGTGGCGCTGATATCAGCCTTGGACCAGAGATGAAGTCCACAGGTGAATGTCTTGGTATTGCAGAGAACTTCAACGAAGCTCTGTACAAAGCATTTATCGGAGCCGGAATCAAACTTCCGAAGTATAAGAACATGATCATCACTGTCAAAGATGAAGATCAGCAGGAAGTTGTTCCGATCGCAAGGCGTTTTGAGGCACTTGGATACCGTATCTATGCAACAAGAGGCACAGCAAGAGTCCTCAAAGAAAATGGAATCAAGGCAATCCGTACTAACAAACTGGAACAGCCGGCGCCGAACCTTATGGACCTTATTCTGGGACATAAGATCGATGTTGTTATTGATACACCTCCACAGGGTGTGGAACATCAGAAAGACGGTTTCGTGATTCGCCGAAATGCGATTGAGACAGGCGTTAATGTCCTTACCAGTCTGGACACCGCAGAGGCACTTGTAACCAGTCTTGAGAATACAGATCTTCACAATCTGACACTGATCGATATTGCAACGATCGCAAGCAGATAATCGAATAAAAATGATTTACTGACCGGAGAAGCCGCAGAAGTTTCTCCGGTCTTGTATGTTGCAGAAAAGAAAAGTTAACCAAAACTTAAACTTTGAATTAAAATGTATGGAAAGGTTTACGAACCACCGAAACTGTAATATACTGATACATGAAAAATAAAACAGAGAGGAAAAGAAACATGAGTGTTTTGGAGTTTATAAAAGTTGTGATCCTCGGCATCGTAGAGGGTATTACTGAGTGGCTTCCAATCAGCAGTACCGGTCATATGATCCTTGTAGATGAGTTTATCAAGATGGATATGACCACAGAATTTAAGGATTTTTTTCTGGTAGTCATTCAGCTGGGTGCAATCCTTGCGGTTGTTGTCCTGTATTGGAGTAAGCTGTGGCCATTTTACATACGACAGATACCCAAGAAGAAAAAAGCACAGATTGCACGTAAGAATCCGTTTTCTCGCATTGTGCTGACTTTTGTGGAGAAATTCTGTGATAAAGATAAATGGATCCTGTGGTTTAAGATTATAGTGGCATGCATCCCGACTATCGTAATCGCGCTTCCATTCAATGATTTTATCGAAGAGAAATTTAACAACTATGTGGTTGTTGCAATTGCACTTATCGTTTATGGTGTGATTTTTATCATTGTAGAAAATTACAATAAACGAAGAAAACCAATCTGTACATCTCTTGAAGATCTGAGTTTTGCCACGGCATTCAAGATTGGTATTTTTCAGGTATTATCTGTTATTCCGGGAACATCCCGTTCCGGTTCCACGATTATTGGAGGTATCCTTGTTGGTACTTCAAGAACGGTTGCAGCAGAATTTACCTTTTTTCTGGCAATTCCGGTTATGTTCGGAGCGAGTCTGCTGAAACTGGTAAAATTCGGCTTCACATTCACTCCGGCAGAGGTTCTTACACTGGTCACCGGCGTTGTGGTTGCATTTTTTGTTTCTATTATCGCCATCAAATTCCTGATGGGATATATTAAGAAACATGATTTCAAGGCTTTTGGCTGGTATCGTATCGTACTTGGTGTTCTTGTGCTGGGCTATTTTGTAGGAAAAAATTTCCTTGGATAATTGAATATAGAAATGAATCAAATTCTGACCAGGCTGCTGTAAAATATTGTTATGGCAGCCTGATTTAGTTGCTGTTCATTCCGTTCACAGCACTTGGCCAAAATGCATTTTAAATCACCTACGGTGATGGCATTTTGACCTGTATGTCTCGGGATTTTGTCATATATATGACAAAACACCTCGCGGAATATTGACTTATGAACACTGATTTGACTTTTTGGAACATACATGGGATAATAAAAAGAACTATGGAAAATAAAAAATGAAATAGAACGGTCTTCAGACCGGAGAGGATGGTAAATAATGAAAGCAAAACATATAATGCTCGTACTTGGCATGACAATGATACTTATCTTTACAGGATGTGGTTCTTCAAAACCGGTTGTTGAAGTGACACCGACTCCGGCAGCAACACCGACACCGACAGAAGTTCCGGTAACAGTAACACCGGTACCGACATCCACACCGACTCCGAAAGTGATTGGAGTTAAAACTTCTCAGGCGAAATATATTTATATGACCAATAAGCTGGAGGATGATATCAGAGAAATCTATCTGATGACTTCAGGTGGGGATGACTGGGGCAAGAACCTGATTCCGGCAGAAGCTTCTGTAAAAGCATCTGAACAGGTACAGATGTTCTATACTCCGGATGACACAGCTGTTTCTTCAGACAGTACAGATGAATCAACAGATACAACAACTACAACTGTATATGATATGAAGATCGTTACTGCAAAAGGAGATGTTTACCAGATTTACAGCATTGATCTCAGTGATATGGAAAAAGCATCTCTTGCTTATGATGAAGAAAGCTCCACAGCATATCTTACATACACAAGTCTTGCAGACAAGTCTGAAAAAGATACAAAGGGCAACTCACAGCAGACAGCATCCTCTGATGAATCTGATGACAGTGATACAGAAACTTACAGTAGTGATGACAGCAGCGATGACAGTAGTTATGACAGTGGCTCTTCGGACAGTAGTAGCTATGACGACAGCAGTGACGACAGCAGTGATGACAGTAGTGATGACAGTAGTTCTTCGGATAACAGTGGTTATGATGATGGCAACAGCTATGATGACAGTGACGACTATGATGACGGAAGCGATGATTATGTTGATGAGGGAAATGATTCAGATTCCTATGACAGTGGCAGTGATGACTGGAACTACTAAAATATTTTGAGGTTCTATAAAAAATTTCTATTGCAAATTGCAGCTGTTAAATTGATTTGAATTTTTATTACAGTTAAAATATTAGCATGAATATTGAACAACATTTGAGAGAAAAGAAGGGAGATATATTCATGAAGAAAAAAATATTAACTGTAATGCTGGCTGGCGTTATGGTAGCAGGAATGAGTGCAGGAAGTGTACAGGCTGCAACAACAGAGGATGCAAGTGGTGATCTGTATGTATTTATTGCAGCAAGCCTTGCAAATGCAATGGATGAGATCCAGAAAGATTTTAATGAAGAGTATCCGGATGTTAATATCCTTTTCAATGCAGACAGTTCAGGTACATTACAGACACAGATCGAAGAAGGTTCCAGATGTGATATCTTCTTTTCAGCAGCAACCAAACAGATGGATGCGCTGGTAGATGAGGAACTGGCCAAGAAAGACTCTGTGGTAGATCTCCTGGAGAACAAAGTTGTTCTGATCAAACCAAAGGATGGAGAAACAAAAGTTACAGGTTTCGAAAATATCACAGATGCGAAGAACATTGCGCTTGCGGGCGAGGATGTACCGGTTGGACAGTATTCCCGTGAAATCTTCAAAAACCTTGGCATCGAAGACGATGTTAACAAGATGGAGATCAATGAAGGCAAGAATGTAACAGATGTGCTTGCATCTGTCAGCGAGGGAAGTAACGAAATCGGTATCGTTTATGCAACAGATGCTACATCCGTTGCAGACAAAGTAGATGTTATCGCAGAAGCTCCGGAAGGTTCTCTGGAAACACCGGTTCTTTATCCGGTGGGACTTACTGTAGACGCAGAGGCATCTGACGAAGAAGCAGCTGCTGCAGATGCATTTCTTGAGTACCTGCAGACGGATGATGCCATGAAAGTATTTGAAGAGTATGGGTTTGCCGCATATAAAGCAGATGATAAGAAAGAAGAAACTGCAGAAGATGCAAAGGAAGACAAAACCAAAGAAACAGATACTGCAGAAGAAGCTAAATAATTATCGATTACATATAAAAGGGGCGGCATATATGTCAGCCCCTTTTTGTACATACAAAAGGAAAGAAAAGAATGGAATTTTTACAGGAAATAAACTGGAGTCCATTGTGGATTTCTTTAAAGACCGGAGCAGTGGCTACGACAATTGCCTTTTTTCTGGGAATTTTCTGTGCACGTAAGATTATGAAGATGAAGCCGGTATCGAGAGCAATATGGGATGGAATCCTGACTATGCCACTGGTGCTTCCGCCGACAGTTGCTGGTTTCTTTTTGCTGTTGATCTTCAGTCTCAGGAGACCTTTCGGAAAATTTCTCATGGAGAATTTTGATTTTAAAGTGGTACAGACATGGAAAGGCTGCGTGATCGCTGCTGCAGTGATTGCATTTCCACTGATGTACCGAAATGCAAGGGCTGCTTTTGAACAGGTGGATGTGAATCTGATCTATGCAGGACAGACACTGGGAATGAGTGATCGCAGAATTTTCTGGAAAGTGATCGTTCCGACGGCTGCGCCGGGAATTGCATCCGGAACTGTTCTGGCATTTGCAAGAGCAATTGGTGAGTATGGAGCGACTTCCATGCTTGCAGGAAACATTCTTGGTAAGACTCGTACAGTGTCCGTTGCAATTGCAGCAGAAACTTCGGCTGGAAATTATGATATAGCCGGGTTCTGGGTTGTGGTAATCGTAGTGATCTCGTTTGTGATCGTGGCACTGATCAATATTGTCTCAGGGCGGGGCATGAAGAGTAGAAGGTGGATCTGATGGCAATACAGGTAAATATAGAAAAGAATTTTAAAGGCTTTTCTCTCAAGTCAGTGTTTGAGAGCAATACATCAGCAACTGGAATCCTCGGTGCATCTGGAAGTGGAAAGAGTATGACACTTCGTTGTATCGCAGGAATTGAGACGCCGGACAGAGGCAAAATCGTAATCAATGGAAGAACAGTTTTTGACTCAGAAAAGAAAATCAATCTGAAGCCGCAGGAGCGTCGGATTGGGTACCTGTTTCAGAATTATGCATTGTTTCCGACAATGACAGTAAAAGATAATATTCTGTGCGGTTATCGTGGTGAGAAGGGACAGAGAGAAGAAAAAGCCAGAGATTTTATGAAAAGATATCAGTTGGAGGAACTGGAAAACCGTTATCCATCACAACTTTCCGGTGGACAGCAGCAGAGAGTTGCTCTGGCAAGAATGATGATCGGTGAGCCGGAAGCGATCCTTCTGGATGAACCTTTTTCTGCACTGGATGGATATTTGAAGGATGTACTGCAAAAAGATATGCAGGAATTTCTAAAACAGTATCAGGGAGATATGCTGATGGTCACACATAGTCGAGATGAGGCCTTCAGATTTTGCAATGAGCTGATGCTTTTAAAAGATGGCAAGACACTGATATTTGGTGATACAAGAAAATTATTTGAACAGCCACAGCTTCTGGAAGCAGCAAGACTGACCGGTTGCAAAAACAGTTCGAGAATTGAACGTATGGGAGAATATCAGGTATTTGCTCTGGACTGGGGAATATCTCTTCGTACAGAGCAGAAGGTGGAACTGGATATGACACATATCGCAATCCGCGGTCACTGGATACGTCCGTCAGAGAAGGCGGGAGAAAACTGCCTGGTATTTGAAGCGGCAGAGTATGTGGAGACAACCTTCGAACATCAGTATCTGGTGAAAAGTCCGGGAATGGAAGACGGGGCAGTTCTCTGGTGGATGCGCCCGAAAAAAAGTTTTACGGACGAGCATGATAAGAACCTGCCGAAATATCTCTATCTTCCACCTGAACACCTGATGCTCCTGAAATAAAAACGACTCCCCCTTAGGTTCTGTTCTGATATCGCAGATACCGGGACACAAGCATGGCAAGCTTAAAGGTCATAGCATCTTCGAAGGTACGGAGATCAAGTCCAAACCGTTTCTGTATCTTTTCAAAACGATACACAAGCGTATTCCTATGCACATACAACTGTCTGGATGTCTCCGACAGATTCAGATTATTCTCAAAGAAAGTACGGATGATCGCCAGTGTCTCTCCGTCGATGGAATCCAGTGATTCATCTCCGAAAATTTCCTGGATGAACATTTCACAGATGGAAACCGGAAGCTGGTAGAGCAGTCGGCCAATACCGAGAGTGCGATATCCGAAGACATTGCGTTCGGCATAGAAAATTTTACCAATCTCAAGAGCGGTGCGGGCTTCTTTGTATGCATTGGAAAGATCTTTCAGGTCATTTGCCGTGTTGCTGTAAGCAACCCAGGCCTGTGTCATGGCTTCTGTGCCCAGCATATCTACAAGCATATGTGCAATATTTTCCAGATCGTCATATGTTTCTGTAGATGTCAGTTCACGGACGACGATAATGCCACGATTATCGATAGAAGTGATGAAATCATGCGTGCGTGCAGAAAATATATTTTTGATGGTAGCCAATGCGTGTTCATCCTTGGACTGACGGGTTTCAACGAGAAAGACAGCTCTCCTTGCACTGGAAGAAATATGAAGCTTGCGGGCGCGGTTAAAAGCCTCTACATCAGTATAGTTTCCGAGAAGCAGTTTCTGCATAAAGGCATTTTTGTCATTTTTTTCGGCATAACTTTCCAGGATACTCTCAATCTGGCAGACAGCCAGTTCGCCAATCGTGGAAACAGAATCTTCGCTTCCCCACACAATGAGAAGAAGCTGTTCATTTTTTTCTGTTATTTTGTAGAGACAGCAGGTGGCATTTGACAGACAAAGAGCAGTGCTGTTTCGGAATTCTTCCAGTTTGGATTCTGCTGGAAGGCGGCGGTCACAGGTGGTGACCAAAATGGAATTATCTTCCTGAAGAAGACAGAAATCGAAATGACTGATGCGTTTCCAGTCATCCATATATTTTTGTAGTGTTCTCTGTACTGACATTGAACCATCCTTTCTGAAAATAGTTTTCTGAAAAAAAGACCCGGGGTAAATGCCCCGGGTCTGATATTTTGATTGAATCTTAGTTTGTGATAACCAGTTCGGTATCTTTGTCGAAGAAATGAGTTTTCTCCATGTTGAAATCAAATTTAACCGGATCACCTGTTTTTGCTTTTGTGCCAGGATCAACACGAGCTGTAATCTGAGTTCCGTTTACATCGAAGTACAGGAATACTTCTGCACCAAGAAGCTCGTATACTTTAACAGTAGAAGACATGGAACCGTCAGCTCTGTCTGCAACATCTTCCGGACGGATACCCATAACAACTGTTTTTCCAACATAGCCGCCATCTTTAAGAGCTTTTGCTTTGGCAGCCGGGATAACAAGTTCGTCTTTGCCGATTACTGCAACAAGATCGGAACCTTTTTCTTTGATTTCTGCATCCAGGAAGTTCATCTGCGGGGATCCCATGAATCCAGCTACGAACAGGTTGCCTGGTTTCTGGTACAGATTCTGAGGAGTATCTACCTGCTGAACAACGCCGTCTTTCATAACAACGATTCTGGTACCAAGTGTCAT
>OJMK01002788.1_pt1 | contig 11342 bp, 4 predicted proteins | sample 1597201 | NCBI WGS metagenome assembly OJMK01 (sample SAMEA2452125, study PRJEB22498) | human gut metagenome | reverse complement strand
ATAGGGCTTCGCCCGCATAAGAAATACCCCCGGCTAGGCCGGGGGATATTTATTTTGCGCCGGTGGCTCCGCTTTTGCGGCAGATGCCCGCGCAGCCGGCCACAGGCGGCGGGAAAATGCCGGAATTGTGCGGAGAGACGGCCTTTGACGCACTATGCTCCGGGTTTTGTCGATATTAAATAGAAAAAAACGGAAAATTTTGTGCGGAAATAAAGTTGATTGTTTGTCGAAATGGTGCTATGCTATCCCGTATATATCCAGAAAAGGGAAATCACCCCGCAATGGGACGATTTTCCAGCCCGCGCAGGTGCAAGGGGCGCCTGCATTGGAGGGAGATTCCGGCAGAAAAGGGTACCCTTTTCCCGTTTCAACCCAGTTGAAACGATGGCTTTTCCGCATGGGACGGCGTCCCGCGCGGCGGAGCCTGCCACTGATCCGCAGGGGGTGCGGACTCGCCGGTGCAGTGCCGCGGGCACGGTGCGGACAGCGCATAGCATGATTCCGCAGACAGACCAAAAAATCACATGAAAGGATGGGGGAACATGAACAAAACGAGAATGGGCAAAAGAGCGGCGTCATTACTGCTTTCGCTGGTAATGATGCTGTCTCTGTTGCCGACGGCGGCGTACGCTACGATGGGGAACGCCGACGAAACCCAGGGCGCGATCGTCTCCGAAAACGGAACGGGCGTGTCCGACGACAGCAACAGCAGCGGTAACACCGATGACTTGCGGGTCGGAGACAGCAAGGACAGCGGTAACACCGGCGACCAGAAGGTCGAAGGCAGCAACGGCAGCAACACGGTGGGTGATACCGCCGGTACTGAGGGTGGCGCTGATCCTTCCGATCTTGTGAACGGAAACGATTCCGCAGACCCGCAGGATGATGGGGATGCGGTGATGCCCGTGGCCAGCAGCGTGGTCAGCACCAGCGAGGAACTGGTGGCGGCTATCGCTGCTGCCAACGATGGTGACACCATCACGCTGGGCGAGGGCGAGTTTACCACTTACGGCAACACCTCTCCCGAGAAGTCTCTGACCTTTGTGGGCGCGGGCACAGGTACCGTGTGGACCATCGGTGACCTGGACAAGGACGTCGGTGGTGAGGGAAATGGCGATTACAGCTTTGAAGGCTGTGACACCATCACCTTCAAGAACATGACCCTCAAGGTCGACAACAAGAACTATCGCGGCTTCATCCGGATCAACCACACCGTGGTGGAGAACTGCACTCTTGAGGGCAGGACTGCATACTGGGGCTATGAGACCGCGAAGTTCGTGGGCTCTACCTTCACGGCACCGGAGGGCGACTATGCTCTGTGGGATTATTCCACCAAGGACATGTCCTTTGACGGCTGCACGTTCAACATTTCCGGTAAGGGCGTCCATGTCTACGTGGAGGCTGGTAATGCCGGCGAGGCTACGCGCACTGTCGAAGTGAACAACTGCACAGTCGAATCCACCAAGGAGAGCAAGGCGTTCCTGAACATCAAGAACAGCACGCAGTCTTATGATGTGACGCTGAGCGGCACGAACACGGTGAACGGCCTTACGGCCAATGGCACCACCGGCTCCGCGCTGTATCAGGTGGAAACTACTGAGGTCACTGAGACCACCGGCAAACCGGTCGCGGTGAAGGCGAAGGCTGATGACGGCACAGTCACGACCCTTTACGAGGTCAAGGAAACGGTGGAAGCCTCCGTGGCAGAGGTCAACGGTGCCAAGTACGACTCCCTGCAGGCGGCTGTTGACGCGGCCAAGAGCGGCGCGACCGTAACCCTGCTGGCGGATACTCGCGAGAATGTCACGGTTTCCAAGAATGCCATCGTCCTTGACCTGAATGGTCATACGCTGAATGGCGGCACCGAGAATGCCAAGCCCGCGCTGACCGTCGACAACAAGAAGGTCACGCTGAAAGACAGCAGCGAGGCGCAGACTGGTACCATCAAGCGTGAGGATACTGCGGACACGAAGACTTCCCACTATGTCATCGACATCCAGGGCAAGAACGGCTTTATGATCGTCGAGAGCGGCAAGGTGGAGAACAACAGCGGCATCCCCGGCGTCAAGGGTTCCTCCCTGATCCGTCTGGGCAACGACAGCGTCAGTGGATGGCCCACCCTGACCATCAAGGGTGGTACGTTTACCCAGGATAACTTCATCGCCATCAAGGTGGATCGCGGTACACTGCACCTGCTGGGCGGCACCGTGAACTCCGCCAACAGCTTCGCCATTGAGAACTGGAACAACGCCTATATCAAGGGCGGTACGGTCAACGGCACCGTGTCCACCTGGGTATACAGCACCGGTGCGGCGTTCAGCAAGCTGGAAATCAGCGGCGGCACGGTCAACGGCAACGTTGCTTCCGTGAACTATGACAATGCTGCGGACAAGCAGGCGCGGGTCTATGTGACCGGCGGTACCGTCACCGGTACGCTGGGCACCTATACCTATAACAATGGCTTGGTTGCTATGGACGAGACAGCCAAGGCCACCATCGAGGTCACCGGCGGCACGTTCTCCAAAGACCCCACCCAGTACGTGGTGGAGGATTCCGCTATTAGCAAGAACGACGACGGCACTTACGGTGTAGCGAAGACATATCTGGCCAAGATCGGCGACACCGAGTACTACAACACCATGGATGAGGCGTTCCACGCTGTCAAGGCGGGCGAGACCATCGTCATGCTGCGAGACTACACCACGAACAAGGTGCAGAACTCCGGTGATGAGAGCTTCACCATCGATTTGGGCGGGCATACGTGGACCGCTAACATCGTGGACACGGCGTCCGCGGCCTTCGAGATCAACTATTCCGATGTGACGCTGACCGTGAAGAACGGCAAGGTGGTCAGCAGCCAGCTGGCGGGTCTGATCCCCTCCGCCATGAGCGGCACCATCACCTATAACAATTCCAAACTGGTGTTCGATGGCGTCGAGATGACGGCCAACGGCCACAGCGGCATCGAGACCAACGGCAGCAACACCAACGATACCGTGACGCTGAGGAACAGCACGCTGAACGTGCCCAACGGCTACGGCATCTACTTCCCCAGCTCCGGCAAACTGACCATCGACAACAGCAAGATCAACGCCAAGACCATGGGCGTGCAGGTCTGCGCCGGCAGCCTGAACATCAGCGGCGCTGGCACGGCCATCACCGTCTCCGGTGACGGCATTGCCAAGACCGAGAACGACGGCGCCATCGAGGACGGCGCGGCCATCTCCATCGTGCAGCGCACCGGCTACAAGGACCTGTCCAAGATCGAGGTCGAGGACGGTAAGTTCACGGCCAACGGCACCAACGCCGCGGTCAAGGCATACAAGTGGGAGAGCCAGACCGAGAGCGCGTTTGACAACAGTAAGAACGTTGTTGCCGTCTCCGGCGGTACGTTCTCCAGCGCGGTGGACAAGTCCCTGTGCGCTGACGGCTTCATCCCCACCCAGAACACGGATGGCACCTACGGCGTGAAGGAAGGCAAGTACGTGGCAGAGGTCAAGGGCGTCAAGTACGAGACCCTGCAGGCGGCTATCAACGCGGCCGCTAGAAATGCGACCGTGACGATGCTGGCGGATACCAGGGAGAACGTCACCATTTCCACCAATTATCTGACCCTTGACCTGAACGGTCACACCCTCAACGGCGGCACCGTGAAGGGCACGCCCGCGCTGACCGTTACGGCCCGCGTCACCGTCAAGGACAGCAGCGAGGAGCATACCGGTACCATCATGCGTGAGGATACCGCGGCGAACTCCGGCGTCAGCTCCCACTATGTCATCGACGTTCAGGGAGCCGGCTGGCTCACCTTCGAGAGCGGCAACGTCAAGAACAACAGCGGCAACGACAGCGGGAAGGGCGCGTCTCTGGTGCGCGTGGGCGATGACAGTGTCGACAAGTACCCCGGCCTGAATATCAAGGGCGGCACGTTTACTCAGGATAACTTCATCGTAATCAAGGTCGATAGCGGCGATCTGTTCCTGAACGGCGGCACGCTGAACTCCGCCAATAGCTACGCCATTGAGGACTGGCACAGAGCTACCATCAAGGGCGGCACGGTCAACGGCGAAGTGGCGGCCTGGACGTACAGCGGCGGTCACAACAGCGATCTGTCGATCAGCGGCGGCACCGTCAACGGTAACGTGGCGTCCGTGAGTTACGACAAAGCCGAGGGCAAGGTGGCCAAGGTCAGCATCAGCGGCGGCACCGTCACTGGTACGCTGGGCACCTATACCTACGGCAATGGCTTAATTCCTATCGAAGACGCCACTAAGGCGACTATCGCTGTCACCGGCGGTACGTTTAAGGAGGATCCCACCAAGTACGTGGTGGAGGATTCCGGCGTTACTAAGAACACCGACGGCACCTTCGGTGTGGCGAAGGCGTATCTGGCCAAGGTCGGCGACACCTCCTACTACACCATGGACGAGGCGTTCAAGGCGCAGACGGCCAGCGGCGAGGATATCGTCTTGCTGCGCGATTATACCACCGGTTCAACGTTCAACTCCGGCACCGTTAAACGCACGGTGGATCTGAACGGCCATACCTGGACCTGCACCGGCAAGGATGCAAACAGCGCGGCCTTCGAGATCAACAACCCCAATGCGACGCTGATCGTGAAGAACGGCAAGGTGGTCAGCAGCCAGCTGGTGGGTCTGATCCCCTCCGCCATGAGCGGCACCATCACCTATAACAATTCCAAACTGGTGTTCGATGGCGTCGAGATGACGGCCAACGGCCACAGCGGCATCGAGACCAACGGCAGCAACACCAACGATACCGTGACGCTGAGGAACAGCACGCTGAACGTGCCCAACGGCTTCGGCATCTACTTCCCCAGCTCCGGCACGCTGACCATCGAAAACAGCAAGATCAACGCCGAGACCATGGGCGTGCAGGTCTGCGCCGGCAGCCTGAACATCAGCGGCGCTGACACGGCCATCACCGTCTCCGGTGACGGCATCGACAAGACCATTAACGACGGCGCCATCGAGGACGGCGCGGCCATCTCCATCGTGAACCGCGCCGGCTACAAGGGCCTGGACGAGATCAAAGTCGAGGGCGGCACGTTCACGGCCAAGGGCGACAACGCCGCAGTCAAGGCCTACAGCTGGGAGAACCAGACCGCGAGCGCGTTTGACAACAGTGAGAACGTTGTTGCCGTCTCCGGCGGTACGTTCTCCAGCGCGGTGGACAAGTCCCTGTGCGCTGACGGCTTCATCCCCACCCAGAACACGGACGGCACCTACGGCGTGAAAGAAGGCGCTGACGGCTATGTGGAGGACGAGAACGGCAACGTGACCATCTCCACCGCCAAGGGCCTGTTCTACTTCGCCAAGAAGGTCAATGCGGGCAACAACTTCGCGGGCAAGACCGTGACGCTGGCCAACAACATCGACCTGAATAACGAGAAGTGGACGCCGATCGGCAATTTTAATGACGCCACTACACAATTCAAAGGTACGTTTGACGGCCAGAACCACGCCGTTACCGGCCTGAAGGTCGAAGAGAGCCGTAAGAATGGCGTGGGCTTCTTCGGCAAGGTCTATACGGGCACCATCAAGAACCTGACGGTGGAAGGCAGCGTCAGTACTTCTAACTGCACCTACGTGGGCGGCATCGTGGGCCACGGCTACGCCACCATCACCAACTGCACCTTTAAGGGCAGCGTTGGCAGCACGGACACCATGCAGGTGGGCGGCATCGCCGGTTCCGGTGGTTTCACCGTTACCGACTGCTCCGTTTACGCCGATGTTACGGCTGAATGCTGGGCTGGCGGTATCGTCGGCAACTGCCAGGACGGCGGCGCATACACCAACTGCTATGTAGACGGTGTCATTAGCGCTGAGTATACCTACTGGGGCGGCGGCGCGGCCGGCATCACGCCTGTCCCGCTGTATCCCTCTCAGGTCATCAGCGGCTGCTACTCCAACACCGTTGTGAAGGTGGCGGGCGAAGAGGTCAACTGCCCCATCATCGCCTGCTACAACAACCCGCTGGATCACGACGGCTACTCCGGCGGCCTGAAGATCTACGACAACTCCTGGAACAAGCAGAAGAACAGCAACGACAGCTATCCTATCTATGCGGAGAAGGACGGCAAGGGCGGCGTTCTCATGGAAGGCATGACTGCTGCCCGCGACAACAGCCTGATCATGCTGGCGGATGACCTGAACTACGTCACCGGCGACCTGTCCAAGGTGCGTATCATGGCTGGCTCCAGCGTGACGCAGGCGCAGATCGATGCGCTGGCTGTGGCTTCTGTGGGCGATTCCAAGTACCAGTCTCTGACCGAGGCCATCGGTGCGGCGCAGGACGGCCAGACCGTGACCCTGCTGGCGGATGCCACTGAGGACGTGGTCATCAGCAAGAGCATCACCCTCGATCTGGGCGGCAAGACCCTGACCAACACCAACGCCGGTAAGGCCACGATCTCTGTGCAGAGCGGCACCGTTACCGTGAAGAACGGTAATGTTGTGGGCGGCACCGGCTACTACAACATCGAGGTCACGAAGGGCAGCAATGCCAACCTGACGCTGACGGATGTCACCGCCACGGCGGGCAACACCGGCTCCTCCATGATCGACAACTGGGGCACCCTGACCATCACCAGCGGTACCTACACCGGCGGTCTGAACGTGGTCAAGAGCGAGGAAGGCTCCAAGCTGACTATCACCGGCGGTACGTTTACACTGGATTATGCGCCGAGCAGCGGTTATACCGCAGTTATTCTGGTGTACGGTGATACCACCATCAGCGGCGGCGAGTTTATCCAGACCGCAACACCTAAATGGGGCTATCCGCAGGTTGTCATGACTGGTGTTGTGGAGGGCTATACCGCTATCACGCGGGTTACCGGCGGCCACTTCGTCAACAAGAAGTCGGGCGACAACATTTTCCACGGTTTAGGCAAGGCTACCTCCGACAACTTCAAGGTTTCCGGTGGTACGTTCAATAAGAGCATTCCCGAAAGCTACTGCGCCGATGGCTTCATCCCCACCAAGAACGCGGACGGCACCTACGGCGTCAAGGAAGGTCAGTATGTTGCCCAGATCGGCAGCAAGAAGTACGAGACGCTGGCCGACGCGATCCGTCTGGCTACAAAGGGCAAGACCATCACCCTGCTGGCGGACGTCGAGCAGAACACCCAGCTGACCATCAACAAGAGCATCACGCTGGATCTGAACGGCAAGACCATCAAGAACACGGTGGACATCTGGGGCGAGACTGCCAACGCCATCCTGTCCATCACAAATGGCGCCAAGGTGACCATCACCGGCAACGGCACCATAGATGCCAAGGAGAACGACTGCTACACCATCAACGTGGTGAAGGGCGACCTGACCATCGAAAACGGCACCTTCTACGGCAACGTCAGCGTGGTTCAGGTGGAGGAGGGTAACCTGTCTGTCAAGGGCGGCACCTTCGACCTGCACCAGAAGTGGGAAGGCAGCAGCAAGTATCTGTTCAACTGCATTGATGAGGCGTATGTGGACGGCAGTGCGAATGTCGCCATCAGCGGCGGTACGTTCGTCGGCTTTGATCCCAACGTCTCCCCCGAGCAGAAGGTGGACGGCAAGACTCCCAGCTTCGCGGCTCCCGGCGCTGGTATCACCAAGAACGAGGACGGTTCCTTCACGGCGGCTGCCGGCATGACCGCCCAGATTCTGGACAAGGACGGCAACTCCGTCAAGGCGTACAACACGCTGGCTGAGGCCGTTGCGGCGGCTGAGGACGGCCAGACCGTGAGACTGCTGGCGGATGTCACTCTGGATGCACAGATCGCCACCGGCAAGGCCATCACCATCGACGGCCAGAGCAAGTACACCATCAAGACGGACAAGTTGCTGAAGAGCGAGAAGGGCAAGGCAGGTATGTTCTATCGTACCGGGTCCGCAAACGGCACCCTGACCTTCCTGAATGTCACGCTGGACGGCTGCGGCGTCTCCAAGATCTTCCTCAATGAGGGCGGTGCAGGCGAGACGGTGTTCGATGGCGTTACTTCCACCAACGGCGGCGGCATCGCCTACGGCAGCGGCATCCACATCTCCGGCGGCGGCTCTCACGCCACCATCAGGAACTCCACGCTGACCGGCAGCACCGGCACGACGGGGCTGAACGGTGAGAACTACTACGCGGCCAACGACCTGTGGGTCGGCGGCAACGTGTACGTCACGGTGGAGAACTCCGTGATCGGCACCGTGTTCGTCAACTCCGCTCCCTCCGCGACGGCTACCAACGGCGTGGTCCATGGCCAGCTGACCATCACGGGCGAGAACACCAAGATCACCTACCTCTCCGGTGAGGAAGAGGCCGCTGACAAGCTGGATAAGTTCGGCAACAACGGTTCTCTGGTCAAGATCGACAGCGGCTATGTTGAGAAGGTCTTTGACAAGGGCTCCTATGCCATCTCCGGCGGCACCTTCAAGACGGAGGTGAAGAAGGAGTGGTGCGCTGCGGGTTACGTTCCCGCCGATAACGGTGACGGCACCTACGGCGTGGAAGTGGGCAAGTTCACCGTCATGGTGACGTCCCGCACCACCGGCAGCAACAGCCCCGTGGCCAATGTGACCGGCGGCGGCAGCAACATCACCTACGCGCAGGGCACCACGGTCACGGCATCCGCCATCAGCGGCTACAAGTTCGTGGGCTGGTTCGTCAACGAGTACACCGGCACGCCGTACAGCACTAACCTGAGCTGCGAGGTCAAGCCCACCGACGACTGGACCATGATCGCGGTCTACGAGCCCATCAGCGGCGGCAAGTTCTGGCTGACTGTCACGGCTTCCGAGTTCACGGTCAACGGCGGCGCGGTGCAGGATTCCTACCTGTATGAGCAGTTTGCCGTCGGCGCATCTGTGACGGTGAACTTCACCGGCAGCGAGAACTTCCTGTACTGGGTCAACGCATCCAACAAGGTGGTCTCCACCGAAAAGAGCTACACCTTCATCATGGGCAGCGAGACGACCCTGAAGGCTGTGTACGGCAAGGCGCGTCAGAATCAGGCCACCGTGGTGTTCATCTCCCACAGCGACCAGATCATCAGCTCCAAGGCCTACACCACCTCCGATACCATCCAGTTCCCCGTGCCTCCCATCAAGATGGGCTGCACCTTCACTGGCTGGTCCATGACGGAAGCTGAGATCCGCGCGGCCATGGCCAACAACAGCGGCATCATTCAGGTGCGCGCACGCTATACGGAGCCCAGCATCGCCTGCACGGTGACGGTGGTCTATCCCGAGGGTACCGACAATCAGGTCGTGAACGCAGTGGTCGGTAAGGCCATCGACGTGACGGCTAAGGACATCGAGGGCAAGACCTTCTCCTACTGGACGGATGACAAGGGCACCGTTCTGGGCTATACCAAGACGCTGAAGCTGGCCCCCAGCGGTGACATGACCGTGAAGGCTGTCTACGACGAGAATGCCGAGGTCAAGCCTGTCATCTCCATGACGGCTATTGATGCCAGCGCGGGCAATGGCTACTGGGTGGTCTCCTTCACGGCAACGCGTGCGGTGCCCGCGGGCTACGAGATGGTGAAGCAGGGTATCCTGTATAGCCTTGATAGCCGCTGCGCTGGCGAAGCGGGCAAGGATTACCTGAAGCTGACGGCGGACGGTACGGTGCCCGAGGGTGTGTATGAGTACAGCGGCAAGGACCAAGCTTTGAATGGCGTGACCCGCTTCAACGGCAAGGTTGGGACTGCAGATACCACTCTCTACGGACGCGGCTACATGATCCTGAAGAACAGCGCTGGCGAGGTCTTGTACGTGTACGCGGATACGATCCTGTCCGGCAGCTACAACAGCCTGAAGAAGTAAAGGAGGAAAATCAGTGGATAAAAAGCAGTATGAATCTCCGGAGATGCAGGTCATCCTGACCACCGGTGAGGACATCATCACCACCAGCGGCGACAGCGGCATCGATGAGGGCGAAAGCCCCGGCATTATTGGCGGCTGATCCGCCATCTCCGACCCTAACCCAAAACAGGGGCATAGTCCGCGGGGACTATGCCCCTGTGCGCAAAGCAAAGGAGCGACTTATGAAAAAACTCATCCCCGTGCTGCTGTCGCTGCTCATGGCGCTGGCCATGACGGCCACAGCGCTGGCTGCCACCGTCTACACCGAGGGTGCGCTGCACTACACCATCGCGGACGAGTCCATCACCATCACCGGCTATTTCGGTAAGGACGCCGCAGTCACCGTACCGGCCAGCATCGCCGGTATCCCTGTGAACACCATCGCCAAGGGCGCGTTCACGGGCAATGACAACGTGAAAACGGTGGACCTGCCGGACACCATCACCGCCGTGGAGGAGGGGGCCTTCGCCTCCGGCATCACGGTGAACTACAACAGCAACGTCAACGGCGGCAACACGCCGGACGACAGCAAGCCCGATGACAGCAAACCGGACGACAGCAAGCCCGATGACAATAAGCCCGCCGACAACAAACCCAACAACGGCGGCACCGGCGCCGACACGGGCACCGTGGACGTGGACAACTCCGGCACTGCCGGCGACACCACCGGTACCACGGGCGGTACCGGCGGCGCAGAGGACACCGGCATTGACGAGGGCACCGTCTCCGTGGACGACCTGCCGGACTCTGCCGACAGCCAGACCGGCGCACAGGACAGCGCCGCCGTTCCTCAGCAGAGCGCGGGGCTCACATGGCTGTGGGTGCTGCTGGGCGTCATCGCCGTGGCGGCGATCATCGGCATCGTCGTGACGCGGAAAAAGAAGCACTGAGACACGAAACCGCAGGAGGGTAAGCCCTCCTGCGGTTTTTTGCGCAAAAAAAGGAAGCGGACGGGTCACGTCCGCTCCAAGTGAGGAGAAAAATGATGGAAAATCAATTTCAAACGGGCGCTGCCCGCTGAAACCATGGGAAGATCAGAACAGGGTACACAGCAGCCACGTCAGTCCGATGGCCGCCGCGCCGATGGCGGCCCACAGCCAACCGGGGACGCGGACGCGCCGGCGCGGCAGACCCTGACAGCGGGCATAGTTCTTGGCGATGCGGACGGCCTGATCCACCAGCTGCTGTGAGCTGACGCCGCCGCCATCGGTGCGCAGAATGAAAATGGCCTGTTCGAAGATCTGGGGGTCCGGAGAATCCACCACGATGACGCGGCGGGAAATACCTTTAACCAAGCATATGCCCTCCTTGCTGTCCGTTTACTGCGCCGCCCTATCGCATCGGGCGACGGTAGTAGTATGGACGGCGCGGCGGCAGATTATACCTGCGCGGGGCCATTTTCTTCGCCCCGCAGCCGGTGCAGCGCCAGCACGGCGCAGTCATCGGACCGCCCGCCGTGTTCGGCGGACATGGTGAGGATGCGGC
>OJMK01002784.1_pt1 | contig 11358 bp, 7 predicted proteins | sample 1597201 | NCBI WGS metagenome assembly OJMK01 (sample SAMEA2452125, study PRJEB22498) | human gut metagenome | reverse complement strand
CAGGAAACCCCGTCCACCATGACGCGGGCGCCCTTATGGGCCAGGGAACGCAGATAGCCGTCCGCGTAGCCTATGCCCACGGTCGCCACCCTGGTGGGATGGTCCGTCACATAAGTGCCCCCGTAGGAAATGCCGTGGCCTTCCGGCAGCGTGCGCACCACCGTCAGGCGGGAAAAAAGAGCCATGGCCGGCCTTAATTGAGAGGCCCATGGGGAGTCAATGGGGGAAAACCCGTACAGCACCAGCCCGGGGCGGCACATGTTGTTGGAGGGAATTTCATAATCCAGGGAGGCGGCGCTGTTGGCCAGGTGGCAATACTTCAAGGGCAGTTTCTCCCGGATGCGGGCGGCCATCCGTTCAAAGAGGGCGATTTGCCTGAGCGTGATTTCCCGGTCCTCGTCCGCGCAGGGCAGGTGTGCTCCCAGGCCTTCCGGATACAGGCTGTCCAGTTCTCCCAGGCGGGAAAGCAGTTCTTCAAGCTGGTCCGGCAGGAATCCTCCGCGGCCCATTCCCGTATCCACGGAAAGGTGGATGGGCAGCGTCTTTCCGTACAGCCGCGCCAGGGAATTGTAATGCTCTGCTTCCTCCATGGTGGAAATGAAGGAGCGCCAGCCGTTCAGCACGATTTCCTCCCGTTCCTCCGGGAACGCGGGGCCCAGGATGTAAGGGCGGGTGCGGCAGCCCGCCTGGCTGATGCGCCGGGCTTCCCCCACATTGGCCACCCCGAAGAAAGCGATGCCTTCCGAATCCAGCGTGCGGCAAACCTGTTCCAGCCCGTGGCCGTAGGCGCCTGCCTTCACGACGGGCATGTAATATTCCCCTTTGGCCGCCTGCTTGACGACATTCAGGTCATGGCGGATGGCCCCGAGGTCGATTTCGGCCCAGGCGCGGGGAGGGCTGGTTGCTGGCATGGTTGGAAAATGGCGGAAAGGTTGGAAAAAGAGGGGCGCCGGATGCTCCCGGCGCAGGGGATTGTCCGTCTTTGGCCGCGCAATTCCAGACGGATTTTTGTCAGTCTTTCGAACTTTCAGAAGGTGTAAAAACTGCCATGTGCTGAAACACATGGCAGTTTGATAAAAATGCTTTTGTTACCGGTGTGACTGGCTGGCAGTCAGGAAAATCGGTTTGCATTTCAAATTTTGTCTTGAATCCGTTGGGAATTAAAGTGATGTTCAGATGTTTTGTCAACTGTTTTTTTCTGAATGGAATAATTTTTAAAATACTTGATGGAATGCAATATTAGCATATAATATGAATTAAAGCAGTTTTTTTGTGATGTCGCGTTCTCTCACTTTTTCGTTTGATATTGGTTATGCATCCATTGGATGGGCTGTCATTGCTTCCGCATCCCATGATGATGCGGATCCCTCGGTTTGCGGTTGCGGTACGGTTCTGTTTCCGAAAGATGATTGTCAGGCATTTAAAAGGCGTGAATACAGACGTTTGAGACGCAATATCCGCTCCCGGCGCGTTCGCATCGATCGTATCGGCAGATTGCTGGTTCAGGCGCAAATCATCACGCCGGAAATGAAAGAAACTTCCGGGCACCCCGCTCCCTTTTATTTGGCGTCAGAAGCGTTAAAAGGGCATCGAACTCTCGCCCCGATTGAGCTTTGGCATGTTCTCCGCTGGTATGCTCATAACAGAGGGTACGACAATAATGCCTCATGGTCTAACAGCCTTTCAGAAGATGGCGGGAACGGTGAGGATACCGAGAGAGTGAAGCATGCTCAAGATTTGATGGATAAACATGGGACGGCGACCATGGCGGAAACCATTTGCCGGGAGTTGAAACTGGAAGAAGGCAAAGCGGATGCTCCGATGGAGGTTTCAACGCCGGCTTATAAAAATCTCAATACCGCCTTTCCTCGCTTAATCGTGGAAAAGGAGGTACGGCGCATATTGGAGCTTTCCGCGCCTCTGATTCCTGGGCTGACTGCGGAGATCATAGAGTTGATTGCGCAGCATCATCCCCTGACAACGGAACAGCGCGGCGTGTTGCTTCAGTACGGGATAAAATTGGCTCGGCGTTATCGTGGAAGTCTTTTGTTCGGGCAGTTAATCCCCCGTTTTGATAACCGCATCATCAGCCGCTGCCCTGTCACGTGGGCGCAGGTGTATGAAGCTGAGTTGAAGAAAGGCAATTCTGAGCAAAGCGCCCGTGAACGGGCAGAAAAACTATCCAAGGTGCCCACGGCGAATTGCCCGGAATTTTATGAATACCGCATGGCCCGGATTTTATGCAATATCCGCGCAGACGGAGAACCTCTTTCTGCAGAGATACGCAGAGAATTGATGAATCAGGCCCGACAGGAAGGCAAGTTGACCAAAGCCTCTCTGGAGAAGGCTATTTCTTCCCGTCTGGGAAAGGAGACAGAGACTAATGTAAGCAACTATTTTACTTTGCATCCTGACAGTGAAGAGGCTCTTTACCTGAACCCTGCCGTGGAAGTTCTGCAAAGAAGCGGCATCGGGCAAATTCTTTCGCCGTCTGTGTATCGAATTGCCGCCAATCGCCTGCGTCGCGGGAAGTCCGTTACTCCAAACTATTTGTTGAATTTGCTTAAGTCTCGTGGGGAATCTGGCGAGGCGTTAGAAAAGAAAATAGAGAAAGAACGCCATCAACAGGCCAATCGAAAGAAAGCCAAGAAGACAGATCTGGATTATGCCGCCACGCCGTTAAAACCCAAATATGCGACGGGGCGTGCGCCGTATGCCCGCACCGTCTTGAAAAAAGTGGTGGAAGAAATTCTTGATGGAGAGGACCCGACGCGTCCTGCCCGGAGAGAAGCGCATCCGGATGGGGAACTGAAAGCGCATGACGGTTGCCTGTATTGCCTCCTTGATACGGATTCTTCCGTGAATCAGCACCAGAAAGAGCGCCGTCTTGATACGATGACCAACAACCACCTTGTGCGTCACCGTATGTTGATTCTGGATCGCTTGCTGAAGGATTTGATTCAAGATTTCGCCGGCGGGCAAAAAGACAGAATCTCCCGCGTTTGCGTGGAAGTTGGCAAGGAGCTGACAACGTTTTCCGCCATGGACAGCAAAAAGATTCAGAGAGAACTAACTCTGCGCCAGAAAAGCCATACGGATGCCGTCAATAGATTAAAACGGGAGTTGCCGGGGAAAGCGCTTTCTGCCAACCTGATACGCAAGTGCCGCATTGCCATGGACATGAATTGGACATGCCCGTTCACCGGCGCAACGTATGGCACGCATGAGCTGGAAAATCTGGAGCTGGAACATATCGTGCCCCATTCTTTCCGGCAGTCTAACGCGCTTTCTTCTCTGGTTCTTACCTGGCCGGGAGTCAACAGGATGAAAGGTCAGCGCACCGGGTACGACTTTGTGGAGCAGGAGCAGGAGAATCCTGTGCCGGATAAACCCAACCTGCATATTCGTTCCCTGAATAAGTACAGGGAATTGGTTGAAAAGTTGGATGACAAGAAGGGGCATGAAGATGACCGCAGGCGCAAAAAGAAGCGCAAAGCCTTACTGATGGTGAGGGGATTGTCTCATAAACATCAATCACAAAATCACGAGGCCATGAAGGAAATAGGCATGACGGAAGGCATGATGACGCAGAGTTCCCACCTAATGAAACTGGCATGCAAGTCTATTAAAACCTCTCTGCCGGATGCGCACATCGACATGATTCCCGGCGCTGTTACTGCTGAAGTTCGCAAGGCGTGGGATGTTTTTGGGGTCTTCAAGGAATTGTGCCCGGAGGCTGCAGACCCGGTCAACGGCAGGATTATTAAGGAAGATCTGCGTTCTCTCACGCATCTGCATCATGCCCTGGATGCCTGTGTGCTGGGGCTTATCTCAGAAATTATTCCTGCGGACAGAAAAAACGTGTTGAGACGCGCCATTATCAAGCGCCGTCTGGATCAAAAGATGAAACAGGACTTCCTGGAACTCAGGAAGAAACGTTATTATAAGTTGCGTGAGAAGGATGGCCAGACGGGAGCATCATTGGTGGATTTGCCTAGTGGGATCAAAGAAAATATCCGCGAGAAATTGATGGAGCAGAGGGTCATTCAGCATGTCCCTGCAGACATGGGCGGCGCTTTACTCAAGGAAACCATACAGAGAGTGCTTTCTGTTGATGGAAGCGGGGAGGATGCCATGGTTTCTCTTTCCAAAAAGAAAGATGGGAAGAAGGAAAAAAATCAGGTAAAAGCAAGCAAATTGGTCGGAGTGTTTCCGGAAGGCCCGTCAAAATTGAAGGCTCTTAAGGCGGCCATAGAAATTGATGGCAATTATGGAGTGGCGTTAGATCCCAAGCCGGTGGTGATCAGACATATTAAGGTGTTTAAGCGAATCATGGCCCTGAAAGAACAGAACGGCGGCAAGCCGGTGCGTATCTTGAAAAAAGGCATGTTGATTCATTTAACCTCCTCCAAAGATCCCAAGCGTACAGGCGTATGGAGAATTGCATCCATAAAAGATAATGAGAGAGGCATAGCTATTGATCTTCAAATACCTCATTCCGCAGTTCCCGGGGCCAAAACTCATGAATTTAATTGGATTAATGTAAAACTTGATACACTATTAACAAAGTATCGATTGGAGATATACCCCACTTCTTATACGGGAACTCCACGATAAGGCGTTTTACATGTCATACCATATTCTGAGCATAGATGCCTGCACATGCCATCTGAGCTGCGACAAGGGTCAGCTCAGATGCGTGGATGGAGAGAATCCTCCCCGGACGATTCCGCTGGAGGATGTGGGGGCTGTTGTGCTCAGTTCTTTTAAGGCGACGCTCACGAGCAATTTGCTGATAGAACTGGCCAGGAAGAGAATAGGGTTCGTGCTGTGTGAAAGCTACAGGCCTGCCGTGCTGCTTCTGCCGGCGGATCGGGCTACGGATACCGCTCTGTTAAGACATCTGGCGGATATGCCGGCCCGTTTGCGGAACCGCCTCTGGCAAAAGACTCTGGATGCCAAGTGTGGGAATCAGACGGCGCTGGCGCAGGTATGGAATCCGCATCATCCCGCCATTGCGGAGCTGAAGAGAATGGCCGTGACGGAAAAGACGGCGAGGGAAGCAGAGTGCGCCCGCCTGTTCTGGAGCGTATTTGCGGATACATGGGCAAACTCCGATTTTCGCAGAGGACGTCATGAGGAGGGGTTTAATAACCTCTTCAACTATGCGTACGCTGTTCTGTTGTCTTGCGTATTGCAATATCTCTTTGCGCTGGGGCTGGATCCCTGCTTCGGCATTTTTCATCAATCCCGGGAACATGCGGCGCCTTTGGCTTATGATCTGATGGAACCCTTCAGGCCTGCCTTTGACGCCAATGTGGCCCGTTGGATTCATTTGTGCCTGCAGGAAGGAAAAACAGAAGAGAGAGCAGGAGAAATCACCCGTGAGTTCAGGCGACATATTACAGCTACCTTGCAGGCTTCTGTTATGCACCAGAACAAACAGATGCCGTTGAAAGCGGCGGTAGAGGCCGTTTGCCGCAGTTTCCGCAAAGCAGTTCTTGCCGGGCAATCCGGACCGTATGAACCATGGCATATGACAACTATAAAATGGGCTGGCTAGTTGTGTTCTTTGATCTTCCCACAACCACGCCGGAAGATAAAAAAAACTATCAGTATTTCCGTAAGGCTCTTTTAGAAGACGGCTATACGATGATTCAGTATAGCGTCTATGCCCGCGCGTGTGTTACTCAGGAAAGAATAGCTACCCACTCCCGCAGAATCCAGAAAATGATACCGCCTGATGGTTCTGTCCGCTGTCTTTTCGTTACGAATATCCAGTGGGATAAGATGTTCGTTTTTCATGGCAGGTCTTGTCCCCGACAGGAGGTTTCCCTTCCTCAGCAGATGCTCCTCTGGTAAAAATATCGGACGCCGTATTTTTTTATAAGTCGCTGAACATAAAAATAAGGCACAGTATCTATTGTACTGTGCCTTATTTTGGATTCAAGGCAAAACTTGTGAATTAGAATGCCGGGTATCTTCTAATTGTACTGTGCCTTATTTTGGATTCAAGGCAAAACTTCTATCCGGAGTCATGGAAAAAGCCAGAATTGTACTGTGCCTTATTTTGGATTCAAGGCAAAACGACAATAAGGTTTATACCTTTACTCCCGAAATTGTACTGTGCCTTATTTTGGATTCAAGGCAAAACGGGTAATAAACATTAGCCATAACATGGCTAATTGTACTGTGCCTTATTTTGGATTCAAGGCAAAACGAAGATTCAGTTAGCCCCGCTCAACGCCGATTGTACTGTGCCTTATTTTGGATTCAAGGCAAAACCGCAATCTGATAGGGCAGGTAGAAATGGGATTGTACTGTGCCTTATTTTGGATTCAAGGCAAAACGATGCGGTAGAAGCCCTCACTTGTGGCCCCATTGTACTGTGCCTTATTTTGGATTCAAGGCAAAACCCGTCGCCTATGGGGCGGGGTTGCCCGCCGATTGTACTGTGCCTTATTTTGGATTCAAGGCAAAACTGCTTCTTCCAGAGTTCCCATTTTTGGAAAATTGTACTGTGCCTTATTTTGGATTCAAGGCAAAACCCGTAAGCGCGTTTTGATGACACGGGCCGGATTGTACTGTGCCTTATTTTGGATTCAAGGCAAAACTCTAAGCTCATATTCAAGGGCGTCAGCCTTATTGTACTGTGCCTTATTTTGGATTCAAGGCAAAACTGAAAGCATCTAACCTGTATGGAAGATTTTATTGTACTGTGCCTTATTTTGGATTCAAGGCAAAACACAAAGGGTGGTCTTATCGGACTGCCGCCCACTGTACTGTGCCTTATTTTGGATTCAAGACAAAATAAATACGCCTCCGGTTTGATGACGCAAGGTGGATGTCCGTCTTTGGCCGCGCAATTCCAGACGGATTTTTGTCAGTCTTTCTTTAACGGAGCGGGAGGAATGAAGCTGTGCGTCCAGAACATGGCGCCGGTTGCGGAGGTGATACCCTCCATATTAAGATAGCGGGCCAGCAGCAGGGAGGGGGAGGAGTGCCCCATCTCCTTCTGAAGAAGGTTTTGATTGCAGAAATGGGCCAGGTGATAGGAGGCGTAGGTATGCCTCAGCACGTCCTGAACCCATCCGCTTTTCTTCAGGATGCCGGACCGGCGCCTTACTTCCTTCCATTTCTTTTCCCAGTTGGGCGGGCAGACGGAACGGGCGGGGGAACCGGCGGAAGACGTCCGGCTGAGGATGGCGCCCAGCACGGGAAGGATGGAAACGTGGCGGCTCCCGCCTGTTTTGGTATGGCAGGGCGCCAGTGAAACCAGGCCGGATTTCAGGTTGATGTTCTTCCAGGTCAGCCTTTTGACCTCGTGGGGGCGTATGCCCGCGTACAGCATCAGGGCGCAGGCCGGCAGGCATGCTCCGTGGAACAACTGTTCCGCGGTGTGGAGAAGCCGTTTTGCCTCGTACAGGGAAAGGGCCCTGATGCGTTTTTCCCTGAGGATGGGGGGAGGAACCAGAAAGGCCGCGTTTCTGCGGCACCACCCGCGCTTCAGGGAAAAATTCAGGATGCCGCTCAGGATCAGCCGCCCCTTGTGCCGCTGGCGGGGAGTGGAAAAGCTTTTGCGGAGATAACGCCCGCAATCTTCCGGCGTGATGGAACGGACTTGTTTTCTTGCCAGTTCCGGGCATTTTTTCATCATCCGGGCAGCCATATAGCGGATTTCCTGCAGGGTGCGGGGCCGGCGGTGTTTCCTTGCTTCCAGGCTGGCGCGGACAGCCTGGGAAAACGGCACGCTTGTTTCCCTGTCGGCAAGGGCCTCTCCTCCCAGCCGTATGCATCGTTTGGCCCGGGTTATTCTGTCGCCTCTTCCGCGGCTGGTGTCCAGGAGGTCCTTTAGAAGAAGGAAAGCGTCCATGGGAGGAATGCCCAGGGAACGGATGAGGAGGATTCCTGTCTGATCCGTATCGGAGGGGAAAGAGGAAGTCGGTATGTTCATGAAGAACGTTGTAGCAGAGGATTCCCAATCCGTACACAAGTCTAAAATGTGATGATAACAGCTATAAAGATCAAACAGGAACGGAAAAGGAAATGAAAGATGATAAACAATGATTCATAAAAATATGTTAGATTTTTTTCTACATTATTCGATATAAATGTACGGATTGGGAATCCGTTAGAACAGGCAAAAAATGAATGTTTCTATTTCCTTATTAATCATATTTGGAACAGTCTTTCTGGTGGGAGAACATGTTTTGGCTCGAACTTTGGAAACGGGAAGAGCGGGTGGCTATTACACTCATTCCGGGAAAGGGGACAGAAGCGCCAGAGCCAGGTTTGAACGGTTCAAAAGCAGAAAAACGCCTACAACTAGAACCAGCATAACCCCGATTTCCGTTTCAGACCAATATGGGAACAGGTATCGTGGGGATTTAATTACCAGCACTTATGACCCTTCAGCCAAAGCCAGGGCGGGAGCTGCCGCCTGGGATAAACGTCAAAGCGCCAAAGCCAAGACAATCATCAACCAGGCGGAACATGAAGCCCAGTCAAAAATTGCCAGGGAAGAAGAAGCTCAGGTCTTTCGCGCATCTCTGTCACGCCTTCAGGAAGCCGTAAAACAGGGAAAGGTGGACAAGGTTCTTGCAGACAAGATGGTAAAGGTTTTGTCCCTGCGCGTCAAACAGGGAATAATGGATAGAAGGGAGGCCGCTGGCGCTATTGATTATTTGATTCTCAATAATGAAATTAATATTAAATAACGGAATCATCAGGATAAATGGGTGAAAGCTGGTATAAATATTGATTGTTAATGAGTATGCTTCATGCAATATTAAGTATTTTGGTTGGAGCGCTGGGAGGGTTGAGCGCCAGGGTGATTTTTTCTTTTGCGGCTTCCGTCGTCCTGCTGCCCCTGTCTTTATTCTCTTCAAGAAGGGAAACTCAAGTTTCTACAGTACAAGCCGCTTTGGCTTTGTGCTTACTGGTTATTGCTGTTTCCCTGTATGATTTTGCAGTAATAAAAAGCTGGAAAGGAATAGTGGAACATTTGACGTGGGGAGACTATATAGGAATTGTTGTTTTCTGTGTATCTTCTGCCTGTATTCCTGACAGCCGTGCAGCGGACATGGCAGGAGACTGCAAGTATAACAGTATGATATTAAATGCGGGCGTTTATTTTTCCTTATTTATTCCTGTAGGTTTTTTATTGATGGACTGTTCTGAAAATATGTGGTCTTACTTATCTTTCATCATCGTCTTTCTGCTGTTCTCGTTTTTCCTGATAGATTTTCATTGTTCTAAAAAAAGCATGAAACAAATATTTGCGGATGGAAATAATTATCCGGAAATAGAGATAGAGAAAAAACGGTGGGCAGGAAGAAAATGGCGGATGATTGCAATCATCATTTCCGTATGTTTTTTAACGGCTTTTAGTGTTGTACAGCTATTTAATGGAAAAAAATACGCCCATGAGAACGAGACAGTAGAACTGGATCATACCCGCCTGATGGATTTGGGGGAGCAGTATTTGAATAAAGGAGATGTGGAGAGAGCTGTCTCATGTTTCAAAAAATCGGCGGAGTTTGGAAACGCGGAAGCCCAGAGGATGCTGGGATACTGTTATTTTTGGGGAGAAGGAATCAGGGAGGACAAGCGGGAGGCGGTGAAGTGGTACCGTTTGGCTGCCGGGCAGGGGAACGCGGAAGCCCAGAGGTGGCTGGGCGATTGTTATTTTTTCGGACACGGAGTTGGGAAGAATAAAAGAGAAGCCGTAAACTGGTATTTTTTGTCAGCCGAAAAAGGAAATGCAGAAGCTCAAAGAAGATTGGGCGCGTGTTTTTATTTTGGGCATGGGGTTGCTAAAAACAGGCAGGAAGCGATACGCTGGTATCGTCTGGCTGCGGAACAGGGAAATTCCGTTGCCATCTCCATGCTGAAGAAGCTGGGAGTAATGTAAAGGGAAGAGCGAAGAGCATAGTAACTGTATTTATAAAAAGATGAAAGTTATGGAACAGTCGGAAGAAAGGCTATCCCGTATTAATGCATATAATAAACTTGTGGATGCCGCAATATTGACAAAAACAAGTTCTAAGTCAGTTGCAGACATCGTGAACCATGAGTTGGGAATAGAGTGTAATGCAGCTAACGTCCAGGAGATTTTGAAGTCTTCCGTATCTGCTTCCGATATGCATAAAATCCGCAGAGAAATAGAGGAAAATGCTTCTATAAAAATGGAGAATGCGAATGGAACTTCATTTTTAAGAAAATATGTCAGTTTTTCCGGTCGTATTTCCAGATCTGAATATTGGGCGCTGAAGTTGCTGATATTGCCAATTATGGTTATTATTCTTCTTAATGGAGTTGCAATGGTGTGGGATAAAACAGGGAATGATTCAGGAATATTAGTTTTATTTGTGATTATTTTTATTTCTTATATATATTTCAATATTGTTGCAGATGTCAGGAGGCTTCATGACATAGGAGAGAGCGGATGGTTGGTGCTTTTAGAACTAGTTCCTTTGGTCAACATTGTCATTGCGGCGTTTCTTTTTTTTAAAGGTAGCCAATCAGCTGGTAATCAACATAAAGACTTAAAATCTTCTCACTGAAAAACGGTTGAGTATTTGGTATTTGCCCTGGGACGGACAGGGCATTTTTTGATGTAATACCAAACGGATTTTGTCAGTTTTTTTCGGAATGGATAGCAGGCGTTTCCTCTTTTCCCGCTGAAGGTGCTGGGGAGGCGTCCCGAAGGGTTTTCAGCAGAGCCGCCATGGTGTCTATGTCCTCATCCGTCATGGAGGAAAGGTCGTCCAGTTTCTTTTTAATGGCTTCAATTTCCTCTTCCCGGTACGGCAGCGCTTCTCCGCCGTGGGGACTCAGAAAGAAGGACGTGATGGTGCTGGTGAGCGTTCCCACGAATCCGATGCCCGTGAGCATCAGGAATACAGCCAGGAATTTGCCTGAAGTGGTGACCGGATAGGTATCCCCGTAGCCTACGGTGGTAGCCGTGACGAAGGACCACCAGATGCCGTTGGGCAGGCTCATGCCTTCCGCCAGATGGATGCCTACGGCCCCCAGCAGGATGATGACCAGGGCGGCGATGCAGATATACTTGAATCCGTTCGTGTTGAAGAAACGCCGGATGCGCGTGGTGAACCTCATGGCATAGGAAAACAGGTCCAGATACCTGGCGAGCCTTAAAATTTCCCCCAGCGAGGCGAACCTGAACAGGCGGAACAGGGCGTCAAAGGGTATAATGGCCAGCAAATCCCAGGGGTGTTCCTTAATGAAGAGCCATTTGGACCGGCTGATGGAGAAGCGGACCACATAATCCAGCACAAAAATCCAGTAGATGACGCGGTCCGCCGTGACTTCCCATTCCGCCGCTTCCGTGGTCAG
>OJMK01002769.1_pt1 | contig 11411 bp, 10 predicted proteins | sample 1597201 | NCBI WGS metagenome assembly OJMK01 (sample SAMEA2452125, study PRJEB22498) | human gut metagenome | reverse complement strand
GCAAAAATATAAGAATGAAAAAAGGGCGACAAGATAGAATCGCGGAGACGCTTACACATATATAGACTGGCAATAATAACGAATTTATTTAATCATCTAATAATTAAGCATATATGTATCATTAATTAAGAAAAGAAAAAGCTCTCCACACCTAAATATTAGATATTACATCATTGATAATCAATAATATACAAAATATTTAGTTCTGCAAAGACTTTGCAGATTTCGTATATCGGAATGCAAACACAAGAGGTAGTTATTAAGCCAAATTTGAGAGTTGTATTAAAGGCTGACGCCCAAAAGCTAGACGAAGTAGTAGTTACCGCTATGGGTATTTCACGTGAGAAGAAAGCATTGGGATATGCCGTACAAGACGTCAAATCGGATGCGTTGACACGTGCTGCTAATACAGATTTAGCGGGAGCCTTACAAGGAAAAGTATCAGGTATTGACATCACCCCATCATCAGGTATGCCGGGTGCTTCTTCAAAGATCACGATTCGCGGTTCTCGTTCTTTCACTGGAGACAATACTCCATTGTATGTAATTGATGGTATGCCTATCGCTTCTACCGCAGATGTGAGTACTTCTCTTACCGATGGAGCGTATGGAACGGACTATGCTAACCGTGCTGTCGACATTGACCCTAATGATATAGAAAGTATCAATATATTAAAGGGACAAGCCGCTTCTGCTTTGTATGGTATGAGAGCTTCCAATGGTGTTATCGTTATCACCACCAAAAGTGGTAAAGGAGCAGATAAAGGAAAACCGACTATTACTTTCAGTACTAACCTTTCCTTTGATAAGATTTCAACTCTTCCGGAACTGCAACAAGAATATGCACAAGGTTCAGGCGGTACTTTCGATCCGTCATCTCCTTTCGCATGGGATCCTAAGATTTCCGAATTAGCTAACGACCCTACCTACGGAGGAAATACAGACAACAGTTACACCAGCCAATATGGTAAACAGTCCGGAAAATACTATGTTCCTCAACTTGCAGCTGCCGGCATGAATCCGTGGGCTACTCCACAAGCATATAACAACATGAAGGACTTTTTTGAAACAGGTGTATCTTGGAGCAATAACGTCAATGTAGCTCAGAGATTCGACAAAGGTAACTACTCCTTTTCTTTGGGTAACACCACCAGTAATGGTATCGTTCCATCAACCGGTATGGATAGATATAACGTGAAAATGTCCGCCGAAGCACAACTCCATCCTAACTGGACTACCGGATTTAATGGAAACTTTGTGACTTCAAAAATCTCCAAACAGTCTACAGCCAACACCAGTGTGGTTGCTACGATCTATAATGCACCCGTCAGCTATAATATGGCCGGTATTCCTTCTCACATAGAAGGCGACCCTTACACACAAAATACATATCGAGACAGCTGGATCGACGATGCATATTGGGCAGTTGACAATAACCAGTTCTCCGAACGTTCACAACGTTTCTTCGGAAATGCTTTCGTGAAATATACTACTAAATTTGGAACAGACAACCACAAACTGGATATTAAATACCAGATCGGTGATGACGCTTACACTACCAACTATTCAGAAATCTACGGATATGGAAGTACTTGGGCACCTACAGGTGAAGATTCAGAGTACCATTACACTGTTAATGAATTAAACTCACTGTTAACTGCCGCTTACACATGGAATATCAACGAAGAATGGACCTTGGATGCATTGATTGGTAATGAGTTTGTGGATAAAAAGACAAAATATGAATACGCATATAGCATGAATTTCAATTTCCCCGGATGGAATCATCTGAATAATGCTTCTGTATTCTCCAACGAAAGCCAATACAACAAGAAACGGACGGTAGGTAATTTCGCCAACTTGTCAGTAGCATGGAAAAACATGCTCTATCTAAGTGGAAGTATACGTAACGATATTGTTTCAAGCATGCCACGTGACAACCGTTCTTTCACTTATCCTTCAGTGTCATTAGGATTCATCTTCACCGAACTGGCTCCCCTGAAGAATAACATATTGACTTTCGGTAAGATACGTGCTTCTTATGCAGAAGTTGGTATGGCCGGTGATTATACTCAAAGTTATTATTATACTCCGTCTTATGGTGGCGGCTTCTATATGGGAAATCCTATTGTTTATCCAATTAATGGAGCAATGGCTTACATTCCATATTATAAGGTATATGACCCTAACTTAAAACCACAAAATACAAAATCATACGAACTGGGAGCAGATCTTACTTTCTTAAACGGACTGGTAACCTTGAATTATACCTATTCACGTCAGAATGTGAAAGATCAGATATTCGAAGTTCCTTTGGCAGGTTCAACCGGAGCCTCAAGTATGATAATGAATGGAGGTAAAATCCACACAAATACCCACGAGTTGACATTGGGCGTATCTCCGGTAGATACCAAAAACTTCAAACTCGACTTCGCTTTCAACTTCTCCAAAATCGACAATTACGTAGACGAATTGGCTCCAGGAGTAGAAAGTATTATGTTAGGAGGATTTGTAACTCCGCAGGTACGTGCCGGAATTGGTGACAAGTTCCCTGTGATCTATGGAAAAAGCTATATGCGTAATGACGAAGGCAAGATTGTAGTAGACAAAAACGGACTTCCCATGCAGGGAGAAGATGCGGTTATCGGAACTGTATCTCCTGACTTCCGTTTAGGTTTCAATACAAATATCGAATTGTACAAGTTCCGTATTTCTGCAGTATTCGACTGGAAACAAGGAGGACAGATGTATAGTGGTACCGCAGGTGAAATGAACTATTACGGTGTGAGCAAATTATCTGGTGATATGCGTAATACCGAATTCATTGTGGAAAACTCCGTTAAAGAAACAGGAAAAGATGCGGATGGTAATTCAATCTATGCCCCCAATGATATAAAAGTAACAGATGCTCAAGCATATTTCACCAGAAGAAGATCAATTGACGAATCTTACATTTATGATAATTCTTATATCAAATTGCGTGAATTATCTGTAAGTTATCCGGTTTTCTCAAAGAAATGGCTGAATGTGAACGTTAATGTTTTTGCCCGCAACATTTTGGTTTGGTCTGAAATGAAAGGTTTCGATCCGGAAGCTTCACAAGGTAATGACAACATGGGAGGTGCATTCGAACGTTTCTCTCTTCCGGGAACAGCCAGCTATGGTTTTGGATTTAATGTAAAATTCTAATTAGCTAAAAAGAAAGATGAAAACATATAATATAATTAAAAGTATTTTTGCCGCTACTGTTTTATCAGTTGTTTTTTCCGGATGCTCGGAAGATGCAATGGATAGAATCAACAAGGACCACGGCCATACGCAAAGCGTAGCCGCAAGATTCATTCTGACAGATGTGATAACCTCTACTGCATTTTCCAATGCAGGAGGTGATTTCAATACTTATCTATCTGCTTACATTGAATATGAAGTAGGTGTTGACAACCAATTGTATTATGCAGAAACCAGAGAGAGCGAACCGACCTCATCTTCCACTTTCAACAATACATGGAATGGTCTGTATTCAACATTGAAATCCGCCCGTATCATTATCAATCAATGCAGCGAGGGAGGCATAGACCATGGGAATTATGTAACCAAGGGTATGGCTGAAGTGTTGGCTGCTTATAATTGCGCATTGATAGCCGATATGTTTGGAGATGCTCCATGTAGTCAGGCTGCATTAATTGACGAAAACGGTTCTCCTGTTTACCTAACTCCTAAAATGGATAAGCAAGAAGAAATCTATACCCAAGCAATGCAATATCTGGATGATGCCATTGCAGACTTACAGAAAGAAGATCTGATAGACCCGGAAGCTCAAGATTTGCTGTACCAGGGTGATGCTGAAAAATGGCTTAAGTTAGCATATGGTCTGAAAGCACGCTACACGATGCATCTTCTTAAAAGATCTGCCAACAAAGACGCGGATATGGAGAAGGTGTTGGAATATGTAAATAACTCTTTCGAAAGCGCAGAAGAACAAGCAGCATTCGACGTATATGACGCTAATAACATAAATCCGCTTTATGGTTTCTTTGTGGCACGTGCCGGATTAGGTGCAAGCGAAAGCATGAGAAGCAAACTGGCAGAATACAATGACCCACGTCTGTCCAGAGCTTTCATCACTAAACAGGGTACCTCCGGAAAAGAACAAGCTCCGGGAACCGCAGACAACGCCGTATATGCGCCTAACGGTACACCAGAACAAGGCACTTCCAAATATGGAACTTCTTTATTTATGTATTCTATATCAGCACCAACACTGTTGTTGAGTTATCATGAATTAAAATTCCTGGAAGCAGAAGCTCTGTGCAGATTGGAACGTGATGCTAAAAGTGCATTAAAAGATGCAGTAGTGGCTGGACTGTTAAATGCGGAAAACAGCTTTACTATTTCAAGAAAAGAGTTGGGCAAAACACTCATCAATGCAGCAAGCAGTATTACGGAAGCTGAAGCCGAAAGTTACTTTGACAATACGATAGAGGCCAAATATACAGCTGAACCTTTGAAAACAACAATGACTCAAAAATACTTCGCATTATGGGGAGCTTCAGGTGAAGCGACAGAATCTTACAATGATGTTCGCAGAATGAAAGGACTAGGCGAAAACTTTATTGAGCTAAAAAATCCAAACTCTTTCCCATTACGTTGTCCTTATGGCAATAGCGACACAACAACAAATGCCGAAGTGAAAGCAGCTTACGGAAATGGACAATATGTGTATAGTGAAAACGTTTGGTGGGCAGGTGGAAGCAGATAATCCATTGACTTGAATCATATAAATGAGACTGAATTCTCTAGGGGAAAGGCGGGAATTCAGTCTCATTTCTTTATATCAAGTTTGAGAGGTGTAAACAGAACATTCAGTCACAATTATGCCAAGAGAATTGTAACAACTATACATGTCTACTGATTTTCCCGGTTCATACGATACATCATAAACTATACTTTTGTTATATTTGCAGACGCTTGAATAATATAGAATACGATGAATCATATAGAAACCCAACGATTGATATTGCGACATTTCACAGAAGAAGACATAAACGCCTTGTTCTCAATTCTAAGTGATAAAGACGTTAATACATTTCTACCGATGTTCCCATTAAAAGATATAGAGGAAGCAAAAGACTATCTCCAATATATAAAAAGCTGGATTCAGCAGAAAGGATTCTACTATGCTATTTGTATGAAAACAAACAATGTACCCATTGGTTGTATCCATATAAACGGAGATGACAGCCATGATTTGGGGTATAGCATTAAGAAGGAGTTTTGGCACAAAGGGATTTGTGCAGAAGCTTGTCAGGCAGTAATCGATATGCTGAAACAAATAAATATTCCCTATATCACAGCTACGCACGATGTAAACAATCCGAGAAGTGGAAAAGTTATGCAGGCTATAGGCATGAAATACCAATATTCTTATGAAGAATATTGGCAACCAAAACTTTATCTGGTTACATTTAGAATGTATCAATTAAATTTCGATGACCAACAAGACAGGGTATATAAAAAATATTGGAATAAATACCCTGTTCATTTCATAGAGGAGATATAAGCAGTATTGCTACTTCATTCCTTCTCTCACAATATCTACCAGAATCGGCTTCAATCCGCTAACGAAACATTCCACTGCAATCACCATCAGAATCAGTCCCATAAGACGCATCATCACATTATTACCCGTTTCACCCAAGACTTTTACCAATTTCGTGGAAGCACGAAGAATAAAGAAAGTCAACAGATAAATCAGGGCGATAGTACCGATCAAGATTCCCTTCATTTCATAAGAATGCGCATCCTGCATCAAAACGATTGCATTGGCAATCGCTCCGGGACCGCATAACATAGGAATGCCGAGAGGAGTAATAGAGATATCATCCGCATACGTTTTGATTTCTTCGTCCTTCAACTTCATCGGTGTATAGCGGGCTTGAAGCATATCAAAGCCTATCTTGAAGATAATCACCCCACCGGCAATACGGAAACCATTGGTAGAGATACCGAAGAACTTGAAAAGAAACTGCCCGGCAAAGACAAATACCATCAATGTAATAAACGACACAATAGTAGCACGACGTACGATAGACTGACGTTCTTTATCCGTCATACCATGAGTCATGGTAAGAAAGACAGGCATCGTTCCCAACGGGTTGGTCAACGTGAAGAATGAAGTGAAACAAAGTAAGGCGAAAGGCAGAAGCGTACTATCCATGATTATATCGTATTTTATGCAAAACTAAAACGCAACAAAAATACGACTTAATCCAGAAAACCTATAATAAATCCATTAATTCTTTCAAGGAATGGATGTGATAAGTAGGGAGGAAAGGGAAAGCTGTCCGTTCTGTCACATTGTAGAAAACCTGATGCATCCCTACTCCGTGCGCTCCGGTTATATCCGCTTCCCAACTATCACCAATCATTAAGGATTCGCGCAACTCGGATTGAGTAGCAGACAAAGCAAAATTGAATATCTCCGGCCAAGGCTTCAGCACTCCGAGATCTTCCGAGAGAATCACCTTTCTGAAATACCCGTCCACTCCTGCCGAACGCATCTTACGTGATTGCAATTCACGAAACCCATTGGAAAGGATATAGAGGTTATATTTGGGAGCAAGATATTCCAATACCTCCTTTGCATGAGGCATTAAAACACTTTTAGTAGGGATAATAGCGAAAAAATCTCTCGAAAACCGTTCAGCGAGCGCTTCATCTTTCACTCCCACGGCCTGTAAAGGATAAAAGAAACGTTGGCTGTTCAATTCATCCTTCGTTATCTTTCCTTCACCGTACTCAACCCAGAGTTCGGTATTTCTTTGTTGATAAAGAGTATAATAATGATTGAATGAATCAAAATAGCGGTCGAACGAATATTTCTGATATACTTCCTCAAAGGTGTTACGAGCATTTTGAGAAAAAGCCCAGATGGTATCATCAAGATCAAAAAAAAGATTTTTATATTTCATCAGTAGTTATATAATAAGAAACAAAAAAGCCAATGTGCTAATTTCTTGAATCCAGGAATCAGCACATTGGCAATTCAAAAGGGATATCTACCTTATTTTACCTGGATAACCAAGTATCTGGATACACTCCAGAATTCAGTAGGATTAGTAATCTTCAATGTCAACTGGCCTTTATCATCTTTTACCAATTCATAAGAACCGGTCGGATGAGTAGTCAGTAATTCAGCACGTTTAGAGTACAACTTGATTTCTTTGGTTGTACGGATATCGATCTGCGTGAAATAATCCTTATTGAAATCAGCGCTCTTCAACACGTCTCCGCTCTGAAGAATCTTTTGAGCTTTCAATTCAGATTTAGTACCAAATACGAACCAGGCAGCATTCAGGCTCTTTTCCTGTTCTGCAACGGTTTTAGCTTTCGCTTCGTTTTCTGCGGCCAGAGTTTCTTTTGCTACAGACAGATCGCTGACAGCAGCATCCAATTCCTGAATACGGATATTCTTGGAAGCCAGTTCTGTTTGAAGCTCTTCGATACGCTGTTGTTTAGCGTTCAATTCAGCAGTCAAAGCGGCAACAGCTTTTTTCATCTGTGCAGAATTGTAATTGCTATTCTTCAACTGTGCCTGCAATTTTGCAATCTGCGCTTTGTTTTCTTCCATTTGCTTGGAGATGAATTCGATGTCAGAAGCAATCTGTTGCTTGGCACTGGCAGAGTTTTCAGTGATGGTTCCACGCTGCAAGTCAACACGGCTTTCGGCAGCATTGATCTTACGGAAACCTTCCTGAACTTCATTGAAAGTCCCCATCATATCATCCAGTTCAGCGTTGCGCTGGTTCAGTTCCATCAAAAGAGAATCATTTTCAGCTTTCAGGTCTTTACTTCCACCTTTAAAGCCATCACACGAAGCCAACAAGGCTACGCATACAAATAAAACAGCTAACTTTTTCATACGTTTACGTTTTACGTTTTTTAATGAAGTTATTTAATCATCTATTCCTGCTAATACTATCACAATCTCGCCCCGGGGTTCGGTAGCGGTAAAGTGTTCTATCAATTCAGCCAAACTGCCCCGAACTGTTTCTTCGTGGAGTTTGGATATTTCACGCGACACGGTTGCCTGACGTTCAGCACCGAAATATTTGGCAAACTGTGTTAACGTCTTCAACAGACGGTGGGGTGATTCATAAAACACCATCGTGCGGTGTTCTTCCGCCAATGTCTTCAGTCGTGTCTGCCGTCCTTTCTTCTGGGGGAGAAATCCCTCGAAGCAGAACTTCTCGTTCGGCAATCCCGATGCTACGAGTGCCGGAACAAAAGCGGTTGCTCCCGGCAAGCACTGCACTTCAATACCGTTGCGCACACATTCACGAACAACCAGAAATCCGGGATCGGAAATTCCAGGCGTTCCGGCATCCGAAATTAGTGCCACCGTTTCACCTGCCTTTATTCTATTAACAACACTTTCCACCGTTTTATGTTCATTAAATTTGTGGTGGGATTGCATTGCATTCTTTATTTCAAAGTGTTTCAGCAAGATACCGGAAGTACGTGTATCCTCCGCCAAAATCAGATCGACCTCTTTCAGGACTTTGATAGCCCGAAAAGTCATGTCCTCCAGATTCCCTACCGGCGTAGGCACCACATATAGCTTTCCCATCTTGTTTTTGTTTTATACTGATTGATTAAAATATTTCTTTAGTAGCTCCAGAAAGTCGTTCACCGCCTCCTTTTCTTCATTCAATTCGACTTTCGAGGACAGAAATGCGACTGCAGTCTTGTAGGAACTCATTACTGATATCTGTTCGATAACCCGATTCATCAAATCAGTGTTGCCTCCGAACAGTTCACGAGAAAAACGGAAAGAATCATTCAAGCTGATAGCATGTCGCAAGCCGGCAGACAGTTTGAGACTTTCTCCCAACACAGCCGATTTAGGTTCTTCCTCTTTCACAACAGTTTCAACGACAGGTTCCTCAACAATTGCCGGTTCCTCTTTTTTCCCTTCTTCTTCTTCTTCTTCTTCTGCTGCTGCTGCTGCTTCTGCTTCTTCTGCTGCTGTCTCTGCAGCTGCCGCTATTACGACAGGTTTCTCTTCCGCAACAATGGCTTCTCCTTCCTCATCTTCTTTCACAACAACCGATTCGAGAGATTGTATAATCACGGGGGAATCCTCTTCAGACCCGGCAACTTCATCCTCCTCTTCCGCTGTCTCTTCCACAGCTGACGGAGAAATTACCTGAACAGCATCCACCTCCTGCTGCAGTTCGTCCAAACGCCCCTGCATCCGTGTAATGCTCCGCTTCAACAGTTCAGACAAAGTCGGAGTCGGCTCCTTGGTAAATGAATCCATGAGATACTTCAACTCATGAACATCCAACTCAATATCTGTTAATAGCTTCTGTTTCATGTCAGTCCATTGTTTATACGGTGCGAATGTAGGAATAATTTATGCAATAACTTAAAATAATGGATAATTTAACAGTTCTTGCACATTGAATTGCTTACCTTTGTCCACATATTTATTTAATCAAGAAAACACAAAATCTCATGGTATTATTTTCAGAAGACCACATACAGGAGACTAGAAGAAGAGGCCGGATCGAAGTAATCTGCGGTTCTATGTTCTCCGGAAAGACAGAGGAATTGATTCGCAGAATGAAGAGAGCGAAATTCGCGAAACAACGTGTCGAGATATTCAAACCTGCTATCGACACCCGTTATTCAGAAGAAGACGTAGTCTCTCACGACAGCCATTCTATCGCCTCCACTCCCATCGATTCGTCAGCCAGCATTTTACTGTTTACTTCTGAGATAGATGTAGTAGGTATTGATGAAGCACAGTTCTTCGACAGTGGTTTGATTGATGTATGCAACCAGCTTGCCAACAATGGAATCCGTGTTATCATTGCAGGATTGGATATGGACTTCAAAGGAAATCCATTTGGACCTATGCCACAATTGTGCGCCATTGCCGATGAAGTCTCCAAAGTTCATGCGATCTGTGTGAAATGTGGTCAGCTGGCCTCTTTCTCACATCGTACAGTCAAGAATGAGAAACAGGTTCTTTTAGGCGAAACAGCCAAATATGAGCCTCTGTGCAGGGAATGTTATCTCCGTGCACGAGGGGAAGATGAGCAGAAAGTATAAACTCTATAAAAGAAACAGATTATGGAAAGGAAAAAGATAACATTCGACAGTTTTATACGCGGTTCCATCGGATGTGTGTTAGTTGTAGGAATATTAATGCTCGTGGAACGTCTTAGCGGAGTGTTATTACCTTTCTTTATTGCGTGGCTGATAGCTTATATGGTCTATCCGTTAGTCAAATTCTTCCAGTATAAGCTACGATTAAAAAGCCGCATTATTTCCATCTTCTGTTCCTTATTCCTCATTACGGTTATCGGAGTCACTTTATTCTACCTATTAGTGCCGCCGATGATTTCGGAAATAGGCAGAATGAACGACTTGCTAGTGACTTACCTCACCAATGGAGCCGGTAACAATGTGCCTAAGAATCTTTCTGAATTTATCCACGAGAACATTGATCTTCAGGCGTTGAACCGTGTATTAAGTGAAGAGAATATCCTGGCGGCAATCAAGGATACCGTCCCCAGAGTGTGGACTTTGCTTGCAGAATCTCTCAACATTCTATTCAGCATCCTTGCCTCTTTCATTATATTATTATATGTAATCTTTATATTATTGGATTACGAAGCGATAGCTGAAGGATGGTTGCATCTGCTACCCAATAAATACCGTACGTTTGCCTCCAACCTGGTTCACGACGTACAGGATGGTATGAACAGATATTTCCGTGGACAGGCTTTGGTTGCTTTCTGCGTAGGTATTCTTTTCAGCATCGGTTTCCTGATTATCGATTTCCCCATGGCTATCGCTCTGGGACTTTTCATCGGAGCATTGAATATGGTTCCCTACTTGCAAATCATTGGTTTCCTTCCCACCATTTTATTGGCAATCCTCAAAGCTGCCGACACCGGACAGAACTTCTGGATTATCATTGCATGTGCATTAGCCGTCTTTGCAATCGTACAAATCATACAGGATACCTTCCTTGTCCCCAAAATCATGGGAAAGATTACCGGACTGAATCCTGCCATCATCCTTTTATCTCTTTCTATCTGGGGTTCATTAATGGGAATGCTCGGCATGATTATCGCCTTGCCACTAACAACTTTGATGCTCTCCTACTACCAACGCTTTATTATCAACAAAGAAAAAAATAAAATATGATGAAGTAGAAACTACTGATAATCAAGAAACAAGCCATAACGAGGAAAAATAATTGAAACTTTTTTCTACGGAATGCTTGCAAATTAAATAAAAGTAACTACCTTTGCACCCGCAATCAGGAAATAACTGATTCGCAAATAAGGATTGATTCGCTAGCTCAGCAGGTAGAGCACAACACTTTTAATGTT
>OJMK01002767.1_pt1 | contig 11417 bp, 10 predicted proteins | sample 1597201 | NCBI WGS metagenome assembly OJMK01 (sample SAMEA2452125, study PRJEB22498) | human gut metagenome | reverse complement strand
ATAATCCGAACTACATTATCCAAGTGGGTAATGTGTTCGGATTTATCATTTCTATTGAAAATGTTCTATAGTAAGCAAAGGCAGGGACAATTCTTGTCCTTGCCTTTGTTTATATTTTACACTATAATGATAAAAATGGGAACATTTTAAAAAATTTAGCGTCTATATAGATGTAACTAACAATATCAACAGTTTGGAATATTCTAAAAGGGAAGAAGTAAACGGCGATGGACAGAGGAAAAGGAAGGAGTATACCATGAAAAAAAGAGTCTTTGCCATTGTCCCAACAGTCATCTTGTGTATTCTTTTGTTCTATTTAATTAAACCCTCTCAATCCCCCAAATCCCCTTATCAAAATTTGACCCCGGTAAGCGGATTCTCTATTCAGGCTGTGCAAGCACAATACACTATTGATACTAAGCAGATATCTCTTTGCATAACAAATCATAGCGATAATAGCCCGGAACTCTATCTGCCATATCTCGAACAAAATATTAATGAAACATGGGTTATTGTAAAAAAATCCCCTCATATAAGAGATACAGATAATCTTCTTTACATCCCATCAGGAGAGACAATGAATGTAGATTTTTTTCTGACGGACTATGACCAACTATCTGTCGGTAAATACCGAATTATTTTCGGCTTAGCTCATAGTAATGACTTTTTTTACTTTCCTTTTGACATTGTTGATTCTTAGGTATAGAATGAGAGCAATTAAAAGTATAACAAGGCGGGAGCATCGGTTAAGATGTTCCCGCCTCTGTTATACCTTGTTCTCTTGTTAGGCCTGCTGCTTTGCTTTCCACTCGGCATATTCCCGCTGCCCGTCCTCGCTCTCGAAAAAGGCTTGTATCTCCGGGAGCAGGACACGGGCAAGGGCCTCTACAGGAGCTGCTGGCGCTTCGCCCTGAGGATATCAGCGAGGACGGCTCCGTCATTCATGTTGAATATGCCGTGAAGATGGTGAACGGTGTGCCGCAGCTCGGACCACCCAAGAGTGTCCGCAGCCGCCGAACCATTCCGATCCCGGAGCAGTTTTGCCCGTATGTACGCTATCTCCGCGAACACAGCGGCACACCCTACGTTTGGACCTGCTCCGGAGGGAACCCGCTCTATGGCGTTGGCTCCTTCCGCCGACGCTTCTATACGGCGCTGAAAAATGTCGGTCAGGTGCGTAAGCTCTCGCCGCATTGCTGCCGCCACACCTATGTGACGATGCTGCAGGCAAACGGTGTTCCCATGGAAACCATTGCGGCGCTCACGGGACACTCTGACATCAAAACGACCGAGGGCTATCTGCACCAGTCTGCGGATACGCTCGCAAAAGCGGTCGAAGTGCTCAACGGCAAGGCGGCCTCCTGAGCCGCCGGAAAGGAAACTATATGGATAAGAAGATCGCTATTCACACGATGGAGCTTTGGCTCGCAAATCTGCCGGTCACACCCGGCCATGTCCAGCACGGCACCCGTCCCGTCGTTATCGTGTCCAACGACGTGGCAAACAACTTCAGCCCAATCGTCACGGCCGTACCGCTGACGAGCAACCGCAAGGCAGCAACTCTGCCGACGCACGTCTGCCTGCGCGGCTATGGCCTTGCGGCCACCAGCATCGCCAAGTGCGAGCAGGTCATGGCGCTGGACAAGTCGTGCCTCATTCGCCGTCTGGGCGAGGTCTCCGATTGGTATGACCGCCTCGCCATCCAGCACGCGCTGGCCGAGCAGCTCGGCATCGAGCTGCAGGTCAACCTCGCGGCGTAAGGGGGGTGAGACAATATGGCGAAGACCTTTACGAACGACGAAAAGAGGGAGATCGAGGAAAAGGCGAAGTACATCCTCACAGCCATGGATGACATCGGTAAAAACGGCGACGCCTACTGCACGGACGAGCATCTGTTCCGCACCAGCAAGGCGGTGAGGCCGAACCTCACCGGACCGCAGTATCACACCGACAAGACGCTCCTGCTGCAGGCCGAGTTTCTCCATCGGGAGGGGTATCATCTGTATGCCCAACGGACGTGGGCCTACGAGGTGACTGCGGCGAAGCGGCTCGCCGACATCCTTAAGGACCCGACTCTTCCGGTTCTTGCGATTCCGAAGGAGCTCCGCGTCGGCGACATCCTCCTCAGCGAGCAGCAGCGCGAAGCAGTCGAGCTGGCTCTGAACAGCCGTCTTTCCGTCATCCTCGGCGGCGCGGGCTGCGGCAAGACCACGCTCATTGAAGCCATCGTGCATTGCTTCAGAGAGCGCAATGACGCTTTTGTGCCGTATGTGGTCGCCGCCCCGACCGGCAAGGCTGCGCGCAACCTCACCGAGCGCACCGGGATCGAGGCACGCACGGTCCACGGCGCGCTTGGGAAAAGCCCGGATGCAAACTTCCTGGACGCCGTTTCGTGGAACTGCATCGGACTGGTCGTCGTCGATGAGGCGTCGATGGTGTCCTTGGAGATGCTCGCCGGCATCCTCAACCGTGTTCGCAGGAATTGCCGCGTTGTTCTGCTCGGCGACCCGAATCAGCTGCTGTCCGTCGGGGCAGGAAACGTCCTTTCCGACCTTCTGACGCTCGGCGTCCCCTCTATCTGCTTGCAGCAGCAGTACCGTCAAAGCACGGATGCCGCGGCGCTGCGTCAGAATGTCGTGGACTTCCCGAAGCTGAACGGGGAGCACGAACTGCGGTGGGATGACAGCTTCCGCCTGCTTCCCGCGGATGACCGCGCCATTCCCGACCTTCTGTGCGAGGAGGCTGCGCAGCGTTACCGGGCGGGCGAGAGCATTCAGGTCCTCTCGCCGGTGAGGGTAAAAACCGGCTTTTCGGTGCAGGCGCTTAACACGCGCCTGCAGAACGAAGTCAACCCGCTGACGGCGGAAAAGCCGACATGGGGAAAATTCCGTGACGGCGACCGTGTCATCGTTACCCAGAACAACGCTTATTACAACATCTGCAACGGCGATGTCGGTGTGCTGCATATTCGCGGAGAGAAGCCGCACCGTGTCGCCACGCTGGCAGTCAGGGGTACGCTGAAGACATGGCAAATCGACCGTGGACAGGGCGAATACGGCATCGGTCATGATGACGCGCCCCCGCCGCAGCTTGCGCGCGCCTATGCGTTGACGGTACACAAAAGTCAGGGCAGCCAGTACGACACCGTCCTCATGCCGGTGAGCATGGCGACTGCAAGAATGTTGTATCGCAACCTGCTCTACACCGCGATCTCACGAGCAGGGAAGGAGGTCATCCTCGTGGGGAGCCGCGAGGCGCTGAACACCGCGATGCAGTGCATCCCGTACCCGCGCAAATCCAAGCTCGTCGCCCGAACCAATCTGCTGCGCCTTGGGCGCAGCGCGTGAGGCGGCATGGAGAGAAGGGAGCTGCCGCGCTATCCCGTCATTGACGCTGCCGCTACGGGCCGAAACCTCCGCCGCCTGCGGCTGGAGAAGGGGTACAGCGTGAAGGAGCTGCAGGAATACCTCGGTCTGGGCTGCCCGCAGGGCGTGTACCAATGGCAGGCGGGAAGGAGCCTTCCGAGCGTAGATAACCTCTACGCGGTCTCAAGGCTGTGGGGCGTGAGCATGAATGAAATTCTGGTGGAAAGGGAAAGCGCATAGAACAGCGGAGACCGAAGCGGTTCGCTTCGGCCTCCGTTTCCTGTATTTTACAGCAGGGCGTGAAAAAAACCAACTTGAACGTTTTTCGAATGACCGTATCGCAATCCCTCCCACGGAACAGGGATTTCTGAAAGATAAAAAGATAAAATGCCGCGGAGAGCGGAGCGTTGCAGGCCTCGTTCAAATCGGGTACTGACGATACGCTCCCCCCTGCCGTTCAGCATCCCGTTTCGCTCTTGCCGCCCGGCTTTTCAACACGCATCGTTTGAATTTCCGCCTGCTTGAAGAGGATGCAGCCGCAATGTCCCTTGAAGGTGGGGAAGCAGATGATCTTCAGATCCGTGTCGATCTCCAGGCTGTGATCTATGATCTCCAGCGTTTCGCCGAACAGCGCTGTGCGCTCGTAGACCCGCAGCCACTTGTCGTCCATATTGGGGAAAATGCTGCTGAAGGAGCGGTCGATGAGCTGCTCCAGCGGCTTTTTTTCCAGCCTCGCCAGCGCCTCGTTGGCGTAGCGGAATATCCAGTCCACGGCGGCGCGCTTCTCGTTGAAGACCATCTCGATGTCGGTAAATGCAAAGGGTGCGCTGTCATAGCTGGCATAATGCCGCTGATAGTCTTCCCGCGTGGCAGGCGCGTCGCTGTTGGACAGGCTCTGCGCGATCTGCCGCCAATCGGCGCGCAGCTGTTCCTTGAGCTGCTGCTTTCTCCGGTGGGCGTAGTCCAGCGTTTCACCGTTGATGAGCTCGATCTGCCTGCCAATGGCATGGATGCCCTTGGCGGCCACCAGCGTGGCGCGGTCGGTGCGGATAAAGCCGCTGCCCAGCATCTGCTCCAGTTCTTCTATGGTGGTGTAGGTTTCGTAGGTCCTGCCGCCGGAGGCATGGATGACCGCCCGACGCCCCGCCAGCTGAATATAGAGAATGTCCTCCACCGGCAGGCTGATGTGCCTGCGGTTAGAAATGACGGAAATACCGTTGGATCTCATAGTGCTCCCTCACGATCTGCTTTTTTTCACAGAATACCACGGTCTTTGATGCAAAGCAAGCAAAATGCGCTATTCGCGCAAGGTTTTGCGCTGTTCACGCAAGGTCTATTGCAATTCGCGCGATGTTACGCTAAACTGCGCAGTATAGAAGCGGGAAGGGCTGCGATCGTGCGGCACTCATCCCCAGCGGGAAAGTCCTGCGGGAGAGCCTTTCCGAGCGAGGGAGGAACGCCTATGAAGAAAAAACAAATGCGTATGCTCCTTGTGACGGGCATACTGGCTGCCGCATTGACTGCCTGCGGCAGTCCGGAGAAAAGCAGCGCTCCTGCGGTGAGCGCAGGCACGGACACAGGGCTGAATGCCGAGAGCAAGCCGGCGACCCAGTACACGATCGACGCCAACCAGCAGGTATACGCGCTTTTGGACTTTGCGGATACCACAGAGCTTGAAAGTGCGAACCGGGGCTTTCTCGCCGCGCCGGACACGCTGGATCTTCGCGACGAGGAAGGAAGAGCCGTGTGGACGCAGGACGCCTATGCCTTTCTCGACAAGGACGCGCCGGACACCGCAAACCCCAGCCTTTGGCGGAACGCGCAGCTAAACCACATTTACGGCCTTTTTGAGGTCACCGACGGCATCTATCAGGTGCGCGGCTACGATATTGCCAATATCACCTTCGTCCGCAGCGAGCACGGCTGGATCGTCATGGACTGCGGCAGCAGCAGATATACCGCGGAGGAGGCGCTGAAGTTCTTCCGCTCCGAGATGGGCGATGGGCGGATCGTCGCCGTTGTGGTCAGCCATGCGCATGTGGACCACTATGGCGGTATCGAGGGACTGATCGCGCCTGAGGAGGTCGCGGACCGCAGCCTGCCGCTCGACGAGCAGCTCGCCTCCGGAAAGACCGCGATCATCGTGCCGAAGGGCTATGCGGACGCGGTGATGAAGGAAAACGTCTTTGTCGGCACGGCAATGAAGCGGCGGGCGTTTTTTCAGTATGGCTCCATGCTGCCCTACGGCGAGCAGGGCCGTCTTTCGGTTGGCATCGGACTGACCGCGGTGCAGAACGGCGTCGGCTATATTGCGCCGAGCTACGAGGTCGCAGAGCCGGTTTTTGAAACGACCATCGACGGCGTGAGGGCCATCTTCCAGCAGACGCCGGGGACGGAATCCCCTGCCGAGATGAACACCTATTTCCCCGACAGCAAGGCGCTGTGGATGGCGGAGAATTGCAGCGGGACGATGCACAATCTCTATACGCTGCGCGGCGCGGAGGTGCGGGACGCGAACGGCTGGGCGCGTTACATCACCGAGGCGCAGTCGCTCTTCCCCGACGCCGAGGTCGTCTTTCAGGCGCACAACTGGCCGCATTGGGGTAAAGAGAGCGTCAGCGAATATCTGACCAACACGGCGGCGGTCTACAAGTTCATCCACGACCAGACCCTTTTGTACATCAACGAGGGGTACACCTCCACAGAGATCGCCACCATGATCCGGCTGCCGGAGGACTTGGAACGGGTGTGGTATACCCGGCAGTATTACAGCACGCTGAAGCACAATGTCAAGGCGGTCTATCAGAAATACATGGGCTGGTACGACGCAAACCCGATCCATCTGGATGAGCTGGAGCCGAGCGAATATGCCAAAAAGCTCGTGGCGTACCTCGGCGACACCGGCAGGGTGCTTGAGATGGCGCGCGCCGATTATGAAAAGGGCGAGTATCAGTGGGTCGCGCAGATCACGAACACGCTGGTATTTGCCGACCCGGAAAACCGTGAAGCCCGCTGCCTGTGCGCGGACGCGCTGGAGCAGCTTGGGTATCAGGCGGAGTCCGGCGCATGGAGAAACGCTTACCTCGTAGCGGCCTTTGAGCTGCGAAACGGCACCGGGCAGTATCCAAAGGCAGCCAAGCTGGGCGTCGGCACCACCGCGCAGGGCATGGACGCACAGACCATGCTGGATTACATGGGTATCGTCATGGATACGGAAAAGCTCCAAGACCGCTCCTTCACCATAAATCTCAAGCTGACGGATGCTGACGATTATCTGCTCAAGCTCCACCACGGCGTGCTCCTGTACTATAAGGATGCACTTTCGGACGACGCCGACCTGACGATCGCCATGCCCCGGATCGGAATTCTTGCCATAACGAGCGGAAACCAGGAGAAAATCGAAAAACTCGTCACCGTTGAAAAGGGTGGTGCGGCGTTGTTCCAGACGCTTTGCGACAGCATGGCGGCATTCGACCTGTATTTCAACATCATCGAGCCGTAATGCGACCGGACAAGAAACCCGACCGTCGATCGATCTGTTCTGTATAAGGAGGATATTATGAAGAAAATCGCAATACTGCTGCTCTGCATTGTCATACTGCTGTCCGGCTGTGCGGGGACTGCCAAGCCGGAGGACGCTTTGCCTGCCGGAGATGTGTGGGAAATCATCGAGGAGGCGTACATTTACGCATTCCCGCTGGTGCTGATGGACGCGACGAAGACTTCCGCAACGAATACGGAGGAGCCTGTCCCCGGCAAGGCGCCTGTCAATCAGTTCATGCACGGCGTGGCGCTTGCCAACGCGCAGTTCAAAAACGTGGTAAGCCCGAATGTGGACACCATCTACTCACAGGTGTGGTACGACCTGGGCGAGGAGCCGATGGTCTATGTGCTGCCGGAAACGGATCGCTTCTGCAAGGTGCAGGTGCTTGACGCATGGACGAATACCATCGCTGTCCTCGACCGTGCCGGCGCCTATGCGATCACGCGCTCAAATTGGAGCGGCGACCTGCCGGAGGATGTGGTCCGCATCGATGTTCCTACCGCTATGGCGTGGTCCATCACCAGAACTGTGCTCTCCGGCGAGGCAGACCTTCCGAATGTGTATGTCATTCAGGCGGGCATGAAGCTCCTGCCGCTGTCCGCCTACCTGAGCGAAGAAGCGTATCAGCCCCCGAAGGGGAGCTATCAGGAGGAAAACAACTATGTTCCCGTCAACAAGGTCCTCTCGCTGGATCCGGGCACATTCTTCAGCAAGGCAAACGCACTGATGGAGAGCAATCAGCCGTCCGCTGTTGACGCAGAGCTGCTGGAAAAGCTCGCGGCAGTCGGCGTTGGCCCCGGTATGAAATTTGACGCAGCCGTTTTGACCGGGGATGTGCAGACGAGCTGGCAGGAGATGCTTCAGGGTCTTCGCCCGAAGCTCGCGGCAGAGGGCATGAAGTATTCCAACAAGCTGGGTCAGTGGAGCTATTTCGGCGCGCCGATCGGGGATTTCGGTACGGAATATGCCTACCGTGCGCTGGTGGCGATCGCCGGGCTTGGGGCAAATACCGTGGAGATAGCCCTGTATCCCAAGACGGATAAGGACGCTGACGGGAATCCCCTGACGGGAGAGAAGTCCTATCTGCTCCACTTTGAGAGCGATCCGCAGGTTCTTGATGGCGGCTTCTGGTCGATCACCGCATACGGCGACGACGATTTCCTCATCGATAACCCCATCGACCGCTACTGCATCAACGATCGCTCGGGGCTGAAGCGGAATGACGACGGCTCTGTGGATGTGATCTTGTCGAAGGACGCGCCGGCAGACACGACGAACTGGCTCCCGGTCGCGGACGGTGGCTTCCACCTCTTTATGCGCATCTATACGCCGGATATGGAGGCGCTCAAGACCTGGACGGCGCCGACTATCACGGCGATCGGCTAAAGGGAACCTTGTTTGAAAGCCGCCCTTTCATAGACACAAAAGCTGGCGGGGAGCGCAACTCCCCGCCAGCTTTTTCTTGCCTTCCGCTTTTGAAGCATCGTCTTGTGTCGCATCAGAGTGACGCTCTATCCCCTGCGCAGCGGTGTAGTCTAAGAATCCGCGCTTACAGGTATTTCTCCCTCAGGTATTCTGCTTCCTGCCTGGTGATCGACCGGTTCCGTTGGCAGGCGTTGATGCTGCCGTAGAGCTCTCCTCGCAGGCAATCGAGGCAGGACACATTTTCCCGCAGCCCGCGCTTGTATTCCTCCAGCGCGTGTAGCAATGACGCCAGCAGGTCCCGCTCATAGCGCGGGAGGATCTCTGGCGATCCGGCAGTCGTTTACTCGGCGGAATTTCCCACATAGAACTCCGCCATGTCATCCAGTCTCAGACAGGCCAGCCGGCGGTGCTCTGAGCGCAGGTTCCCGCAGCCGCAATCGATGTCGATGATGTTATTTCCATGCCAAATGCGGTGCTCTTCATCCGTTTTCCCCGTTAGAAAGCATGTCGGTGTGTGCCCCACAATGCAGATGGTGTCGGGATAAGGACTCCTGCTGTCGGGAGTCACACGACCCCAAATGCGTGTATTCCGATCCTCCGACGGGCAGCCGTGAACAAGATGAAACTTCCGTCGGCTGACCTCGAGATCCAGATGATCCGGCAGACCGGCCAAAAAGCGCAGGATCAAGCCTCGCTCCGTTGGCATCCTATGATAGAGCAGCTCCCGATAGGTGGGCATTCCCTCGTTCTGCCGCCAGAGGTCCCGCGCCCCGAATTCATTTTTAGGGCCGAGCGTGTCAAGACACATCTGCTCATGATTGCCAAGGAGCATGGTCATATTGGGCGCAGCCATGATCCAGCGCAGGATATCCACGCCCATCACCCCGCGGTCAATCACATCTCCGATGATGTATAAATGGTCGGCATCAGAGAAGCGGATCAGCTCCATCATCCGCTCAAGCTTGTCCAGATCTCCGTGAATATCCGAAACGCAGTAGATCATAGCAGCACCTCTTTTTCCCGCTGGCTGAAGGAGTCGTGAGAAAGAGGTGTCGCTAAACCAATGTCCTAATGGCGGCGACTGTGCAAAGCGGAAAGCACCGTCCATTTCTCATGGCCATCAGCCTTGCGGTGGAATTCATGCCCGTTGGTGGCCTCTTGCACCTCCAGGTAGTACCACGCCCCCTCTGGATTGTCCGGCCATACCTTCATGCCGGAAAGAAGGTCGTCCTTGCTACCGGGATTACGGCGCAGCACCCGGTTGATCATGGTGACCGCCTCGGCCCGGGTGATGGGCCGATCTGGGCCAAAGGTCCCGTCGGGATAGCCCTGCACCCAACCCAGGGCGGCAGCTTGCCGGATATACTGCTCCGCCCAGTGCCCGCCGATATCGGAGAAGTCTCTGTCCTCCGCGGCTCCGCTCTGGTCAAAGCGGGCGCAGACCGTGGCGAACTCTGCCCGGGTGATGGGGGCATCCGGGGCAAAGACATCGGTTGTCCGTCCCACAAACACGCCGAGCCGCGCCAATGTGGAAACCTCCGTGACATACCATGCGTCCGCCGGCACATCATCGAAGGAGTTTTCCGTCGTTTGGCTCTCCATGCGGATATCCTTTCGCAGCAGGCGGTAGAAAATAGCCGCCACCTCGGCGCGGGTAATATTATTGAGCGGTCCGACACGACCATCGGGATAGCCGTAGACATAGGCGAAGTGATCATCGCTGTTCAGCCACGCCGGAGCGGGGGTTGCCGACCAGCCGGCATACACCGTCCTGTTTTTATCCATGCGGACGGTGTTCAGCTGTGTTGTCAGCTCCGCCTCACCATACCAGCCGATAAAGGCGTAGCCCTCCCGCAGGGGCGTTTTATCAAGTATCACGACTGTCCCTGCCGGATACCGCTCGCTGGGGTAGGCGGCTCCGCCATTGGACTCATAGTGAAGCGTGTAGCGCGTGGGACCTCGCCGGAGCTTCCTCCGCTGGGGCTTGTGCTGCCGGCTGGCTTGCTGAGAATGATGTAGGGTGAGAACTCCTTGGCATGAATGATGACCGCCGCGTTGTCCGCGTCCACCGAGGATGAGGCAGCCCTGACCGTGCTGCCGTGGATGTAGAGCACCCGAACTGTCCTTCCACTGTAATTCTGCCCAGTGGTCAGATGGATGGCAAAGGTATCGTCCAGCTCCGTGATGGCGAAGCCTTCTACCTGATCAAAGGCGCTGCCAGCCATTTTCGCCTCGGCGCCCAGCTCCACCGTCAGCTGCCACACCTGCGCCGTCTCGCTGCCGTCCATGTGCGGCGATAAAAGCGCCAGCTCGCCCTCGTCGGGGTCTCCCGTGAGGCGGACGCCGACGGTCAGCGTCACGTCGACGCTGTCCGCGCCGGCAGAAAGCAGCCGGAGGAGCATGGCCGCGTGCTCCGCGTCAAGCTCCGGCGGCGCGCCCTGCGCCAGCAGTGCGCGGATCCACTCCTCCACCTGCGCGCGCAGCCACGCCTGGCTCTCCTCGCTCACGTCCGCGGAGATCTCCTGCTGCTGCTGATCCGTGCCGATGGCCACGCTGACGTCCACGTCCACATCCACCCGGATGTTCAGCCGCTGCCTGATCCACTCGTCCACGGTGAGCCACTGGGCGCTGACCGTGGTGGCGGTGTTGACGGGGATCTTCTCTCCGGGGCGCTTGACGGCGCTCCCGACCTTCCAGCCGGTGAACACATGGCCATCTTGGGTGGGCGCGGGCAGGAGCGTGTGCTGCGCCCCCTTGGCCACAGACACCGGGTCGTAGCCCGTGTCTGTGCTGCCGTTCAGATCATAGGTGACGGTATAGTAAGCCCCATGGGCGGCCTTGATGGTATGGGTCTGCGTGGAGGCGTCGAGCGTTCCCTGCGGCAGGATAGCCGTCGGCATGTGGGCAAACTGGTAGCTCCAGCGCAGCGCAGCGCTGCTTCTGTCCCGGTACCAGCCGTCGATGGGCTTTTCCGTGGCGGTGAGGGTCAGGCCGCCCGGCAGCGCGCCCAGCGTGAGCGTGCCTCCGTAGCCGTAGTTGAACACATCGTCCGCCGATTCGGCGGCGGTGTTGTCGTACCAACT
>OJMK01002764.1_pt1 | contig 11444 bp, 17 predicted proteins | sample 1597201 | NCBI WGS metagenome assembly OJMK01 (sample SAMEA2452125, study PRJEB22498) | human gut metagenome | reverse complement strand
ACCTTCCACCAATAATCAATTTTAAATAATTGCCCTAAATCCATAATTATATTTATTGAAAATATTCTTTTCCTCGTATATTTTTCTGTTCCAGTATAATTAGCCTGCTTTTCTTTAATTTCTGCAAGTATCTCCTCAATGCGATCAATCATTCCAATCTTTCATATCACGATATAATTCAATATATTTAGAAATAGGGTGCGATTTGTTGTTTGTACCATACTCTCCATAGAACTCTAAATCCACTCGTTCCGTTCTGTTTGTTCTATTCTTACTTTTCCTATCTAAAGGATAACTTTGAGAACCTCCTGTTCCAACTTTTAAATACTTTATGGTTTTAATAAAGTGTTCATGGATACTTAAAACCTCCAATGCAACTCTTCTACCTGTACTTGGACTAACATTATCTTTTACTTTAATAGCTAACTCGCATAAAGCAGTTAGTATTTCAGGAGCAGAGATAGGTTCTTCGTGTGATACTACAACGGATTCGCAGGTTTCACCTTTCTGATATTGACATCTAAAATAGTTATCTCTCTTAGCTTTTACCATATTTTCTATAATCTTTCAGCTAAATCTTTCACATCCTCCGCAGACTTCACCTCATGTACGGTATCGCCTACTTTTACGAAGCCGATAATGTCTCCGGTATTCTCTTTCTCAAATAGTTCGGTTATGGGAACATTCAATGCAGAAGCAATCCTTTCCAACGTATCCAATGTCGGACTAGATTTTCCATTTACGATATTACTCATATTAGCTTGTGTAATCCCAACTTTTAAAGCAAAAGCTGTTATCGATTCACCCCTGTCTTTTAGAATTTCTTTCAATCTCAAACTCATGTTATATCATATTTAGTATGGTACAAAATTATTAAATATATTGTAAACAAGATGCATATACAATGAATTATATTGTAATTAATATTATTTAACTCACCAAGCATTGTTTATTATATTGTTTACAATATATTTGCAATATCAAATACGATATAATAATCCAAACAATAAATACAGAAGGTTATGGCAACAACTTACAGAAATCAACTAAGGGACATTTTAAATCTCGCTTGGCAGTTTGTTCGCAAAAACGGTTATTCAATGAGTGAAGCGTTAAAATGCGCATGGGCTAATTTGAAGCTGAAAGCGGCTTTGAAAGTGAAGGTAGTAGAGTTCTACTTCAAAAAGACAGATGGCACTTTACGTCAAGCCTTTGGCACTCTCAAAGCGAATCTTATCGGTGAGGTAAAGGGTACAGGCAGAAAGCCGAATGATAATCTGCAAGTGTACTGGGACACTGAAAAAGAAGAGTATAGATGTTTCAAGAAGTTTAACCTTATTAGAATAGCATAACAATTAAAAGATATAAGATCATGGCAGCAAAAAAGATTGATGAAAAGAAAACATTGAAGTATGCGGTAGCATTTTACTTCTGTACATCAGGTAAAATAAATTTCATGTTAGGCAATAAGATGTACCAGTATATAAACACTGTTTATGACCAAAGAGAAGACGGTAAAGGTTTCAATACTTGTGAGGTAGTTTACAACTACAAGGCTCAAAAGTATGAGGTTCTGAACGTAGATACAGAGATAGGCAACAAAGAGATCACGATATTATAAGTTTGACCAGCAGGGCTTTCGCCCTGCGCAATATAGAAAGATTATGAACGTAAATGAAGTTACAGTAGGTTTAAGATATAGAGTATCAGGTGATTTGTCTAATGGCCGTCATGCAGACGGTACGCCACGTATATCGCACGATGATGTAGTAAGAGTAGTAAAGCGAATTACAGATACCCATGTGATTTTAGAATGTGGACGTAGGTTTATCATTAACGACAACCTCAAAATAGAGAAGTTCTAAGTTTAACCGGCAGGGCGAAAGCCCTGCATAATCCCTATATGTTATGAATACATATTATAAGTTTTGTCCAAATGTATTTCTTGCAAAATGTGATGCAATGCACGAAAAAGGTGACGTTATCGAAGTGACCACCAAATATGGTAAAGAGAATGAAAGCATAGTGTTTAACTTGATATTTGAACGGGACGGGTTTTATTATTATTCAATCGTCCGGACTGACGGGTTTAACGTTCAAGAGTGGGCGAAACGTAAAGCAGAACGTCGATTAGATTGGGCCACATCGGCAGATAAAAAGAGTGGTGAATACGTTGAGAAATCAAATAAAGACCGGGATTTTCTTTCATTAGGCGAGCCTATAAAAGTCGGTCATCATAGCGAAAGACGACACAGAAAAGCAATTGAGGATGCTTGGAATAACATGGGTAAGAGTATCGAGTTTGACGAGAAGGCCAGAGAACATGAAAGAATAGCCCAATATTGGGAAAGCAAAGCTAATACTATAAATCTTTCAATACCTGAAAGCGTAGACTACTATGAGCATAAATTAGAGGTTGCCAAAGAATATCATGAGGGGTTAAAATCCGGTAAGTATCCTCGTGAACATTCGTACTCTTTGACCTATGCTAAAAAGGCTGTTAATGAGGCACAGAAGAATTTCGAGTTAGCAAAGAAACTTTGGTTATAAACTCGGTAGCCTTCTGGCTACCCCAATACACACGATTATGAAAGTATATGTAGTACAAAAATTGCACAACGGTTGTGACTGTGAGAACTTCGGTATATTCTCAACAGAAAAAAAAGCAAAGTCCTTCATTGAAAGTCATTACCCATGTGATCCTAATATGTTTGTGACAGAAGTTGAACTTGATAAACCAGTTTCTTTTTGATATGAAAGCAAAAGAGGATAGGCATTGTAGTTTATGTAAGTTCTACGAGTGCGTGAATTTCTTCGTGTATTGCAAGAAGTTGCAGCACCGCATTAAGGCTTCAAGAAAGAACGGTTGTAAACACTTTGAAAGAATATGAATAAGAGAGAAGCAAAGATATTGGCATTAGAAACCTTTGCCAATAACGTAGAAATCCTTATTGAATCTGTTGGTGTATCTGACGCAATCCGAGCACCTAAAGACTGTGATTGGATTAACGCTGCCTTTGATGAACTGGCTGATAGTTTGCAGAAAAGAGCGGATAAGTTGAAGTCTAACAAGAAAAGTAAATGATTATGAATTCAATAAACGAAAACGGTTGTAGCATATGCCAACCCGGTAAAGAGAATTACACTACCTACAACACCAAGTTGAAAGGTAAGAGAGTGAGAATGTATCAGTACGACTACCGTACTGAAAATGGTGATCTGTTTTCTTGTTGCGCAGCTAACTTAGTGTCGTGTAGAGAGAAAAAGAGATAGGTGGTTGAAAGGGGAAAAAAAACAGTGTCTTATTAACACTGTTTTGAAATAATTTTGTATATTTGTAGTGCGGGTTAGAGAAGTGGACTATCTTGCTACTTTGACTTGGTAGAGAACGGCGGTTCGAATCCGTCACCCGCTACGATTAATTATGAATTAAAAATTGACACGATTATGAAAATTTTGACGCTTAGTATTAAGCAGAAGCATTTCGATGAAATATTAGCCGGTAAAAAAACTCACGAATACCGTGAAATCAGACCAACCAACGCTAAGAAGTATATTACTTATCTCTGTGGTGGCAAAGAATACAAGGTTGATGAAGAGTTACCGGAAGAGGGTGAAGTCGATTTGAAGCCAATCAAGTACGATGCGATCAAGTTCTTGACTGGCGAGTATAAGGGTAAACGGCCGTACATAATCGTGGAAGTTAAGAGGGAAGAGGTGGCGATTCTTACTGACGAAAATGGTGAGGATATCGTGTATGAATACAACGGGGAAGAATACCTCGCTGCCCAGATAGACTATACGTTAGGTAAAGTGTTGGAGAAACATATAGATTGATTGTTTAATTTTAAATTTATTGCTGAGTCGCAAGAAGAGTAAACAGGGTAGTCGGGCCACGTCGGAACATGAACGGTGCCGGTGCCGGAGGTAGATTAGTTGCTAATCGTAGAGGTACAGCGAGTGCCACACAATTGGGATCGCGTAGACAGCGTTATGCGGATCTTCGTGTTTCATTAGGTATGTCGGGTGGGTAATCATGAGTAAGGTGGAGCAAGCGAACCAGTATATAGACCTCATTCGGGTAAAATCGAATGAGGCTTTACTGTTTTTATCCTTGGGTAAAGATTCTCTTGTTCTACTTGATTTGATCCATTCGAAGTTTGACCGTATCGTTTGTGTATTTATGTACTTCGTCAAGGACTTAGAGCATATAAATCGGTGGATAAACTGGACTAAAGCCAAATACCCGAAGATAGAGTTTGTTCAGGTGCCACATTGGAATCTCACCTACATTCTCAGATGTGGTATGTACTGTGTCCCAAATTCCAAAGTTAAACTGTTGAAACTGGCTGATGTGGTTAAAGTTATGCAGCTTACTCATGGTATCTATTACACCTTCTTGGGGATGAAGAAAGCGGACGGAATGAACCGCAGACTTATGCTGAAAGGCTATGAGGTGAATGGGTATGAGAATAACGGTATGGTCTATCCTTTGGCTGATTGGACGCAAAAGGATATTCTTGCTTACATGAAGCAACACAACTTGCCTGAACCTGTCAGATATTCACTGAAAGCCAGTTCGGGAGTTGGTTTCAACCTCGATTGTATGCTTTGGATGGAGAAGAATTACCCACAAGACTTACAGAGAATTTATAAAGTTTTCCCGATGGCTGAACGAGTGCTTTGGGAATATTACAATAAACAAAAATAATAGGAGGATTGCTGAGTTAGAAGAAGAACAAAAACGGCAGAGGAAATAGGGAGACAAACTATGCGTGCACTTGCTACTAATAGTCAAAATGTATCACGTGGTGGAATAAATAGGCAAAGTAGAATACTTCGTGCAAATGCAGGTGTATTGCTCCCGATTTATCAAAGGCAAGGAAATAGAGCCGCAGTAAATGCGATGCGTTCACGATTGGGGTTAGCTAATGGATAATATGGAACTAAGTAAATATATAAAGAGTGAATCGATGGAGCTAAACCGCTCTGCCATTCATTTCGCCGATTATAATCCCCGAAAGCTATCCGATGAATCACGCAAAACTCTAAAACGTGGTATCAAAAAGTTTGGATTGGTTGGAGGAATTGTCGTGAACAAGCGTACTGGACTTACCGTAGTTAGCGGACACCAGCGTTTGTCTGTCATGGACGAATTGCAGAAGTTTCCTGATAACGACTATAAAATTCGTGTCGATGTCATTGACGTGGACGAGCAGCAGGAAAAGGAGTTGAACATTTTGATGAACAACCCTAACGCACAAGGTACATGGGATTTCGATGCTCTTGCTCGTATCGTTCCAGATATTGATTGGAAAGATGCAGGACTCACCGATGCCGACTTGAACATGATAGGCGTTGACTACCTTTTACAGACCGAGGAAGAAAGCTCCATTGCAGACGCTCTGTCTGATATGATGACACCGGTTGCTGAACAGAAAGAAGCCGAGAAAGCCGTCAAGCAGCTGGAACGTGCCGAGAAGGTAGCTCACATGAAGGAAGTCAAGCAGCAGGTAAAGGAGAACGCACAGAAGCAAGCCGAGAACATGGATGCTTATGTAATGTTGTCCTTTGACACCTATGAGGCTAAAGCCGCCTTCTGTGAGAGATTTGGATACGATCCGGATATGAAGTTCATAAAGGGAGAGGTGTTTGATGAACAAGTAGAAAGAATTGATTAATAACTAAAAAATTTAGGAGGATTGTTGAGTCAGAAAGAAGACATACAGACAATTAGCCGAACAAGCAAGACGAATAATGTATAACGCAGGAAGACAATATGGTCTTGGCACGCAAAGGCAACATACTATTAGAGATAGAGCTAAATCCGCATTTACGAAATACGAAGGTAGAATTAGCAGATATTTTTCGAAAAAAGGAATGGATATTTATGGTGACATTCCCGTGTCACGTAGGGTGTATGTGGGGAATAGTAACGGATAATAACATGATTGGAGATTTTATTCTTTGGCTTAAAAAAGTATTGAAACAAAATTTCTTCTGCATCCATCGCTATGTTTGGAGAGAGCATTTAGATTTCCGATATGAGAAATGCGAAAAGTGTTGTAAATTGAAGTGATATGAATAGTAGTGAATCTCAAAAAAAGAAAGGTAAAGGAGGAAGAAAGCCCAAGTTTGACTATACAAGCGAGGACTTTCTTTCTCTCGTGGAAGCGTATGCCAAAAAGGGGTTCACTGACAAAGAAATCGCTTTCGCACTTGATATAGCACCCGAAACTTTTTGCATTAAGAAGAATGAGTACCCTCAATTATCTCAAGTCTTAGCGCGTGGGCGCGCAACCATCAATGCGACTGTCCGCGCTAAGTTCCTTGCGATGGCTCTTGGTGGCATCAAGACGAAAAGCACCGTTGTAAGGAAGCTCCGTGATTCAGAGGGGAACTTGACAGGTGAAGATGAGTTACAAGTCAGCGAAAGCGAGCTGGCTCCCAATCTTCAAGCCATGTCCGTTTGGTTGTACCACCATGATGAAGACTGGAGAAAGGTTGAACGTAAGCAGGATGAAGATGCCGACATCCCAACCGACATAAACCATGGTATTAGTATTGATTCATGGATTAAAGACAAGCTGAAATGATAGTTCCACAAAAAATTTACCATCCATTGTACGAGGATAAGGATAAGTTTATCATCCTTGTCACTGGAGGACGTGGGTCGGGTAAATCTTTTAACGCTTCCACCTTCATAGAGCGATTAACCTTTGAAATGACCCCGTTAGAGAAGATTGTGCATCAGATTCTCTATACCCGTTACACGATGGTTTCCGCTAGTATGTCTATCATTCCGGAAATGATGGAGAAGATAGACCTTGATGGAACTACCAAGTATTTCAAGACCACCAAGACGGATATAGTCAACAAAATGACAAAGAGTCGTATCATGTTCCGGGGAATTAAAACTTCATCCGGCGTGCAGACGGCAAAACTGAAATCTATTCAGGGTATAACTACTTTTGTCTGTGATGAAGCGGAAGAGTGGACCAGTGAGGACGAGTTTGACAAGATTATGCTCTCCATCCGTAAGAAGGGTATTCAGAACCGGATTATCATCATAATGAATCCTTGTGATTCCAATCACTTCATCTACAAGAAATACATTGAGAAAACCCATAAATTGGTGGAGATTGACGGCGTACAGGTTCAAGTTTCAACACATCCGAATGTACTTCATATCCATACTACATACTTTGACAACTTGGAAAACCTTTCCCCGGAGTTCTTGAAAGAAGTCGAGGACATGAAGGCGAACAATCCCGAAAAATACGCTCATGTGGTCATTGGTCGCTGGGCTGATGTAGCGGAAGGCGCTGTGTTCAAGAAGTGGGGTATTGTGAAAGAGTTCCCACGGGAATGCAAAAAGGTAGGAATAGGGCAGGACTTCGGATTTACTAATGATCCTTCCGCTGCTGTAAGATGTGGCATTATTGATAACCGTTTGTATGTTGATGAACTTTTCTATGAAACGGATATGCTTTCGTCGGCTATTGCCAACAGGTTAAAGCCTTTCTCTATGAAAGTGTTTGCTGATTCACAAGATCCTCGATTGATTCAAGAGATAAAGAACAGAGGCGTGAATATCTATCCGGTAGATAAGTTCCCCGGTTCAATCAAAGCGGGTATTGATAAGATTAAAGACATGGAGTTCTTTGTAACAGAACGCTCTTACAATCTTATTGCTGAACTTCGGAAATATGTTTGGGACAAAGATAAAGATGGAAACTACATCAATGAGCCAATAGATGAATATAATCATTTGATGGATGCCATTAGATATTATGTATTGGGTTGTTTGCTTGGACGCATTTTGAAGCCGAAAGATTTAACAGGAATATTCACGCATTAAAAATATTGTAGAGTCAAAAGTTTAGAAGAAATATTAGCATTACCAGACATCGGGCAGAAAATAAGCTATTTGAAGAAAGGGCGGAAGACCGAACTGCCCGACCGTTGTAAGTTGTGGGATGATTGGAATCCGGAACGCCATGAAATCATGGTAAATAAAGAAAAGTACCCGGATAGAAAGGTTCTTGAAAAGGAAGCGGAGAAAGTTTTCGATGAAAAGACCGGAAATACTTACGAAACAGAAGCGCAGTACAAGCCCGAACCGGTGAACCGTATCTCTATCCCTTTGGAACAGGATATAGTGAACATCCAAACGGCTTTCACTGTTGGCACAGAACCGTCACTTGATTGCACTCCAACAGATGATGGCGAAAACAAGCTATTGAGTGCTTTGAAGGCTGTATTCAAGTCCAATAAAATCAAGTACCAGAACAAGAAGATAGTTCGATCTTGGCTTGCCGAGCAAGAAGTGGCTGAGTATTGGTATGTTACTGATGATGATTCCTTCTGGGAGAAGTTTTGGAAGAAGGTAAAGACCGCTTTCGGTGGGAAAGTAAAACCCACCAAGAAGCTGAAAAGTGTATTGTGGTCTCCATTCAGAGGTGATACGCTCTATCCTTTCTTCAATGATGAAGGGAAGATGATTGCTTGCTCCCGTGAGTACAAGAAAAAGCTCATGGATGATACGGAAATCACTTGTTTTATGACCATCACGGATAGGATGGTATATCAATGGGATTTGTCTAAGGGCTACGAGGAAAGACTGGCTTTCGTTCATGGATTTAAGAAGATGCCGGTTATCTACGCTTACCGCCCAGAATCATATTGTAAGAAGATTAAGACTTTCCGTGTGAGATTAGAGAAACTTCTTTCCAATTATGCCGATTGCATCGACTATCATTTTTTTCCACTGTTGAAGTTGATAGGTGATGTAGAGGGATTCATGGGTAAGGTTAAGGATAGAATGGTAAAACTTACAGGAGAAGGTGCGGACGCTCAATACTTGACGTGGAACCAAGTTCCAGATACGGTTAAATTCGAAGCTGAAACGCTTACTAACATGGCTTACGATATGTCGAACACTCCGAGAATATCCTTTGAAACCTTGAAAGGTGTAGGTAAGGCTTCCGGTACTGCTTTCCGTTTTATGTTCATGGGGGCGCACATGGCGGTAGAGAACCATGGAGAGACTATCGGTGAGTTTCTACAGCGAAGGGTAAACTTCCTTGTTTCCGCTTTGGGTGATGTCAATCCAACGGAGTTTGACAAGGCATCCAAGACTATTGATGTTGAAACGAACCTTGTACCTTACATGATTGATGACTTGAACGATAAGGTTAATACTGCTGTTACTGCTAAAAATGGCGGTATTTGGTCAACACGTGAGGGAATAATGTTTGCTGGGAATGCTGATAGACTTGATGAAGAACTGAATGAAATCAAGGAGGAACAGGCGGAAAAGGATAATCAAATAGGAAATAAGGAACGTAAAAACGCTTCTTAGCCAGAAATATACGGAAATTGTTTAATTCTAGTGTAAAAAATGAATATTTAGCGATGATTCTGCATCGTTACCACCATTTTGTTTTGAAAAATAGTAAAGTGTTTTGTTTTTCAAAATAAAATATTTATCTTTGCGTAAACAAAAGAGGTATGAGAATAATAGCTAAAAGCAAAATAATTGATTACTATACCGAACATCCAGATGCTGAAACAGCTCTCGAAGAATGGTATCAAAAAACGAAAAAGTCAGAATGGATGTGTTTTGCTGACATGAAAAAGACTTTTAATAGTGTAGACAATGTTGGTAACCAGCATTATGTTTTCAATATCAAGGGTAATAATTATAGACTTGTTGTGGTTATTAAGTTTACAATAAAAACGGTTTTAATACGTTTTATTGGTACTCATGCAGAATATGATAAAATAGATGTTAAAAACGCATAGATATGGCAAAAATTCGAGATGAAGTGGCTTATAAAGCTGCAATGGAAAGAATAGAAGAACTTCTTCCATTGGTGGATGATAATACTCCTTTGACAGATAAAAATTTAATTGAATTAGATTTGCTGTCTGGACTTGTAGAGGAGTATGAGGACGAACACTACCCGATCAAGGCTCCATCTTTGGTGGAGGTAATAAAACTTCGTATGTATGAAATGGGAATAAATCAAGCAAAATTATCTGAATTATTAGGTGTAAGTCCTTCTCGTGTAAGTGATTATCTTACGGGCAGAAGTGAGCCTACATTGAAGGTAGCTCGTGACATGAGTCGTAAGTTGAATATTGATGCTAATATCGTACTAGGCGTATAAAAACTATTTATTAATTATTATAGCGTGTTTCCGTAAGGATTCACGCTTTTTTTATTTTAAATCGAGTGTCTTGTGGACACTATTTGAAATAAATTATTATATTTGCGTAATGATAGAGCAACGTGTAGATAAAGATAGGGTAAAGTGCCCTAAATGTGGAGCCTTTCTCATGGAAGTGAAACCTAAAATGGCGAAGGGGCAGGTTGTTGCTTGTAAATGTTGGAAGTGTCATAATGATGTAAGCGTAGAAAAGAAGTAAAATATTATAAAGTGAAATCCATTTGAGGGATGATGTCGCTTGTGCGATGTTATCCCTCTTTTTTTATTAGTTATAACTATGAAAGAAAAAATCTTGGTAGCACTGAAAACGAAGTACAAAACTTTCGGGTTTGGTGATAAGGCGTTTGACGGGGTGGCCGACTACTTGTCTAAAACCGTAACTGAAGAAGGTCAAATAGAAACCGCTATTAGTGGGGTCGAGGGACTTTTGAAGGCTTTTCAAGGAGATATTGACACTGTTAGAAACGAGAAATCGGGTCTACAAAAACAATTGGACGAATTGAAAAATAAAATCGAGAATCCTAATCCCGAGCCGAAGCCGGAAGAGAAGTCGGATGACATGGCGACCATCATTGCCAACGCAGTGAGCGCAGCCGTGAAACCGCTTTCTGACGAACTTGCTCAATTTAAAGCCGAGCGGACACAAGCCACCCGTCAGGAGCAGATTCTTGCAAAGGCAAAGGAGTATGGTATTCCCGAAAATTACGCCAAGAGATGTGCCATCAAGGACGATGAAGACTTGGATGCTTATTTCAAGGACTTGAAACAGGACTTCGCAAATGACGGATTCAAAGGCGTGATCCCTCCCGAATCAGCAGAGCAAAAAATTGAGAAAGAAAGCGAATCTATTGCCAAAATGATTGACGAGGGAACGAATGCTATTGTTGAACAAAACAAGAATTAATTATGTCAGCAGGATTTAAGTATGATTTAACTCCGGTTGTCGAGCAAGAGGAACGCTATGATGTCCAGACGGGTATTCGCAGACGTGGCCCGTACAAGCTCGACACCACGAATTTAGTGGTAGGAAGTTTCCTCCCCTCGTTTACACCGATTCGTGCGAACTTGAAAAACAAGTTTGCGCGTGCGGTGATTAACGTGGAAGTTGTTGAAGCCTACACCACTGGTGAAGAGGCTTTGTCTATCAAGGTAGCCAAGAACTCTTTGGCTTACGTGGGTATGTTTATTGGTAGTGGCACTAAAGGTGTG
>OJMK01002763.1_pt1 | contig 11445 bp, 10 predicted proteins | sample 1597201 | NCBI WGS metagenome assembly OJMK01 (sample SAMEA2452125, study PRJEB22498) | human gut metagenome | reverse complement strand
GGGACCGGGATGCCCAGGCCGCCAACCGGAGGGTGGAAATCCACATGCGCAAACCGGGAGAGGAAATACCCGCCGGGAGCCTGCCCCTTACGTATGCGGTGGATATGAACACCCCTGTCGCCCGCCAGGTGCGTGCCGGAGTGGGCGCCCGCGCCGGAATTCCCTCCTCCGCGGCAGAAAGGAAAGCGCCCCCCGCAGGGCGTTCATCTTCTGCCTCCCCGGAACGCCGGGAAAATCCTGCGCCGCGTCAGGAAGTAATTCCTGAGGCGGAACCCATTCCGGAAACGATTCCTTCGGCAGAGCCTGTGGAGGAACGCATCCCTTCGGCAGAGCCGGTAGAGGATGACATCCCGCTGGCTGAACCCGTCGTGTGTGCGGGGAGCCGCGCCGTAGTGAAGGGAGGTGCCGGATTGAGATGGAATTGATGCGTTTCCTTCCGGTCCGGGCGCTGCCGAAACCCGAACGGCTCCGGTATCTTTTCTCCTTTGATTTTGACGATACTCTGTTCACTCTTGGAGGCCCTGCGGAAGAAAGGAGCATTTTTTTCAGAACCATGCGCATGCTCCGGTCGCAGTATGGTGTTCTCTGGGGCGTTAATACGGGGCGCGACCCTGTTTACCTGAGGGAAGGTCTGGCGGATATGTTCCGGGATGATGCGGAAGCGTTTGCCCCGGATTTTACGGTGACGATGGAACGGAATGTTCATCTGGCGGATGCGGAGGGCAGGCTGATGCCCGGTGCCGCGTGGAACGATGACTGCGCTGTTGCCCATGACAGCTTGTTCACCCGTTACGGCGGCATGCTGGAATCATTGATGGGCCAGCTGGAAAGCCGGTTTTCCGTGCTGGGACTCCGCAGGCAGGACAATGACGCTTTTTCCCTGGTGGTGGATGATGCCTGCGGCCTGGATGAAGTTTCCTGCGTCATTCAGGATACGGTTGGTCCGTATGAGGAAATTGTCACGCAAAGGGCAGGTCCCTACCTGCGTTTCAGCCACCGTGATTACAATAAGGGAACATCCCTTTCCTTTGTTGCCTCCCGGTTCGGCATTCCGTCTTCCCATGTCGCCATTTTCGGCGACGGGCACAATGATCTGGACGCCATGCGGCACTTGCCGGAGGCATTCCGGTGCTGCCCTTCCAATGCGGCGCAGGAAGTGAAAGACATGGTTGCCCGCGGCCATGGATACATTAGCCCGGAACCGCGCACCCGGGGCGTTCTGGACGGCCTGGCACATGGAGTGTTCCCTTATTTCGGGATGAAGGCGGAGGTTTTGAAGGAGGATATTTGAAAACGGAGCTTTCGGATGCTGACGGGAGATCGGCTTTCAACATGTTTCTTTCATCAAGGCGCTCCCGGAAGGGGAAGAATCGTATTGACAAGGAATGCCTGCAATGCAGAAATGGGAAAGATTCTTTCCCAATCCCGATTACATGAACATTCCCTCTTTTTCCCGTAGCGTTTCCAGAGGTTCCGCCGTGGGCTGGTTTTTAGTGTTGCTGCTGGTTTGCGGTGCCGGAGCCGGATATTATCTTTACCAGGATAACCTGGCAAAAAGAAAAGCGGCCCAGGAATTGACCGCCGAACGTAAATTGAAGGAGAAGAAGGCCAGGGAAGCTGCGGAGAAACAGCGAATAAAACGGGAACGGGAAATCAGGGAGAAGAAGGAAAAGGAACGGCTGGCGGCCCAGAAGGCTTATGAGGAAGCGCAGGAAGAGAAGGTGCGGCAGGCGGCGGAAGCGGCCCGTAAGCTTCAGGAGCAGGCCGAACGCGAAGAACGGGAAAAAAGGAGAAGGGAGGAGCTGGAACGGCGCGAACGTGAGGAAGAGGCCCGCAGGCAGGAGGAAGATATTCCTGTGGAGGAAGAGCCTGAACCGGAAGGGCGTTTTCCCCAACCCGTGAAAAACCGGATGCCGGAGCTTTCCGTTTATTCTATTCCTTGCAGGGATGATATCCAGACGGAAAAAGACAAGCCGCTGGAAACATGGTCCTGGGACAAGGCGGAAAAAATGGAGGGTATGGAGGAATTCCCCACGGGTTCCTCTCCGTGGAAAAAAGGGAAAGACGCCGGACGCATGCAGGCGCTTCTGGAAAAATGCCGGGAATGGAAGGATGCCAAACTTGCCTCGCTGAAGGCGTGCCCGGCGGCGAAGGATTTTCCCGGCGTTCCGGAGAATGGGGCCCAGACGGTCAGGCGGACGGTGGAGATAGATTCCAATATTGGAGGCTGGCATAGTACGGGACTGTATGCGCCGCCCGGGGCGGAAATTTCGTGTTCCCTGTCCGGCGCTCCCAAAGACGGTTCGATCAGCGTCCGCATAGGATGCCATACGGACAGCCTTCATAAGCTGGATGAATGGAAAAGAGTGCCGGAAATAACCATGCAGGTTTCGGCCGGCCGTGGGCGCGTGAAAATGGTGAATCCGATGGGCGGCCTTGTTTATGTGAATGTAGGCCAGCGTCCCAGACGGGGAAAGGTCTTCAAGGTTCAGATTTCCGGAGCCGTGCCTTCACCTCTGTTCGTAATGGGGAAGACCACTCCGGAACAATGGGCCGAACAATTGGAAAATACCAAGGCCCCGTGGGGGGAAATCCGCATGCCCCGGCTTATTGTCACGATGCCCGTGGAACAGCTGAAACAGTGTCCGGATGTTCAGAAGACGGCGGAATTTCTGCAAAAAAACATGGCTCTTCAGGACTGGATTATGGGATGGGATACCAAGCCGGACCGCCTGCATCATCCGATGCGCTTTGTCGTGGACAGGCAGATATCCGCCGGGGCCGGGCATTCCGGTTATCCCGCCATGGCCACGAAGGACTGGACGAATTCCATTGCCACCGGTTCCATCATCCATTCCGGAAGCTGGGGTTTGTGGCATGAACTGGGGCATAACCACCAATCCCCTCCCTTTACGATGGAAGGCCAGACGGAGGTATCCGTCAACATATTCTCCATGGTGTGTGAAGTGATGGGGACTGGAAAAGACTTTGAATCCTGCTGGGGCGGCGGCATGGGGCCGTACGGCATGAGCGCGGAAATGAAAAAATATTTTTCAGGCACCCAGACTTACAATGAGGCTCCCAACAAGGTGCAGCTCTTCTTCTGGGTGGAGCTGATGTACTATCTGGGGTTTGACGCCTTCCGCCAGGTGGCTCTTCAATTCCATGACAAGCCTTATGACAACGGCGAACTGAGTGATGAAAAGAAATGGGAATGGGTCATGAACGCTTTTTCCAAGGTCACGGGAAAGAACATGGGGCCTTTCTTTAAGATTTGGCGTACGCCGGTTTCCGAACGCGCTGCGGGCAGAATGAAAGACCTTCCCGCCTGGCTTCCTTCCAAGGATTATCCGGCCTGTTATACCGCAGAGGAATAAGAAGGTTCCGGAACAGGGGGGGAGGAGGCGTTGCCGCACTCGCTTCTGGACGGTTCCGCCGGCTGGGGCTAGGATGGCGGAGCTGTGAAATGGCTGAATGACTGGCTGGGCTTTTTCAAGCCCCTTCAGGTGCGGAACCTGCAAATATTCTGGTCAGGGCAGGCTTCGGCCCTGATTGGAATGTGGTTGCAGGTGACGGCCATGGGTATTCTTGTGTACGATATTTCCGGAGGCTCCGCCACGGCAGTGGGGGTGTTGGCTGCCTTGAACGCTCTTCCTTTCTTTCTGGGCGGCATGCTGCTTGCCGGGCTGGGGGACCGTTTTGACCGGAGGAAACTCCTCATAGCCGTGCAGTGCGTCCAGTGGCTGGTGGCTGTAGCCCTGTTTCTGCTGACTGTGCTGGATATGCTCCAGCTGTGGCACTTATACGCCGCCGGGCTGGTGATGGGCGTCAATCAGACGGTGGGTTTTCCCACACAGCAGGCTTTTGTGGGAGACCTGATACCGCGCCGGCAATTACAGGAGGCCGTGGGCATGTACTCTCTGGTATTTAATACGTGCCGGGCCATAGGGCCGGCGCTTGCCGGCTATATCATTGCGGAATGGGGCGCCGGAACCGCTTTTGGCGGCAAGCCTGCCTCTCGTTGGCTGCTTGGTTGCCTTAAAGGGATGCGTAGCGGATACCTCCGCTCCCAGAAAGCAGCGCGGCGCAGGAAGGAAAGCATCCGGCCTCAAGACGGTGCTTGCCACGCGCAGTCTGCTTTTTATTATGATCAGCGCTCTCATTCAGAATATCTGCGGGCAATCCCTCTATCAGATTGTTCCGGCATTGATGCACGGAAATCCTAGGAATACCGGCCTCATTCTGAGTGCGGTCGGAGCCGGGGCCATGGTGAGCATCCTCTTTGTTCTGCCGTTTGCACGCAAAAGCGACAGGGTGGGGGCCAAACTTTCCTCAGGTACCCTGTGGATGGGATGCGCACTGTGTGTGGCCGGTGTCGTCCCGGTGGTGGAAGTGCAGGCCCTCTGTTTCTTTTTTGCCGGTTTGGCCACTTCTTCCCTCTTCGTTACTTCTTCATCCGCTGTGCAGCTTCTGGCTCCCCCGGAACGCAAGTCGGCCATTCTGGGGCTGTTCAGCATTGTCACCATCGGTGTGCAGCCGCTGGCGGCCATGGGGTGGGGAGCTGTGGTGGATGCCTGGGGTGTTCAGACAACGATTGTCCTGGCGGGAGGGTTGGAAGCCTTGTTTTCCATTTGGATGCTGAGCGTTCCATCTTGGCGTCATTTCAAATTTTCTCCGGATGACTGTCCGGAGACGACATAGCGCCTTTCCTCCATTTACGGCAGGTGAAAAACGCCGGTCCGCATTCTGCGGAAAAGGGAGTGCATGGGGGCTTTCCCTCGTGGAAATTCCGGAATGCGGCCGGATGAGGGAAGAGGAAGCAGGTTGCAGAAACGTCAGGAACCGGCTGTTAACCGTCCGTTTTTGCTTCGTGTTCGGAATAGCTGATGCCCAGCATGCAGATATCGTCGGCCTGATTGGTGCAGCCGGTAAATTTGGCTACGCAGGTAAGGGCCTGATGAACGAAATCCTTGGTGCTGTGAGGGGAAGAATTGTTGAAATAGTCAATCAGTCTTTCCACGCCCATTTCTTCCCCGTCCTGGTTGGCGGCTTCCGTCAGGCCGTCCGTGTACATCAGGATGCGGGCCCCCGCCAGGAGCGAAAACTGGGCATTATGGTACGTAGCGTCATCCAGCAGTCCCAGGGCGATGCCTCTGGGCAGAGGCATTTTGCGGGCGACCCCGTCCGGCCCCAGAATGATGGGATGCGGATGTCCGGCTGTGGAGGCTGTCATGACCCCGGTTTCCAGATCCAGGTAAATATAAACGGCGGAGGCGAACATGGTGGTGTTCGCCCGTTGCAGGATTTTGGCGAGCTGGTGGTTGAGGGAAGTAAGGAAAGCCGCCGGATTATCCGCCAGGTGGGACAATTGTTCCATCAGGCCGCGGAGCATGGAGGCGATCAGGGCGGCGCGGATGCCGTGGCCCATCACGTCACAGACAATGGCGCCAACGCCGGAATTGCCTACGGGAAAAGCATCGAACCAGTCTCCTGCAACACCCTCCGAAGGAGTGAAAATATGGTGAAAATCCGCATGGCGGGTCAGGCCGTGTTCCGTATGGGAGCGGGAGGGAATTTCGTAGGGAAGCAGGGCGAACTGGATTTCCCTGGCCAAATCTATTTCCTTTTCCAGAGTTCTGTTGCGTTCCTCCAGGATGCGGGCCGTTTCCGTGGCCTTGATTTCTGTCTTCACCAGTTTGGTGACATCACTGGAAATACCTACAATTCCCTTTAGCTCTCCGTTGCGTCCGTACCACGGGAACTTGCTGATCTGGCTCCAGGAATCATCCTTGTGGAGCCATGTCTCATGATGAAGGCGGGCGCGGATGGGGCGTCCGGTAACCATGATGTCCATTTCCTCCTTGCGGGAAATATCGGACATCGTTTGGTCAAAAAAGTAATCGTCCGTGCGTCCGGTCAGGTCTGCCGGCGTCGGTACGCCCAGCTTATTGGCTGTGGCGGTATTCGCCAGGACGAAACGTGATTCCCGGTTCTTGAAATAGATGCTGTCGGGAATGTGTTCAATCAGGGTATGAAACAGGTCCCTGTCCTCCGCAGCGCGCAGTTCCGCCGTTTTCCGCCGGGTAATATTGACCCATACGCCCACCAGCATAACGGGCCGGCGCTGTTTGTCCCTGCGGGCGAGGCCGTTGACGCGGACCCAGCTCCAGCTTTTGGAGTTCAGCTTCTTCATCCGGATTTCAATGCGCATGGGCACATGGGAGTGGCCGTCCAGATAACGGCGCACTTCCTGGGAAAAAAAAGCCTGGTCTTCCTCGTGTATGGTAAGCTCCGGCTGGGTGAAGATATTGGGAGCTTTCTCCTTGCGGCTGGCCCCCATCATGGTCAGGCAGCGGTCCGTGTAATGAATGACGCCCGTTTTAATATTCCAGATGTAAAATCCTTCTTCCGCCGCCGCCAGGGCCATTTTGATTTTGTCCCAGGTAAAAACTCTCTGGGCGGAATGTCTGTTGCGTGAGGGCGGCATTGCAGTTGCCGTTAATCTAACGACAAAACCGCTGTCTTGGCAAGAGGCAAAATAAAGGAATCCTTTCTGAAAGGAGGTCTGGCCGGAGGGATGCGTATCAAGGACGCCGGCTGGTTTTTAAGATGGGCTCCTATTTTTCTTTTTCCTTTTCCTGGGATTGAAGAAATTGCAGCTCTTTCTTCAAAGCGCTTCCTACGCGGTGCTTTGCCAGATAAACTTGGGCAATCGTGACTCCGAGCTGCCGGCGGACCTTGGCCGCGTCCCACTCCCGCAGGACATAATAGTCAAAAATTTGGAACTGCTTGGGCGACACTTTTGCCTTGACGCGTTCCAGAGCCGCCTGAAGAAGGTTATTCTGCCATTCCCGTTCCCATACCTGGTCAAAATTATTCTTCCCTTCATCCGGGATTTTGTCGATGGGGTGTTCCAACGTGCCTGGGGCATCCGGATTCATCAGCATGGCCGTGTCCTTTTTCCTCTTGCGGAACTGGTCGTTGATGCGCCAGCGGGTCATGTTCCAGAGCCAGAGTTTGAAGGAGCCCTGTTCCGGTTTGTAAATATTTTTCCTGCTTTGCTTGGCGATGGAAAGAATGGTTTCCTGTACCACGTCCCAGGCCTCGTCTTCCCTCAATCCGGCCTTGAGGGCAACGGAATAGATAAGGCGCCAATACGTCCGGTAAAATTCATCCCAGGTGCGCTGATCTTCCCAGTTTTCCAAACGCGCGATCAGGCTTTTCCTGGTATGTTCCGCGTATTGGGAAAGTGTCTGTTCGTCAGGCTGGGATTCGTTATGGGGTTGCAATGGGGACACATTCATGGTTTATCATGAACTACGGATGGAAGTGAAGCGAAAGCCGAGTAATAGGCCGGAAAATTCCATACGGTCCGGCTTGTTCATTCACTACGTTCGCCATGGAGAAAATCTTTCAGGGAAACGGACATGATCAGGAAAACGTCAAAACGCAGGGGAACCTCCGTCATCGCGGCCCTGGTTGCGTTGTGCGCGGTGGTAGGGTACGGTTTGACGGAGTGGGCGCCGCTGGATAATGAACCGCAGGCGGTTCCTGCCCTCCAGAGGGAAGGGCGGCAGACGGTTCGGGAGAAGGTGGAAATCCCCGACAAGGGGGAGCCCGTTCGTCTTCTGACCATGAATGCCGGCAACTACTTTGTTCCTGAAGACCCCAGGAGAAGCAATTTTCAGGTAAAATACAAACCTGTGGAAGCCCGTGAAGCCGTGGCGGAGCTGGTTCGCCAATCGGGGGCGGAAATCGTGGGGCTGTGTGAAATGGGCGGGGAGGCTGCCGTTCGTGACTTGCAAATGCGGCTGAAAAGAAAAGGAGTTCATTTGCCGTACAAAGTTCTTGTCATGCGGGACGGGGAGGACCGTGGTTTGGCCCTTCTTTCCAAATACCGCATCGCGGATGACCGTTCCGTAGCGGACATGCCTGTATCCGGAGAGGCGAAACGGAAAAAGACGATGCTGCGGGGCATTCTGGACACCACGGTCAGCATGCCGGACGGACGGCTGTTCCGCCTGGTGGGCATTCACCTGAAATCGCGCCTCAGCCGTGACGGTTCCGCAGAGGATACGCGGCGAAGGGAAGCCTACGCCCTGCGGGACTACCTGAATGAAGCTCTTGCCTCTCAGGACGGCATGCCTCTGCTTCTGTACGGAGATTTTAATGACGGCCCGTCAGACAGCGCCGTGCAGGTCATCCAGGGACCGGCCAAAACGGAATACCGCCTGAACCGTTTGAAGCCCAGGGATTCTCGTGGTGAGACCTGGACCATTTACTACGAAGACGGTGACACCTACCATTCCTTCGATCATCTTTTCCTGAACAATACTCTGAAAAAGCGCCTCGGCCGCAAGCCTCCCATGGGCATCCTTGACTCTCCCCCCTCGCTCCAGGCCAGCGACCACCGCGGCGTGTGGGTGGAATTAAGATAAGCAGGGCCTGATGTTTTTTCAGCAGGGGAGATGGAAAGGGAAAAAATGAAGGCTTTGGAAAAGGAGGACAAAAAATTCTTTTCTTGTCGTTCCGGCCTTATCCTTCTTGAAATGCGGGAGTTGGACCGACCGGATGTTTTTCTTTTCCGGAAGGATGGCGGAAGCAGGGATTTCCGCATGGCGATTCCTTGCCGGAATTTTGTTGGACAGGAACATATCAGGCATTCCAGTTCCTCAAAAAATGATTGCCGTGTCCGTCTGAAACGGGTAGCATGCCAAAAATCGTTGTTCAATCCTGCATCATCTGTATGAGATATTTTTCCAAGCATTCCGGAATGGCTCCGCGCTGTTCCTCGCCGGGGAGCAAGGGGTTTACCCTGGTGGAATTGATTGTTGTCATTACCATTATGGTTGCCATGATGGCCTTGGCCGCCAGCATGTTAAGAGGCGGAGGCAGAGGGCAGGGCCTTCAGGCCGCCGTTGAAATGGTGGACGGCATGGTGCAGGAGGCGCGGCTGGATGCCATGGGCAAAGGAACGTGGAGCCGCCTGATTATTGTGAGCACTCCTGATGACGAAGCCCGCAATATGCGCACTTTGGGCGTGATGTCCAAAAATACCCGCACCGGGAAATGGCATCTGGTGAACCGTTTGCAGACTCTTCCCGCCGGTTTTTACGTCAGTCCGACCTACAGCACCCTTCTGGAAGGCGCGAAGAAAGCCAGGGGCGAGAAATCCACGGCCCGCGATTTTGCCAGTCGTGACGGGCAGGATACCGTCAACCTTCCCGGCAACAGAATGACGGATATTTACTTCATTGAATTTGACGAGGAAGGCCGCATGTCCCAGCCGAACGCCCCCACCCGCCTGGTGGTGGTTGCCGGTTCCGCCGGGAACGGCAAGGAGGAGAGGCCAACCCCGATGGTGGACGGCAAACCGGGCCTGGCAGGCGGCATTGTGATTTATCCCAAAGGCAATATCAGCCGTCTGAGGACGACGGAGCAGGTGATTCCCAATTAGTTTCTGTGATATAATACCAGATTTCCCATTTTATGTTGACCAAGTGTATGAAACAGTCTCGTTCCAAGGGGTTCACCCTGACGGAAGTGGTGCTTGCGATCGGCGTGGTGGCCGTGCTGATTGTAGTGTTCATGGCCATGTTTATTCCTGCCAGAAGGACGGTTCAGTCCGCCCTGACTATTCGTGAAGCGGACCGCATCGTCCACGCCCTGACGGCGGAACTGGGAGAACTCCGCAATTCCGAGCGTGCCGCGTCCAACGCCAGAAAGTCTTCCTCCTCCAAATATGTTTCTGCTTTTGACAAGGCGTTTTACTGGATGCAGTTCACGTCCAGGCCCGCTACGACCATTCTTGTTTACAATTACAGGGCGGATTTGACCAAGGGGGCCCGCAAAGACGGAACTCCCCAGCCCTGGCTGGAGGATGGCGGAAGCATTCCCGGCAAAAATACTGCGGTGGTGACAGGGGTCTGCCTGGCGAACAACAAAGAGCGTTGGGATGATTTCAAGGCCCTTGTCGGTCCCGTCTTCGCCGTGCGCATGACCCAGCTGGTAGTGGAACGTATGGATTCAAGCTCCTACGGGTACAAGCTGGCTCCCAAGTACGGAACGATTTATAATCCTTACAACCGCGGCAAGGTGATTAAGGAACCTTCCCTGTATGTTTATACGCCGGAGAAAGGCGGCGGCCTGAATTTGCCGTGGGGGGCGGAAGTCCTGTATCAGGCGGAGTTCTTCCAGCTGTTGAATACGGACCCTGAGCGTTTACAACATCTGACGTGGGAAAATTTAAAGACTCCCGTGTTTACGCGCAATCTCGCTTTCCGCCGTTAGCGGGCATTATCTGAAGACCTCTGAAAAAACATGAAGACATTTGCCAAAATCAAATCCGGCGCGTTCACCCTGATTGAGCTCCTGGCAGCCATGACCATCACTACCGTGCTGGTTCTGGTCATTGTGGCCCTGACTTCCCGCGGGGTAGATATCTGGAGATGGGTGCTGCAGGATGTGCGGACCACGACGCTTGCCCGCACGGCCATGGATACCATGACCAAGGATTTTGAAAGCATGCAGTTCCGTCCCGGGAATCCCTTTGAGTGGATGCTGGTGCAGCGGGACAGCGATTTGGTTTCCCGTGCGGAAAAGACCAAGGTTTCCAGGAAAAAGGGCCGCTCTTCCTCCCTGAATGAGGCCCGCGTGAACCTGATGACCATGGGGCCGGAAGGCGCCAAAATCACAAATGCCTCCCAATTGGTTTTCTTTACCACGGCTACGGACCGCAATCCGGCCAAGTCCAGCATGGACATGCGGAATGACCGCATCATTGGTGATGTGAATTGCGTAGGATACAAGCTTCTTTACCGTGACCAGATTCTGGACCAGGACGCTACGGCGGAGTCTGACGGTTTTCCCGTTTATTCCCTGTACCGCAACTTAATCAGCGCGGAGGATACCGTGCGGAATCTTCTGGGCCAGCAGGATCTATGGTCCGCTTATGCACGGTACCAGCAGGATGAAACCGTCCCTTCCAACTTCCTGGTGGAGAATATTGTGGAAATGACGCTGATTTTTGAAGTGGATTACCAGAAGAAGATCGGCAATTCCGGCAGCAACAAATCGGACAAGGATGCTTCGCAAAGAGCATCCGTGCTGGTTCCGGTCATGACTACGGGCGCCAACCGTCTCGGCTCCTGCACCCAGATGGATGTGTATGGCAATCGCCTGAACATCATAGGCAGCAGCGTGAATATTGATGATTTGAAATCCGGCCGCGTTACTGCCGTGACAATTTCCATGACGGTGGTGACGGATGAAGGCATGGCTCTTGTGGACCAGATCCGGCAGAAAAAGCGTCCCGCTCCCTCTCCTGAGGAATTTTTCGAACGTTATACCCGGTCTTTCACCCAGAGGATTGCATTGCCGATGAACCGTTAGGCTTGTATCCGGGAAACCGGGGAGGGCGGAATCGGCCGCTGTTGCTTTTTGTCT
>OJMK01002752.1_pt1 | contig 11488 bp, 14 predicted proteins | sample 1597201 | NCBI WGS metagenome assembly OJMK01 (sample SAMEA2452125, study PRJEB22498) | human gut metagenome | reverse complement strand
GGTTTCAGGAGAACAATTGGAAATGACTCTGCTTCGGCTTTCGGAATTGACGAAAGCCGGCAACAAAATGTTAATCAGAATTTCCGACGATGATGCCCGAGAAATCAAGCAACTCCGTGCGGCAACGGCAAATGATGTCTACCTGTTCCAAAGTGAAACACGCAGGTTGTCAGGAGCTGCTCAGCCTTGGTCGCAGGGTTATGTCGCCGCCTTTCTGAAGGAATCAGCGACATCAAGTGGATTGCAGGAAAAAGTAGGTTACCTGACTCTTCAGAAAACCTGGGGATATCAGTTGGCTGTTCGCGGAAACTACGCACTCCGCGAAATTCAGCGAATACTCGGCCAGCGGTCCCTGACCGTGACACGAAGTTACCTGAACATTACCAATGAGGATATTCTGGAATTTTAGTCCTTCCCCGTTGCGTGATTTCATTTTCCGCAGTTGTTTTTTCTTGAAATTATTGTATATTGACGTACATAAAGGTGTTTTAATGAAAACAACAAATACTAAAAAAGTAACTCTGCCTAATGGCGAAGTCATTCCTGTTATCTTTTCCGCCGAATCAGAACATTCAGCGGGTACGTTACTGTTGCGTAAAGTTGCAGCCAAAGCAGGTGCGCGGGCCGTACAGGAAGCCTTTTCCCGCGGTGTTTCGGTGACTATCGCCAAAAATGGTAAAATTGTAAAGATTCACCCTGATGGCACCGAAAGTATCATCGGAATCCTGTAAAATCATGACGCCACGACTAAGAATGCTTGCCGGGCCGAATGGTTCCGGTAAATCCACTTTGGCCCGGCAGTTAACTTCGAACTATGCGGTCAATCTGTATAAGTTTCTGAATGCCGATTTGCTTTTTGCGGAGATTTCCATAAGAAGGCTGTGTTGTCATCGGAACGATGCCTCAGACAAGATGAAGTTATACCATCCCTGGAACGCATTGAGACTGTAACTGATGCTTCCGACCTGGAAGATGTATATAATACTGAACGCTATTTGCTGTATGTCGCCAGTACCAGAGCGCGTGAGAATCTCTTGATAACTGCTGTTGATCCAGGTTCTGAATTTTTAGATGATTTGATGGCAAAATAATATATAATAAGAAAAACAGAATCATGAAATTATATCATGGAAGCAATGTGGCTGTACAAAAGCCTCAAATTCTGACATCTGACCGGAAGTTGGATTTTGGTACCGGCTTTTATCTGACATCCAGCCTTGAGCAGGCAGAACGTTGGGCTGAATTGACTACAGAACGGCGTAAAACTGGTACTCCAACTATTTCAGTTTATGAATTTGATGAAACAAAATTAGACGAGTTAAAAATTCTCAAGTTTGAAAAAGCAAATAAAAAATGGTTGGATTTTGTTGTCGCCAACAGAGATAACACTATTGACGATCATAAATGGGATATGGTTGTTGGTCCGGTTGCAAATGACAGAACAATGCCGGTGATACGGTTGTTTATTGCAAAAGTATATACAGCCACAGAAACTTTGCGCCGTTTATTGCCCCAAAAATTGCACGATCAATATACGTTCAAGACACAAACCGCCTTGCAGTTTTTGAAATTTCAGGAGGTTATTGAAAAATGAATTTAAAAGATGATATGATCCTGATGCTGGACTATTACGATAAAGAGATTGTCCGTCTGATTTGCAATAAATATGGCTATCCTCAGAAAGAGGCATTGAGAAAATTTCTTGCTTCTGAGACATATCGTATGCTTCGAGATCCACAGCTTGCAATGTGGGAGTTCAGTCCCACTGGAGTTTTTGATATGTGGGAAAGTGAACAAATCACCGGAAATCCAAGAAACTCTCTTTACATAAGGAGGGATTGAAATGAATGAACTTGATAAAGAAATGATATTTTTCATTTATCTGCTGGAAAATTATGCAGCGTACAAAAACTCCAGCGCAGATAAAATTCTGAAAGAATGGGATGATGCCGGGATAACAGATTTCATCTATAATATGTATGAACGTTATCACAGTGAAGAGTTGCAAAATGCTTTTACCGACATAGAATCTTTGCTTGCGGCAAAGAAAAAGTCATTGTAATATACATTCCGGCATTTTGTTCTTGAAGAATGACCATTGTCTGCCTGGATCATTTTTCAACCGGTATTTTTCGGCCGCCTGCGCTCTTGAAAAGAAAATGAGCGATTGCAGCAGTAATCCAAACCAGAATATACGGCCAGAAATTTTTGGCGGCATATATGGCATTTTGAATCAGGACCGCCAGTGCAAACGAAAATGCAAGGTACATCCAGGTAAACGTAATCAACGGCACCTGATTGATTCGTTTCTGCCGCATTCTGACAGTTCCCCTGAAAAGAGCATAGCCAATCTCACAACCGATCCGAACCACTTCCAGGCCCGCATCCAGAAAGAACGCTGCAGTCCAAAGTAAAACCGTTGCACCAGTGACAATGCCCAGTTCAGGAATCGCCATGAGAAAGCAATCGTTGTCGGTATAAATCAATGCGATCCCGATAAGCGGCATAACCCCGGTGACAGCCATCACTGAGATGATTGCATAATCGTAACCATAAAGCCAATGAGACTTGCCAGTCGCTTGGGTTCCTATTTCGGGGATCGGCGGGCAACGACGAGTGAAACGCGCTCCGCATACTTTTCGACATTTCTGCTCGAAAGCGCCGATCAGAAAAACTTTTCCGTTATTTAAAATCCGGCCGCTCTGCCAGAATACATATCCGACTTTACAATGCCCGCGCGGGCCGCCGGCCTGCAGAGTAGTGAAGGAAACGATATCGACCATGTAATCTTTCTGTTCCGACCAGCCTTCGCTGTAACTATCCGATTTGTTGTAATCTCCCTTCATACCTCCGGACTTACTGTCGCCGATATTCTGACTTCGGCGCCTGATGATTTCCTGACCGATCGAATCTGCAGCCCACTTGTTCGTTTCATAATCACCGTTCTTACAAAATATTTTCGTACCGAGATTACCAAGCAGTGAAGCGGATTTTTCTTTTCCGTAACCTTCCTGAAAATTACTCGTATTCTGCGTAGCATAGACCGTCAGGGTGCGTGACGACCGGGCGGTAGTCTGAAACACCTGATCGTTGTCGAGGGCGAAATACTGCGCCTCATCAGCCCATAAAAAGACCGGCAGAGCTTCATCACGGGTGATGTCCTCACGCCGTTCGATCATCCTCTCGAAACAGAGTTTGATAATTGCGGCGGTGATTTGCCCCACCAGCCCGTAACGTTTCACATCCTGATCGACAATCAGAATCTTGCCTTCCCGGTAGAGGCTTTCCAGCCGAAACGACGACTCCGGAGCACCGAAACAACGCAGAAATTCACCGCGCAACATGGAATCGGCCAGCACAGTAAAGGAACTGATTGTATTGCTCCGGGTTCTTTCATCAAGCTGCGGAAATTCCGTCAAAAAATAATTGAATCCCAATTCATAGTCCGGTCCGGAACATTTGCCGTAATATATTGCTTTGGATATCAACGTGGAAGAATATTCATGGGCCGCATTGAGCAGCTCGGCATTCAAAACATCTCCGTTGTTCTTTTTGTATTCCTCTTCGAAACGGTTCAGGATTTCCTCATATCCGGTAGAATCCTGCCTCCGATAAAACTCCATATCCCGGTACTGGGCACAATAGCCCCGGAACTCCTTGAAATATTTTTTCAGCCCCTCGGCAACAGCGCTTTTCTTGATTGTGGTGTCAATGGTCTGTTTGATATTCGGTAAGGTGATCGCTTCTCCGGCCATAAGAAGCAACGAGATGGTATTACGTAAAAACTGTTTAATGGCATTCTGCCAATATTCGTCGTTGGTGCTGCCGTTTCTTTTGTCCTTGCCGATTTTCGTAACCTCAAGAAAAATGCCGACAACATTTTCAATCTGGCCGCCTCCCGCTTCCTGCGGCCGCTCCAGTTCATAATTCAAGAAAGCAAATGTTTCCCGGCTCAGTTTGATCAGGTCATTGTTTCGTCCGGTTTCGCGGGCATATCCCTCCCATGTTTCACATTCATCCGGTTTCGCACAAAACACGATGCCGCCAAATTTCAATTCCAGAAAACGCAATGCGATGCTTCGGAGCGGCCCTGAACTTTTCCCGCTGCCTGTCATACCGAAGCACATCGTGCCGCAGGCTGCATCACGAACCGTCCAGGAATTCCCCTGAAGATTCAATATTTCCTGATCGAGTATTGACATATTACGCCCACAAGGAATATATGAAAAACGTGCCGAGTCCGGCAAGGACGGACAGAATTGCCAAGGCACATACCAGAATAAGACGATTCATAAATCGTTCCCTGTGCAGTGCAATCAGCCTGCGGAACTGGGATCGGCTCATCAGATTCTGCTGCATAACCAGCGAAAGAACAGTTTCATTGTTTTTCTTCATGAATTGTTCAATCCGTTTCTCCAGCAAGTCAGTTCGCTGACGGTTTTCCTGATGAATACGTTCCAGGAGATGATGCAAAACTTCCAATTCAAAGACAATTGCATAAACAATATCGTCCTTATCGCCGTTTTGCTCATACAGGGAAAACAGCTCCAGAGCCTTGACACGGGATGAACCGGCACCTGCCAGAGTCCGTATTGCGAGTTCCCTTAAAGATTCTTCTTTTTCTGCCATACCAACCTCCGGATGCCCCGCACCGGAAATGGAATTCCGGTGCGGGCTATCACCTCATCGACTCATACCGGCGTGTTCCGGAGCTTTCTCCTTTGCCGCCATCTCCTGACTCTTGTTGTCCAGATTCTGAAGATTCATCAGGTGCTTTTGGCGCAGGGCGACATAATCGGCCTGCGTCATTTTCTCAGGTTTCGCCAGATCTTTGGCCTTCAGGGTGCCGTCTTTGACCCAGCTGTTCAGGATTTCCAGTTGTTCCGGAGTGAGCGGCTGCTTGCTGCTCTCCTGCGTAATCAGGCTTTCCGCCTGACGGTACGTCATTTTTTCCGGCATAGTGATATCCCGACCCTGCTCCTGATAGTTCCTGATAATCTCCAACTGTTCGGCGGTTGCCGGAGGATCAATCTGATTGACCAGCTTCTGCACTTCGGCAATGTTGACTTTTTTGTTTCTGTCTCTGATATTGAGCAAATCAATCAACTGGGATGCCTGTCCCCGGTTCATACCGGTCTGCACGAATTTGGGAATGAAATCGATCTGGTTGATCCGCGTCAGATAACCAATCATCCTGATTTGCGACTCGGTCGGTTCAAGACCGGCGATATATGCCCGAGCCTCGCCATGAGTCATTGTCGTGATATCCTTCGGCAATTGCCGGGAGGCGTCCTGAGCAAGAGCATCTTTGAGGGCAGCGATATCGTTATCGGTCAGTGGTGCATTGTCCACGATAGTCTGACCGCGCATCGTAATTCTGCTGATCAGATCGCTGGCCTCTTTGGAGGTGAACTTGCCCGGGTCCTGAGGTTTCAGGGGATGATTGTCCGACATATTCTGCAGAAACTCAATCTGCTTGGGAGTTGCCGGACATTGTTCCAGAATGGAACGAGCCTGAAAATAGTTGAGTTTTTTAAACTGCTCCGGCCCGATCGTGGGTGAAGAAATAAATTGGGCAGCTGTTTCGAGCGGCAGAGTTTTGTCGGTAAGCGCCTGGCACAGACTGTTGAACTGTGTATCCGTGATTTCCCGGCGAACCTCGATTTCCTGAATCGCCTTTTGAAGAGCCTCCTCCGAGATATGATCCCAGGTGAATTTGGAAAGCCGGTTTTCCTGGGAGTTTCTGGTGAGAAACCGGTAACGGTTCCGGGTCTCTTCCGTAGCAGGCCGTTCCGGAACCATTTGCGCGGGCGTCAATTTGGGCGTCGCATCGATGATCAGGCTGGCTTCCTGCTTCGTCAACGCCGAAATTCCTCCGGGCGGCAGCTCGACGCCGTTCAAATGCCCGGCACGATTTTTCATGTCCAGCATGAACTTCTGGTCGGCAGTAATCAGATTCGATTTGTCTTCGCTGAGAACGCTTCTCAGGACATTCAGTGACATCTTGTTCAGAATGCTTTCGTCGATGGACATCATCTGTTTGTTGTTGATCATTCTCCTGATCGAACTGCGGAGATAATCCTCTCTGTTTTGCTGTGTGATACTCATGGTGTTTTTTCCTTTCTGGGGTTTGGGTTTCTGGAAAACGGTCTTTACCGCCTCCCGGTCAAATGATATTCCGACAGCTTGAAAGCTGCTTTGCAGACGAAACATGAAATTCGGATCATCCGGCAATGGCTGCTCGAACAGTTTCAGCCAGTCACTCACATGACTCTGTTCCGCCAGAAGCGGCACTTTTCGAGCGTAGAGTTCGGCTGTACGGGAATTCATGGCGAACCACTCTTCTTTCTCGAAACGCGGGATGATTTTGGCCTCCGTCAATTTGAAAAACAGCGAACGATAAAACATCATCCGGGCTTCTTCCCGATTCCGGGCAAAATCCGTTTCAAAGCCGGCACGCCAGTTGACCGAATATCTGGCCGGATCAAGTTCCCAGTTGGAGAAAGCTTTCTTCAGGCGATCAAAAAGCGGCTCTCCTTGTGAGTTCATGGGAACGGCACTGCTGAAGTCCTGATTCAAAAAGTCAATCCAGGCATATCCGCCCTTTATGGTCAGGCCGTGTTTCTCGAATTGATTCTCTTCGGTCGGATTTTTAGAAAAGAACTTGCTGATCTGCATCTGCAGACTCTTGTTATTATCAGTCACTCTGGTAGCGGCACGCTGTAATGGTCCCGGCAGCAGTTCCGTGACATCCTGCAGCTCATCCTCTGCCTCCATTTCATCCGTATAACTCGGATACAATTCGGAATCGAAACGATTGTTTCGCGGGTCATCTTCAATCGGTTTCTTTTCATATTGATCGTCGTTCAACCTATGTTTCCGAAAGGTATATTCGGCGATATTGATGAAACGAATCCGCTCAGTCTCCCGAACACCATCACCGCGTGTCATATAAACTTCCACCAGCGCCGGCAATCGACCGATAATCTCCCGGGCACTTTCGGGAGTGTAGTTGATATACTCCAACGGGGAGATGATTCCCATTCGGGTCAGCCTTGCCAGCAGGTCTTCGCGCATCTCATTGAACAACTGTTCGGCCTGTGCAATGACTGAATCAGTATCCTCCGAAAATCCGAGAAACACCCGTTCCCGGTCATAATCGATGTCCCAACGATATAAACTGTCCCGCAAAATCTCCTGGTTGACTGATGAAAAGTCATGATGCAGAAAATGGAACCAGACTTCCGGCGAATATTCGATGCCCGAAAAAATCTTTTGCGGCATCTCTTCAAGAGTAAGCCTGTTGATCTTTCGAACCAGCCTTTCTTCGGCTCCGGACTGCGTAACATCAAATTGCCATACACCAGTCAGACCGATACCCCGCTCCCGGACGATTGTGTAGGCCCGGTAAAGAGTCGGCAGTCCGGCCACCATCTCTTCGGCTTTCTCGTAGGAAATCTCGTCCATATACGCAGGAGAAACCGCCCCCATGCAGACCAGCCTGGCAGCTAATTCCCGGAGGTCATCCGAAGACAATTCCGCCGGGTAAACGTCAACTGGCATGCTCTTCGCCATGGTTCATCTCCTGTTTTGCATCCAAGCCGGAATCTGCAAAAAATCCAATGAATGCATTCTTTAAATTTTTATACATCATCCGGATTCTATGCACGTCCATGAAACCGAAAGAAGCGATCTGTATTTTTGATTTGGCCACTTGCCCGTAACTTGTTTCATAATCCTTGATCCGATTCAGATGCCGGGTGCTCAATGCCGGCAGATGAATTACGACAGTCGACCGGAGCTCTTCCTCCAGAAAAGGCTTCATAGTGTCATCGTAAAATGCGAAATTATTTCCTGCGATCTCATTTTTGATGATGATGAACCGCAGTTTTTCCTCCAGAGCCGGTTCCGCGTATTTCTTTACCCACACCGCCCAGGTCATGCCGCTATCGATATCGGAAGTCAGACAACCGGCGACATACACCTCAACAGCAAGCTCTTTCATCCGGTCAAATGGAAATGCTTCAAGCCATTCCAGAGTAGAACAACTGGTCCCCGCTTTCATATCCAGTATATAAAGGTTATTCAGCCTTTCATTTTCTTTCCGGCTTTCCATTTCTTCGATCCGGTTGATAATTTCATCAAGCGGATAATCCATCTCTCCATGGAAGTCCACGTCAACAGCGACGGCCTGAATGGCGGCGACGCTTTTGTATGCGTTGCAAAGAGACTTATTTTCATTGTCGCAGTCAAACAGGACCGGGCAAAAGCCAAATTCCTCTGCAAAATCAGCAAACAGCGTCGCCGTCAACGATTTGCCGACGCCTCCTTTCGTTCCTGCGAAAATTATTAGTTTTGACATTTGAAAGAACCGCTATCCTTTCAGTTGAAGAGAGGCTTTTGCCGTCCCTTCCTCTATCAGTTTCTCTGCCTGTTCATACTGCAACAGGCAGATTTTCCAGTTAGGCATATATGCCAGGAACCCCATCAGAATCATCTTCCTGATTTTCCGGCACTGCAGTTCGGAGGCGACTTTCCGGTGCCGATCCTGTCGCGCAGCAATCCACATCAGACCGTAGGCCGTCGCCATCGTCATGTATTCCAAGTCAGATTCCTCTAACTCAATCACTCCTTTCCGTGAAAGTTCTTTCAGGTGAGCACGGATTTCATCTGAGATCGGGACATAAGTTCCCGGAGCGACCTCTCTGGCCTGATTGATTTTCTCTTCCGCTTCCGAATCACTCATGGCCGCAATATATTTCCCGGGGAAGCCTCTCAGACGCCCTTCGAGAAACAATTTGTTCAACTGATCAACTTGTGTATTCGTAATGCGCTTCATATACTGCTCCTCACGTAATTATTCCTGCAATCTCCCGATAAGCAGAGCGTAAAAAGTCGATCTCTTTATATAATGTATCGTCAAGATCGAATACAAATACTTTATTCCTCATGAACTATTATTTCACTATCATACCTCAACATTAGTGTATTATTTTTCCAAGTATCAGTATAATCCAAAGTCTCTCCCAATACATATTCTCTAATCATATATTCCGGGAAATTGGCTCCCGCATAATACGAAAGAGGATATCCCCCTCCAAAGCGAGGATTTATCTCGATACCGACAACATCATCATCTGAATCTCTATAAAACAATTGAATACAAATACAACCAATCACCCCAGGTAAATAGGCTAATCGTTCTTTCAGGAACTGAACTAAATAATTTTTTCGAGTATATCCTTTATTTATTTCACCGGCACGAATCTCAATCCTTTCACGAGGCACGATAGATTTTACCTTATTGTCTTTACCATAGTACATATCTACCGTAAACTCTTTATATACATTCTTATCAATATACTCCATAAAAATCAATTTAGGATGATTCAAGATCTCCGGAGTCAACTCTTCTTTATCTCTTATAATATACAAGTCTTTACTCAAAGAGCCATCATACGGTTTCGCAAACATCGGAAACCGATCTCCATACTTATCTCTTAAAGCTGGAACACGAATACCGTGCTCACTCAAAAATATGCCGGTATTCCGTTTATCGCGACAAGCCTGCACAAAAGAGAAATCCGAAACCATTACATAAATTCCCTGTTTTTCAAACCGACCTTTATTTTCCGCTAAAATCAAAAGTTCCGTATCTATCGTCGGGATAATTATCCCAATATTATTAGAGATACATATTTCTAAAAGATTATCTATATATTCATTTGATGTTACACGCGGAACCTTAAAACATCCATCAGAAATCACTGCCGCAGGAGACAACCGAGGATTCATCTCCGTTGTGTAGACTTTTGAAACCGCTGTAATTTTTTTTAGCTCTTCTTGAAAAAATCGTACCAATTTAACCCTCTTTCCTACAGAAGATATCAAAACATTAAACACCATATCCATACTCAATTATTCCCTTCAAAAAATTCCATTGTCGCACTCGTATCCGAAGAAATTCCCTCTCTCTTAAATACCTTTTTTATAGTCATAAAAACAATTTTCAAATCCAGAAGAAAAGAGCAATGGTCCACATACCATACATCCAACTCGAATTTCCGTTGCCAAGATATAGCATTACGTCCATTCACTTGAGCCCAACCCGTTATTCCCGGGCGCACTTCATGTCTGCGCGCCTGCTCCTTATTATATAAGGGCAGATATTGTACAAGCAAAGGACGAGGGCCTATCAGTGCCATATCTCCTTTCAAAACATTGATCAGTTGAGGCAACTCATCTAAAGATGTAGACCGTACAAAACGACCGACTTTCGTCAAACGATCTGCATCAGGCAACAGATTCCCCTTCTCGTCACGCTCGTCTGTCATAGTTTTATACTTAATCAACTTAAATATCCTCCCATTTTTACCCGGACGTTGTTGACAAAAAAATGCACCCACTCCTTTATTCGCAAAATGAAGCCAAACAGCGACAACCAATAACACCGGCCAAATAATCGACAACACACTCAGGACGATAAGAAAATCCAATATACGTTTAAAATAGCACTTATACATAGACCAAAATTTCAATCGATAAACAATCGAATATTATATCTCAATTTTTCTTACACTTTCCCAATCAATGCCTTTTATAGCCTGCGCTACACTAACAAAATCATACTCATCAAGTAATCGAATGAACTTATCATACGCCCCCTCTATTCCATAATAATTTTTAAAGTATCTCATATTCCAAACTCTCTTTTGCCCTTTATCGAAATCTCTCATATGGAAATAGGTCATCAAGTAGTTATTTTTGCCGATAAATTTCTTTAATAATGGAAAAGGGAACAATCGGAAATATCCTCCACCCGAGAATGCTACGTCTCTTCCCAACACACGCGTCACATTAATAGGAAGCTCCTTCATTTCCGTTCCTCGATAACTTACAATAACTGGCTTATCTTCCGAGAATTCAGGAAATCCCCCAAAATCTCTGCTCGCAGGAAAAATAGAACAGTCATATTCTATTCCCATTTCAGATAAAATATTCAATGCCCATTTATTCCTACTTCCGATCGAAAAAGCCGGAGCTCTATATCCTTTTACCTTTTCACCCGTAATATCCTCAATCGAAGCTAAAGCCTCATACGTATCCTCATAGAATTCCTTTTCAGAAAGGTCTGTCAACCATCGGTGTTCATTCGAATGACAAGCAATCTCATGCCCCGCTTCTGCAATTCTCCGTACTACAGAAGGGAATTGCTTGGCCAACTTTCCCAAACAAAAGAAAGTCGCTTTAATACCTCTTTTTCCCAAATCACCCAATACACGGTCCAAAAGCACGTCGTATCGTCCGGCATATTCATCTACAGAACCTTGCCCATGAAACTGCAAAATATACCACTCTTCGATATCGAAAGTTAAAATATAAGACTGTTCCATCAGTTTTCTCCTCTCCGTTGAATTTGCTTAACCACTTTTGCTGGTCTTCCCGTCGCAATCGTCCATGCCGGGATATCTTTCGTTACCAATGACCC
>OJMK01002736.1_pt1 | contig 11528 bp, 7 predicted proteins | sample 1597201 | NCBI WGS metagenome assembly OJMK01 (sample SAMEA2452125, study PRJEB22498) | human gut metagenome | reverse complement strand
GCGCGCTGCGAGGCGCTTGCGGAGGACGGCAAAACGCCGCTGCTCTTCAGCGAAAACGGCAGGCTTCTCGGCGTCATCGCCGTGGCGGACGTCATCAAGCCCGACAGCCCGCAGGCCGTGCGCGAGCTGCGGAATATGGGCATCGAGGTCGTCATGCTCACGGGCGACAACGAACGCACGGCGCGCGCCATCGGCGCCGCCGCGGGCGTGGACCGCGTGATCGCCGGCGTACTGCCCGACGGCAAGGAGGCGGAGATCCGCCGCCTGCGCGAGCGCGGCAAGGTCGCCATGGTCGGCGACGGCATCAACGACGCTCCCGCGCTCACCCGCGCGGACGTGGGCATCGCCATCGGCGCGGGCGCGGACGTCGCGCTCGACGCGGCGGATGTGGTGCTGATGAAGAGCCGCCTGAGCGACGTGCCCGCCGCCATCCGTCTGAGCCGCGCGACGCTGCGCAACATCCACCAGAACCTCTTCTGGGCGTTTTTCTACAACACGCTCGGCATCCCGCTGGCTGCGGGCGTGTTCGTCCCGCTGGGGCTGACGCTCAACCCCATGTTCGGCGCGGCGGCGATGAGCCTGTCGAGCTTCTGCGTGGTGTCCAACGCCCTGCGGCTGAATCTTTTCAAGCTCCGCGACCCGAAGCACGACCACAAGCACAGAAAAAAGCCTGCCTCTACAAACACAGCACCGACAGAAGAAAAAACAACAATGGAAAAGGAGAAGGAACCCATGAAAAAGACGATGAAGATCGAAGGCATGATGTGCGCCCATTGCGAGGCGACCGTCAAAAAGGCGCTCGAGGCCATTCCCGAGGTCGTGGACGCCGAGGTCAGCCACACCGCCGGCACCGCCGTTGTGACACTGCAAGCGGGCGTGGACGACGCCGCGCTCAAAAAAGCGGTGGAGGACAAGGACTACAAGGTCCTCGGCATCGAATAAGGCAAAAGAGAAGGAAAGCGCGCTCGGATCCGAGTGCGCCTTCCTTCTCTCTTTTCTTTATGCCGCGATCGGCATTACCGGGGGGAGCGTGATGATCGTCGCGCCTGCGGGCGGAGCGGCGAGGGGCTTCTCGCTCGTCGTGCGGACGCTGACCGCCGCGGCAAAGCTCACGTCGCAGACATTGCGCAGCTGGATCGCTCCCTTGACGGTCATGCGGCTGCTGTTCCCCGTGAGTGTATAGTCGATACGGAACGCCGCCTCCTCCTTCGCGTTCATCGCCGCCGTGTACTTGAGCTCCACGCCGCCGTCGCTGCGGAGCGTCATATCGATGCTTAGCTCGTCGATGCCGCTGTCCGCGATAAAGCCCGGGGTGGCTTCTGCCAGCAACATCGCAAGCTCCTCCTTGCCGAAGTGCCACTTATAGCCGCTGCCAGACTTGGTGAAGGTCTCGTCGCCAAGCATTCCGACCACACCGGAGGCAAGCGAGGTCTTGTCCGACCAGCTCTCAAAGAACCCGTTCGCGTCGCCCTGCTTCATCATGGCATAGAGGGCTTTGCCGACGGTGTAGTCCTCATTGCTGCCGTACATCGACTCGTAGAGGTCGGGGAAGCTCATCACGGCGTCCGTCGCGTACCATGCGCCGGAAACGGCCTGCGTGCCGTCTACCTTCGCCATCGCCGCGTCAAGGAGCGGGGACCTAAAGTAGAGCTTATCAGAGAATATAGCCTCCAGCTCGGGCTTGACGGTCAAGGCGCGGTACGCCTCCGGCAGCTTTCCGCCAAGCCCCTCGAGGAGCTCCGCCAGATCGCCGAGGTCGGCGCTCAGGCTCATGCTCATGCCGTCCTTGCCCAGCAGCACGGACGCCTTGCCGGAATACGGATAGCTGCGGTCGCCCTTGATGGAGTCGATGACCTTGACCGTGCCGGAGAGGGTCACATCCTCCTTATAATTCTTGGAGGCGTCAAAGCGCTTCGCATTTCCGGCCAGATAGCCGTTGAGAATGGTGAGACGGCTGTCCACCTTCTCCGCGAAGGTCTCCTCGTCGAGCAGGAACGCCATGCGGTAGCCGTTGTCCCAGAACACGTCGTAGCCGAGCACCTGCGAGAAGAAGCGTACCGGCACCATCGTGCGGTTGGAGGGCGTCACATAGGAGTGGACGTCCATCTTCACCGTCGAGCCGTCGGCGCGCGTGATGACGTCGCTGCCGACAACATGGGTAAAGCTCGCCTTCTCACCCGTTACGATAGCGGTCTTGGTGGCCTGGTCAAATTCGATCCTTGCGCCCATGGCCTCCAGCGCGGCGCGCAGCGGCACCATCGTGCGCCCGTTCTTCACCTCGGGCACCGCGTCGGTGAAAGCAATGCATCGGTCGCCCAGCAGCACATTGACCTGCCCGGCCACGCCGCCGAGCGCCTTGATGTTCTGCTCGCGCTGTTCCTTTGAAACCGTCGCGGCAGCCTTCGGATCGGCGCTGACGAGAATATAGGTCGGACCGTCGGCTCCGCCGATGATGCCAATATCCTCGCCCGCCGCGCTTGCGGGGACGGCCAGCGCCAGCGCCAACATCAGCGCCAGCAGAAGAGCGATCAGTTTTTTCATTTTTCCATTCTCCTTCCCTGTGTGGGTCCATTGGGTATCCTGTTCCTTCAGCGTACCATAAACGCCGCTCTTTTGCAAGGGCTTTGCCCCGTTTTCCGCCCTCCTACGAAATGTCCGCCAGTTCCAGATACTTGTAGCCGTTCTCTGCGATATGGTCCTTGCGGCCCTGCAGATTGTCGCCGAGGAGCAGATCGAATACCTGCGCGGTCGCCTCCGCGTCCTCGGGCATGACCTTGATGAGACGGCGCGTTTCGGGGTTCATGGTCGTCAGCCACATCATCTCCGGGTCGTTCTCGCCGAGGCCCTTGGAGCGGTCAACCTTATAGCGCTTGCCCTCAAGCGTTTTCACGATGTCGTTCTTCTCCTTGTCGGAGTAGGCGAACCACGTCTTATCGCCGCAGTTGATCTCAAAGAGAGGCGTTTCCGCGATGTAGACGTACCCCTCGCGGATGAGCGTGGGGCAGAGACGGTAGATCATCGTCAGGATCAGCGTGCGGATCTGGAAGCCGTCCACGTCCGCATCGGTGCAGATGACGACCTTGCTCCAGCGTAGATTGTTGAGGTCGAAGGCGTTGAGCTCCTTGACCGCCTTGCCCTGCACCTCCACGCCGCAGCCGAGCACCTTCAGAAGATCGGTGATGATCTCGCTCTTGAAAATACGGGCGTAGTCGGCCTTGAGGCAGTTCAGGATCTTGCCGCGCACGGGCATGATGCCCTGAAACTCCGCGTCGCGCGAGAGCTTGACGCTGCCAAGAGCGCTGTCGCCCTCAACGATATAAATTTCGCGGCGGGACACGTCGCGCGTGCGGCAGTCCACGAACTTCTGCACGCGGTTGGAAATGTCGATATTGCCGGAGAGCTTTTTCTTGATGTTCAGCCGCTGCTTTTCCGCGCTCTCGCGGCTTCTTTTGTTGATGAGCACCTGCTCGGCGATCTTGAGCGCCTCGACGCGGTTCTCGATGAAGTAGGTCTCCAGGCGGGACTTCAAAAAGTCCGTCATGGCCTCCTGCACGAATTTGTTCGTGATGGATTTCTTCGTCTGGTTCTCGTAGCTCGTCTGCGTGGAGAAGTTGTTGGACACAAGCACGAGGCAGTCCTCCACGTCCTGCCAAGTGATCTTGCTCTCGTTCTTCTGATACTTGCCGCTGTCCTTGAGATACTTGTCGATGGCGTAGACGAAGGCGGTCTTAGTCGCCTTTTCCGGCGCGCCGCCGTGCTCGAGCCACGAGGAGTTGTGGTAGTGCTCGATGACGTTCACGCGGTTGGAAAAGCAGCAGGCGCACGAGAGCTTGACCTTGTACTCCGGTTTATCTTCGCGGTCACGTCCGCGGCGCTCGGTCTCCCAAAAGACGGGCGTGGTCAGCGCGCCCTCACCCGCCAGCTCGGTCACATAGTCCACGATGCCGTTTTCGTAGAGGAACTCCTGCGTCTCAAATTTTCCGCCCACCTGGTCGCGGAAGCGGAACGTGATGCCCGCGTTCACGACCGCCTGACGGCGCAGCACGTCGGTAAAATACGACGCGGGGATATTGATATCAGTAAACACGTCGAGATCGGGCAGCCAGCGCGTGAGCGTGCCGGTCTTCTTGCCGCGGTCGGTCGGCTCGATCTTCAGCTCCTCGCCCTTTTTGCCGGTGATCTGCCCGCGCTCAAAGTGGAGGGAATATTTGTTCCCGTCGCGCCAGACGGTCACATCCATATAGCGCGAGGCGTACTGCGTCGCGCAGGCGCCGAGGCCGTTGAGGCCGAGGGAGTATTCATAGTTGTCGCCGTCGAGATTGTTGTACTTGCCGCCGGCGTAGAGCTCGCAGTACACGAGCTCCCAGTTGAAGCGTTTTTCCTTGGGGTTCCAGTCCACGGGACAGCCGCGCCCGTTGTCCTCCACCTCGATGCTGCCGTCGGCGTAATGCGTGAGCGTGATGACCTTGCCGTGCCCCTCGCGCGCCTCGTCGATGGAGTTCGAGAGGATCTCGAACACCGCGTGCTCGCAGCCGTCCAGTCCGTCCGAGCCGAAAATAACGCCCGGGCGCTTGCGCACGCGCTCCGCGCCCTCGAGTAAGGAAATGCTCTCGTTGCCGTAATTCTTTCCTGCCTTTGCCATTTGTCTTCTCCGTTTCCATAGGATACTATTCCTTGTATATTATAGCCGCTCCGTCCCACAATAGCAAGTGTTTTGATGCGCTCCCGCGCCGCGTCCCGCGCTTGTTAAAAACTCGCGCAGCATTCTCAAATAGTTTTCGTATCGGTCAAAAAATAATCGAGCGTCAACCTGTAAATTTCTTGTAAAATCAAGGTTATTCACAGTTTCCACAGAGTTATCCACATTCATTATGTCAACACAAAATCACGCAAAAAATGCGCTTTTCTCTCCCCTTCGACCTCTTGCAATGTGCGCGCAGGTGTGCTACCATAGGCGCAGAAAATCCGCGTGCGCTCCATTCCGCACGCAGACAAGGAGGACCCATTCCATGCAGGCATTTGAATTTTACTGCCCGACTAAGATCTATTTCGGCAAGGGCGCGGAGGCAAAGGTCGGCGAGGCGGTCAAGCATTTCGGCGGCACGAAGGTCTTTATCGTCTACGGCGGCCACAGCGCCGTGAAGAGCGGGCTTATCGCGCGCATTGAGCAAACGCTCACCGACGCGGGGCTTGAGCACATGAGCTTCGGCGGCGTGCAGCCCAACCCGCGCCTGTCCCACGCGCGCGAGGGCGTGCAGAAGGCGCTCGCGTTCGGCGCGGACTTCATTCTCGGCGTCGGCGGCGGCAGCGTGATGGACACGTCCAAGGCCATCGCCCACGGCGTCGCCAACCCCGAAACGGACATCTGGGATTTCTGGAGCAAGAAGGCAGCGCTTACCAAAACGAGCAGGCTCGGCGCGGTGCTGACCATCTCCGCCGCCGGCAGCGAGACGAGCGACAGCGCCGTGCTCACGAACGATGAAACGACGCTCAAGCGCGGTCTGAACACCGATCTGCAGCGTCCGCTCTTCGCCATCATGGACCCCGAGCTGACCTATACGCTCCCGCGCTATCAGGTCGGCTGCGGCGTGGTGGACATCATGATGCACACGCTTGAGCGCTACTTCAACCCCGGCCATCCCTCCAACCGCATGACCGACGAGATCGCCGAGGGTCTGCTGCGCACGGTGATCGACGCGGGCCGCGTCGCCATGCAGGACAGTCACAATTATGACGCCATGAGCGAGATCATGTGGGCCGGCTCCCTCTCGCACAACAACCTCACGGGCCTCGGCGGCGTGAAGGACTTCTCCGTGCACCAGTTCGGTCACGAGCTCTCCGGTATGTTCGACGCCGCGCACGGCGCGACGCTCTCGGTCATGTGGCCGCAGTGGGCGCGCTATGTGGTGGACACCGATCCCGCGCGCTTCGCGCACTACGGCGAGGCCGTTTGGCGCCTTACCCGCAAGGACGGCGAGAGCGACCGTGACCTTGCCCTCCGCGCCATCGACACGACCGAGGAGTTTTTCCGCTCCATTGATATGCCGACCACCTTCACCGAGCTCGGCATCGGCGTGCTCAGCGAGGAGCAGCTGCGTGAGCTTGCCGAGCGCTGCACCTTCTTCCACACCCGCGTTGTCGGCAAGTTCTGCCCCCTCGATTACGACGGCATCCTCGCCGTCTACCGCATGGCAAACAAGTAAACCGCACTGAGAAAGGCGCGCCGAACGGCGCGCCTTTCCTTTTTTCATCTCTTCAAAATGCCCAGCAGACCGCGCTTGAGGATCTGCCCGCCCGCCGAGATGAGCTGCGTCTCGATCTTGGACTGGAGCCGTTCGGCCTTTTTCTTTGCCGCGGCAGCCTCACGCTCGCGCTGCCGCTCGAGCTTTTTCTGCTCGGCCTCGGCGGCCCTCTCCGCCCTCCGGCGCGCCTCGTCCTCCAGCTTTTGTGCGCGGCGGCGCTCCTCATCCTCTAACTTCTGCGCGCGCCTGCGCTCCTCGTCCTCTAACTTCTGGCGGCGCTTTTCCTCGGCGGTCTCCTCCTTGGCGCGCTGCTTTTCCTGCTCCGCAGCCAGCCTTTCCTGCGCGAGGCGGTCCTCCTCCCGCTGCTTTTCCAGCGCCGCGGCGTCAGCCTGCTCGGTCAGCACCTCATAGGCGGAGAGATTATCCTCCGAGTCGTCGTACTTTTCCATGCCGTCATGCAGCATGGCCTTCATGCGCGCCATCGGCTCGGGCGCACCCATGAGGCTCTGCGGGCAGACGATCTTCGTGCGCTGCACGATGGTCGGCACGCCCTGTTCATCTAAAAACGAGGTCAGCGCCTCGCCGACGCCGAGCTCCATAATGGCATCCTCCGCGCGGAAGGCGGGATTGGCGCGGAACGCCTGCGCCGCGACGCGCACAGCCTTGAGCTCGGCGGGCGTATAGGCGCGCAGCGCGTGCTGCACGCGGTTGGAGAGCTGCGCGAGCACCGCGTCGGGAATGTCGCTCGGGCTCTGCGTCACGAAAAACACGCCCACGCCCTTCGAGCGGATGAGCTTGACGGTCTGCTCGATCTTCTGCACGAGGACCGCCGGCGCGTCGCGGAAGAGCGTGTGCGCCTCGTCGAAGAAGAACACCAGCTTGGGCTTTTCCAGATCGCCCGCCTCGGGCAGGCTCTCAAACAGCTCCGAGAGCATCCACAAAAGGAAGCTCGCGTAGAGCGTCGGGTTCTGCACCAGCTTCACGCAGTCGAGCACGTTGACCATGCCGCGGCCGTCCGCGTCGGTGCGCATCCAGTCATAGATGTCGAGCGCCGGCTCGCCGAAAAAGAGGTCGCCGCCCTGCTGCTCAAGCGGCAGCAGCGCGCGCAGGATCGCCGCGACGGACTGCGGCGTGATGTTGCCGTAGGTCATCATGTACTCCGCGCGGTGCTCACTGACGTAGTTCAGCATGGCGCGCAGGTCCTTGAGATCGAGGAGCAGCAGCCCCTTGTCATCCGCGATGCGGAACATGATGTGCAGGATGCCCTCCTGCGCGGGCGTGAGGCTGAGGATGCGGGACAAAAGCTCAGGCCCCATGTCGCTCACTGTCGCGCGGACGGCGTGGCCGCCGGTCTGATAAATGTCCCAGAAGGTCGCGGGATAGCCCTTGTAGGCAAAGCTGCCGCGCAGACCGAAGCGGTCGATGCGCTTTTCCATGCCCTCGCTGCTCACGCCGGGGGCGCAGATGCCCGCGACGTCGCCCTTGACGTCGCACAGGAACACCGGCACGCCCGCGTCGGAAAAGCTTTCGGCCATCACTTTCATCGTGATGGTCTTGCCCGTGCCGCTCGCGCCCGCGATCAGGCCGTGGCGGTTGCACATATTGAGCGCAAGCTCCACGCGCGCGCCGTCCGCAAGTCCCATGTATATCTTACCGTTTTCGTACATCGTGCCATCCTCCGTTGTTTGATTCGATGGCAACATTATAGAATATCGTGCGGCGCGGCGCAAGAGAAAAGCGCGGCCCCGCCGCGCTTTTTCCTATCCCATCAGCATCAGCACCACGCCGTACACGACGCTCGCAAGCGTGCCGAACACGATCACCGGCCCCGCGATGACGAACATCTTTGCCGCCATGCCGGTGATGATGCCCTCGGCCTTGAAGTCGATGGCGGGCGAGACGACGGAGTTGGCAAAGCCCGTGATCGGCACGAGCGTGCCCGCCCCCGCGAAGCGGGCGAGGGAATTATACAGGTTCAGCCCCGTGGTCAGCGCCGCTAAAAAGATAAGCGTGACGGAGGTCGCGGTGCCCGCGTCGGTCTTGTCAAGCCCGAGGGACCTGTAGCCGTCCAGAATGAGCTGACCGAGCACACAGATCGCGCCGCCGATCAGAAAGGCGAGCACCGTATCCTTGACGATGGGGGATCTCGGCGACTTCTGCTTGATATACGCCTGATATTCCTGCGGTGACATATCCATAAGATCACTCCTTTTGGCATAGCATTTCCAGCGGGAGTATTTTTATCCATCGTTGCCTTTCCCCGCAAAATCGGCTACAATGGACGCGAGGTGATACCATGCGCTCACTTGGGCTTTACATCCACATTCCGTTCTGCAAGGCGAAGTGCATTTACTGCGACTTCTACTCCCTGCCGCGCGCCGAGGGACAGATGGACGCTTACGTCTCCGCGCTGACCGCGCAGCTCGCCGCGTGGCGGGAGCGCACGGCGGACTGCACCGTAGACACCGTTTACTTCGGCGGCGGCACACCGAGCTATCTCGGCCCCGACCGCCTGCGCCGCCTTCTGGACGCGGTTTTTCAAAGCTACCGCGTCGCCCCCGGCGCGGAGATCACGCTCGAGGCCAACCCCGACAGCGCGCAGGATATTTCCGCCCTGCGGCAGCTGCACGATGCAGGCTTCGACCGCCTCTCGCTCGGGATGCAGTCCGCGGACGACGCGGAGCTGCGGCGCATCGGGCGCGTCCACACGCACGCGCAGACCGTCCGCGCGGTGGAGAACGCTCGCGCCGCAGGCTTTGACAATTTGAGCCTCGACCTCATCTACGGTCTGCCCGAGCAGACGATGACGCGCTGGCAGGCAAACCTCGACGCCGCGCTCGCGCTCGCGCCCGAGCATCTTTCCTGCTATGGGCTGAAGGTCGAGGAGGGCACGCCGCTCTTTGCGCGGCGCGAGCGCTTCACGCTGCCGGACGACGACGCGCAGGCGGATATGTACCTCTCCGCAGTCGGGCTTCTCGCGCGGCAGGGCTATGAGCAATATGAGATCTCCAACTTCTGCCGTCCGGGACGGGCGTCCCGCCACAACAGCCGCTACTGGACGCTCGCGGAATACCTCGGCTTCGGCCCCGGCGCGCACAGTGACTTCGGCGGCGAGCGCTTTGCGCTCGCGCGCGATCTCGACGCCTACCTTGCGGGACACATCGTCTATTCCGAGTGCTCCGCGCCCTCGGCGCGTGAGCGGGAGACCGAGCGCGTCATGCTCGCGCTCCGCACGACCCGCGGCGTCGCCGCGGATACGCTGCCGGAAGCCGCGCGGCGCATTCTCTGGAATTGTGAAGCCCACGGCCTCGCCCATCTTTCCGGCGGCTTTTACGCCCTCACGCCCCGCGGCTTTCTGGTCTCCAACGCGATCATCGTGGATATTTTGGAAACAATGGAGCTTTGACGGAACTTTTTTCCGCCTTTCTTCGTCTTTACTTTTAAGGGCCGTCATGGTATAGTAACGTTATGTCAACTTTTGCTGCGCAAAAGCATAGCAAAAACAGGTATGTGCCGTATTTCAAAAGGAGATCATTATGAAAGCACTGTCCCGCAAATGCACCGCCTTTCTCTTATCCCTCACCCTGCTGCTGACGCTCGCGCCGACGGCGCTCGCCTCCGAAGCGCTGGGCGACGACCTTGACCTGCGCTCAACGACGCTCAACCATGGCACCGAGCTCGGCGAGGGCACGTTCTGGAGCAACACCTTCTCCGACCTGCGGCAGGAAAACTACGTCGTCTACACGCCGAACACGAGCGTGACGCCCATCGTCACCTACGGCGATTACACCACCGCGACGAGCACCGTCTCCGCCGCCGCCAGAAAACTGGAGGAGCAGGGCCTGCGTGTGGTCGCGGGCATCAACGGCGACTACTACGATACGCTCAACGGCGCGCCGCTCGGCACGGTGATGACCGATGGCGTGCTGCGCGTCGCCTCCGCGAGCAACTATGCCGTCGGCTTCCGCGCGGACGGCACAGCCATCCTCGGCGCTCCGGCGCTGGCAATGCAGGTCAAGAGCGCCAACACATCCTTTTCCATTGCCGCCGTCAATCAGGTGCGCTACTCCTACGGCGGCATCTACCTCTACACCTACGATTTCAACGCCCGGCGCTCCACCGGCACCAACGCCGCGGGCTATGACGTGGTCTGCTCGGCGGTCGACGGCCGCCTGAGCATCGGCGAAGCGCTGACGCTCACCGTGGACGAGATCCTGCCCGAGGCCACCGACACCGCCGTGCCCGAGGGCAAATACGTCCTGACGGCGAACCTCCTCTCCGGCGAGGAGAACCTTGCTCTGCTGCGCGCGCTCGCGGTCGGCGACACGCTGACCGTCACCGTCCGCGCGGCGGACGAGGGCTGGAACGACGTGGACTACATGATCGGCGCGCTCTATCAGCTCGTGGAGAACGGCGAGGTCTGCAAGGGGCTTGCGGCCGGCGCCGCGCCGCGCACCGCCATCGGTCAAAAGGCCGACGGCAGCCTTGTGCCACGCGGCGCTCCCGGCGCAATGATCGAGAACGAGGATACCGCCATTGCGCAGGTCTTGCAAATGGCGGCGCAGGGTACCGTACAGGCCGACGACGGCAGCACCGTAACCCTGCAGGCCGATTCCGTCTGCGTCCACGGCGACGGCCCCAAAGCCCTCGCCTTCGTGTAAAAAATCTCCGCCGCCCTCCTTGCCGCAGGGACAGCAGTTGCAGCATTTTGATCGTCGGCAGAAAGCAAGATGGGGAATGAACCTATCGGAAGAAGGCAAAGCAGCGCTAAGCGGCAGGATCTGTCCTACGCCCCTGCCGGGGCGCAGGAATTTTTTGTCAATAAAAATACCGTTGTATCGTGTGATACAACGGTTGAATAATTTGAATGCAGCCTTGATGTGTTTAGACAGCAGATCCTGCACGGAAGACGAGCCGACACCATAGCACGAAGGCTGTTTTTCATTCCGGCAGACGTCCGTACAGTTCCATTTCACTGTGCAGCTTTTTGGCCAGCCTCGTGTTAAAGACACCGGGTTCGGCACGCCAGCACCAGTTGCCGCCCAGAGTGGACGGCGTGTTCATGCGGGATTCATGCCCAAGGCCCAGCAAATCCTGTGCCTGCACGACAGCTAGATCGGCAGCACTGGACCAGATGCCGCGCATCATGCCCCAGTGATAGCCCTCTTTCTTCGTCAGATTCAGGTAGCGCACGGCGCACGCCACGTCCTCAGAGGCGGCGGTTTCCATCCAGCCGTTCACAGGCTCGTTGTCGTGGGTGCCTACATAGGCAATGCAGTTCTTGGG
>OJMK01002715.1_pt1 | contig 11605 bp, 9 predicted proteins | sample 1597201 | NCBI WGS metagenome assembly OJMK01 (sample SAMEA2452125, study PRJEB22498) | human gut metagenome | reverse complement strand
CTTTAATTTATTTACCATTTGTTATCGCAAGTACAAAAGCAGCCCTAAAAGCAGAAGGAGCAGAAAATGCGTAAGGATTTTTTATGGGGTGGAGCTGTTGCTGCTCACCAAGTAGAAGGTGGCTATAATGAAAAAGGAAAAGGTCTCAATGTTTCAGATATGATGACAGTTGGGGGTGTTGGTAAAAAAAGACAAATTACAGATACGATTTTACCTAATGAATTTTATCCTAATCATGAAGCTATTGATTTTTATCATCATTATAAAGAAGATATTGCTTTGTTTAAAGAAATGGGATTCAAATGTTTTAGAACATCTATTTCTTGGGCAAGAATCTTTCCTCAAGGGGATGAATTAGAACCTAATGAAGAAGGTTTAAAATTCTATGATGAAATGTTTGATGAATTATTAAAAAATGGTATTCAACCCGTTATTACTTTAAGCCATTTTGAAATGCCTTATGGTTTAGTAAAAAAATATGGTGGTTGGAGAAATAGAAAACTGATCGATTGTTTTGTAAGATTTGCGAAAGTATGTTTTGAAAGATATCAACATCAAGTCAAATATTGGATGACTTTCAATGAAATCAATAATCAAGCAAACTATAAAGCAGATGTGGCAGTTTTTACAAACTCAGGTATTTTATTTGAAGAAGGAGAAGATCGTGAAGCAATTGTTTATCAAGCAGCACTTTATGAATTAATTGCTAGTGCAAAAGCTGTAAAAATAGCACATGAAATCAATCCTGATTTAATGATTGGATGTATGATGGCCATGACACCAATCTATCCTTATTCATGTAATCCAGACGATATGTTAAAAGCTGTAGGAGCGAATCATAAACGTTTCTGGTATTTAGACGTTCATGCTAGAGGAATTATTCCTGGTTATATGAAATCATTCTTTAAAAGACAAGGATATGATTTAGATTTAACTCAAGAAGATTTAGAAGCCTTAAAACATGGTTGTGCTGATTATATAGGTTTTAGTTATTACATGTCTTTTGCAACAAAAGGTGATGGTAATATTAATCTTGATTATGATGAAGAAAATGATTTATGCGATAATCCTTATATTCAAAAAACACAATGGGGATGGCCAATTGATGCTAAAGGTCTTAGATATACATTAAATTGGTTATATGACCGTTATCAACTTCCAATGTTTATTGTTGAAAATGGTTTTGGAGCTTATGATAAATTAGAAAATGGAATCATTAATGATGATTATCGTATTGATTACTTAAGAAACCATATTTCAGAAATGAAAAAAGCAATTGAGTTAGATGGTGTAGAAGTCATGGGATATACTCCTTGGTCAGCAATCGATATTGTAAGTGCTTCTACTGGTGAATTGGCAAAAAGATATGGATTTATCTATGTTGATTTAGATGACCAAGCTAAAGGTAGTGGAAGAAGATATCGAAAAGCTTCTTTTGAATGGTATAAAAGAGTTATTTCATCAAATGGTGAAATTTTATAGGAGATAAATAATATGAACAAATTTATAAATGAAACATTAGTTATTTATATATCGAAGTTTACAAATACAAAAGTTATAAAGGCTTTAAAGGATGGAATGATGTTTTCTTTACCGTTTTTAATGATAGGATCATTGTTCCTGTTGATTGCCAACTTACCAATTGAATCAGTAAGTAAAGTAATTAGTGAAAGTGGAATAGGAGATATATGTTCTCAAGTATATTCTTCTACGTTTTCATTAATGGCCTTCTTTACAGTAATAGGAATTACTTATTCTTATTTGAAGAATGATCAAGTAATAACAGCTATAAATGGCGCTTTAACTGGTTTAGCAGCTTTTATTTTATTAACTCCATCTTCTAAGGTATTAGACAGTGGGGAATCAGTTACAGGAATTATTTCTAAAGATTGGACTGCTGGTCAAGGAATGATTTGTGCTATTTTAATTGGTTTTTTAGTTGGATATATTTATTCTTTATGTGTAAAAAAAGATATTAGCATTAAAATGCCAGATGGTGTGCCTAGTGGTGTTGCAGATTCATTTTCGTCACTATTACCAACTGGAATTATTATTACTATTTGTGCAATTATTTATGCTATATGTCACTTTATATTTAATACAACATTTGCAGAACTTATTTATTCGGTAATTCAAATTCCTTTACAAGGAATTACAGATTCGTTCTTTGGCGTTATTATTATGACGGTTGTTATGTCTTTATTATGGTGGACAGGCGTCCATGGTGGTTCTATATGTGGAGGAATTCTTTCACCAATTTTACAAGCAAATATGGCAGCTAATCAAAAAATTATAGATTCAGGATTGCCTCTTACAATTCAAAATGGTGGACATATTTTTACACAACAATTTTGGGACAATTTCTTATGTATGTCTGGTGCTGGAATTGTGATTGGGTTAGTGATTTATATTACATTTTTTGCTAAATCAAAGTCATTACGTAGCTTAGGTAAATTATCCATTGTACCTAATATCTTTAACATTAATGAACCAATTATTTTTGGGACACCAATTGTACTTAATATATATTTATTAATTCCATTTGTTCTTGTTCCTTTAATTATAGGTATAAGTAGTTACTTATTAATGTATATGGGAATTTTACCATTATTTAGCGGGGTTATGGTTCCTTGGACAACACCCCCAATTATATCAGGACTTTTGATTGGTGGATGGCGTGTTGCATTATGGCAATTTGTGATGATTGTTGTATCTTTTGTTATTTATTTACCATTTATTAAAAAAATAGATACTTTGGAATTAAATAAAGAAAATCAAAAGTAAATTATAAGAAATACAAATATTTAATCTTAATATCAAAAAGTCGTGAAAAATCACGGCTTTTTTTGTAATGCTACTAAGTTAAGAAATTAAGTTAATACTTTTGCTTTATTTATTGTCTAAGAAATCCACACGATTTTTTGTTACTGCTTATTTAGAAGCAGTGTTTTTTAAAATATGAAGTAAGATTTGAACTTGTTTTTCCATCATAGTAAGTGAACAATATTCATAGGGTCCATGATAGTTAAAACCACCTGTACCAAGATTAGGACAAGGAAGTCCTTTGAATGTTAAACGTGCACCATCTGTACCCCCACGAATTGGTGAACAATAAGCATCTAAACCATTTTCTTTAATGGCAGCTAAAGCTTGTTCAACAATGAACATATGATCTTTTAGAGCTTCTTTCATGTTTAAATAACTTTCTGTAATCGTTACTTCAATAATTTGATAACCATATTTTTTATTTAAGAACTCTGCAATGTCTTTAAAGTCTTGGCATTGTTTATTTGCTTGTTGTAAGTCATGGTTACGAATAATATATTCAGCAACTGTTTCTTCACAAGTTCCTTGAATCGAGTGAAGGTGATTAAATCCTTCATAACCTTCTGTTGATTCAGGGCGCATATGCACAGGTAAAAGTGAATCAAATTCATAGGCAACACGCGTTGAATTGATCATTTTATTTTTAGCACTTCCTGGATGAATACTTCTTCCATGGACTTTCACTTCGGCACTAAATGCGTTAAAGTTTTCATATTCAACAATGTGAATATCTCCACCATCAATGGTATAAGCATATTGTGCATTGAAGTAATCAACATTAAAGTGATCACTACCATGTCCAATTTCTTCATCAGGTGTAAAAGCAATTTGAATATCATTATGTTTAAATTCTGGATGATTATAAATATATTCCACCATTTGCATAATGATTGCAATACCAGCTTTATCATCAGCTCCTAATAAAGTTGTTCCATCTGTAGTAATTAAATCATGATGAATAAGTTGTAAGATTTGAGGATATTGTTCAGGGTCTAGATAAAGTTCTTTATCTTCATTTAAAGTAATTTTTTGACCTTGATAATCTTTGATAATTTGTGGATGAATATCTTTACCACTTGCATCAGGAGAAGTATCCATGTGGGCAATAAAACCTATAACATCTCCTTGATGATTATTATTACTAGAAATTGTTCCATAAACTACACCAAATTCATCTATTTTTGCGTTTTCAATTCCTAATGATTTTAATTCTTCAACTAAATAATTTCCTAATTTTAATTGTTTTGAAGTTGAAGGAACAGTACGTGAATAACTATCTGATTGTGTGTCAAAACTCACATAATTTAAAAACCTTTCTTTAATTTCCATTTGTCTTCCTCACTTTCTTTTCTATTATACAACGACTTATAAAGAACTTCTATGAAAAGAGTTTACAAATTTTAAATTGTATGTTACCATACAATTCGTAGCCGAACAAAATAGGAGGAATGATATGTATAGAGATCCCATTGGACATCGTATTAAGACCATAAATAACCTAATGAGAAAAACAATGGATAAGAAAACAGGTCAAAGGCCTGATCGTGTAACTTTAATGCATTGTTGGATCATTGGGTTTGTTCAAGATAGAGAAGATAGTGGGCTTGATACATTTCCTAAAGATATAGAAAAAGAATTTTCAATCAATCGTTCTACGACATCAGAAATGTTGAAATTGATGTGTAAAAAGGGAATGATTGAACGAGAAGAAGTAGAATATGATGCAAGATTAAAGAAAATCGTTTTAACAGAATCTTCAAGAAATCATAATCGACAAATTGAAGATAAGATGAAAGAAATGCATCAAAAACTTATTAAAGATTTATCTGAAGAAGAAATAAATATGTTTATTAAAATATCCGATAAGTTAATTAATAATATCAAAGAAGATTTATAAATATTCATGAAGTTCGGTAAATGAATAGGAAAGGAAGTCAATTATGGTAAAAACTTTAATGAAACAAATCAAAGAATATAAAAAAGATTCATTACTTACAATGTTATTTGCGGCATTAGAAGTTATCTTAGAAATCATTATTCCTTTATTAATGGCAAGTCTTATTGATAAAGGGATTGAGGCAGGTAATATGTCTAATGTTACAAAATATGGAACATTCATGTTTGTTATTGCAATTGGAACATTATCACTTGGTTTTTTAGCTGGTAACCATGCAGCTAAAGCTTCAACGGGTTTTGCAGCCAATTTAAGAGATGCCATGTATACAAACATTCAAACATTCTCTTTTTCAAACATTGATAAATATAGTACTGCAGGACTTGTAACACGTTTAACGACAGATGTGACAAATGTGCAAATGGCTTATCAAATGATTATTCGTATGTGCATTCGTGCGCCAATGTCACTTATTTGTGCCCTTACCATGGCAATGATGATCAACTTTAGATTAAGTATGATTTTTGTTGTTGCCATTGTTTTCTTAGTAGCGGTCCTTACAACAATTATGTATCATGCCACAAAATATTTTAATGATGTTTTTCCTAAATATGATACTTTAAATGAAAGTGTTCAAGAAAACGTTGTTGGTATTCGAGTTGTTAAATCATTTGTTAGAGAAAAATATGAAAATGAAAAATTTAAAAAAGCAGCACAAAACATTTATAAACTTTTTGTCAAAGCGGAATCCGTTTTATCTTATAATAACCCAGCTATGTTAATAGCTGTTTATGGTTCAATTTTAATGCTTTCATGGTTAGGTGCTAAAGCAATTGTAGGTGGGACTCTTACTACAGGTGAACTTACAAGTTTATTTAGCTATGTTATGAATATTATGATGTCTCTTATGATGCTTTCTATGGCATTTGTTATGATTACGATGTCACTTGCTTCAGGAAGACGTATTGCAGAAGTTATTAATGAACAATCTGATTTAGTCTCTCCTCAAGAAGCTTTAACTGAAGTAAAAGATGGTTCAATTGATTTCAATCATGTTGTTTTTTCTTATAAACATGGTAGTGGAGAATCGGTCTTAAAAGATGTTGATCTTCATATTAAAAGTGGTGAAACAATTGGAATTATTGGTGGTACCGGAAGTGCTAAAAGCAGTTTGGTCAACCTTATTTCTCGTTTATATGATGTTGACGAAGGTAGCGTTGTTGTTGGTGGACAAGATGTTCGTAATTATGATCTTGAAGTTTTAAGAGATGAAGTTTCTGTTGTCTTACAAAAGAATGTTTTATTTAGTGGAACAATCTTACAAAACTTACGTTGGGGTAATGAAAATGCAACAGAAGAAGAATGTAAAGAAGCTTGTCGTTTAGCGTGTGCTGATGAGTTTATTGATCGTTTTGAAGATGGTTATAATACGTATATTGAACAAGGTGGTTCAAACGTTTCAGGTGGACAAAAACAACGTTTATGCATCGCAAGAGCGTTGCTAAAAAATCCTAAAATCTTAATTCTAGATGATTCAACAAGTGCTGTTGATACAGCTACAGATGCAAGTATTCAAGAATCATTCAATGAACGTATTCCCGATACAACAAAAATTATTATTTCACAACGTATATCATCTGTTCAAAATGCAAGCCGTATTATTGTTTTAAATGATGGTGTCGTGGATGGTTTTGACACACATGATAAATTATTAGAAACAAATGAAATTTATCGTACAATTTATGAAACACAAATGAAAGGGAAGGAGGAAGAATAATGAAAGAAGGAACAATGAAACGTTTACTTAAAATGTTATGGAGTAAATATAAAATCCATTTAATTGTTGTTTTTCTATGTATTGTAGGAAATGCTTTATTTAATGTTCAAGGAACAATGTTTATGCAAACATTAATTGATGATTATATTGTTCCCCTTTTAAAGAGTTCTTCACCTAACTTTAGTGGACTATTCCATGCTTTGATTCGTGTGGGCGCACTTTATGCTTGTGGTGTTGTTTGTGCCTTTACCTTTAACCGTATTATGGTTTATGTAACACAAGGGTTCTTAAGAGATTTAAGAATTGAAATGTTTGAACATATGGAATCTTTACCAATTCGTTATTTTGACAGAACTCCTCATGGAGATACAATGTCAGTCTATACAAATGATATTGATACATTAAGACAATTGATTTCACAATCTATTCCACAACTTATTTCAAGTTGTATGACTATTGTGACAACATTTGTATCAATGATCATTTTAAATATTCCTTTAACTGTGTTAAGTGTATGTATGCTTATGATTATGCTTGTTGTATCAAGAAAACTTGGATCGTTATCAGGTAAATTCTTCGTTCAACAACAAGGGGATTTAGGTAAAGTGAATGGTTATATTGAAGAAATGATTTCTGGTCAAAAAGTTGTTAAAGTCTTCAACCATGAAGATCAAGCAATTGCTGATTTTAGAAAATTAAATGATGAATTAAGAGAAAGTGCTTATCAAGCTCATAAATTTGCGAATATCTTAATGCCAGTTACGGTTCAATTAGGAAATGTTTCTTATATTATTTGTGCCATCGTAGGAGCAATTCTAGCTTTAAATGGACATTTCTCACTTACAATTGGGACACTTGTTGCTTTCTTAACATTGAATAAAAGCTTTAATCAACCAATTGGACAAATTTCTCAACAAATCAATGCTGTTGCCATGGCACAAGCAGGAGCTGGTCGTATCTTTGATTTATTAGATCAAGAAAGTGAAGATGATCAAGGTGTGGTTACTTTATGTCGTGTAGAAACTGTTGATGGAAAAATGGTTGAAACAGATAAAAGAACTGGACATTGGGCTTGGAAACATCCACGCAAGGATGGACAAGTTGAACTTGTAGAAATGAAAGGTGATATTCGTTTAGAAGGTGTTGATTTTGGTTATTTTGATGATCGTATGGTTTTACACAATGTAGATGTTTATGCTAATCCTGGTGAAAAGATTGCCTTTGTTGGGGCTACTGGTGCAGGTAAAACAACAATTACAAACTTAATTAATCGTTTCTATGATATTCAAAAAGGATCAATTACTTATGATGGTATTGATATTAAATTGATTAAAAAAGATGATTTAAGAAGATCATTAGGTGTGGTATTACAAGATACACATTTATTTACTGGAACAGTTATGGATAATATTCGCTATGGACGTCTTGATGCTACGGATGAAGAATGTATTGAAGCAGCAAAACTTGCCAATGCCGATCTCTTTGTTAAACATTTGCCAGATGGTTATCAAACAATGCTTACAGGAGATGGAGCTAATTTATCTCAAGGACAAAGACAATTATTAGCGATTGCCCGTGCTGCTGTTGCTAATCCACCAGCATTGATTTTAGATGAAGCAACTTCATCGATTGATTCTCGTACAGAAAAACTTGTACAAGATGGTATGGATAAATTAATGCATGGTAGAACAACTTTAGTTATTGCCCATCGTTTATCAACGATTAAAAATAGTGATTGTATTATGGTTTTAGAACAAGGTCATATTATTGAAAGAGGAAATCATCAATCATTGATTAAAGAAAAAGGTAAATATTATCAATTATATACAGGAGCTATTGAAATGGATTAATCCATCAATAGCTTTTTCTTTGGACTAAATGTCCATTGAAATAGTAAAAATTGAAAGATAAAATAAGTATAAGAAATGAGACATTTGTGAGACAAATTTGAGACAAACTTGAGACAAATATTAAGTACATACATGTTATAATCTACTTGTAATAAATCTAGATGACGTTACTTCAACTCAATAGAAAGTAGGTAATGTGTATGATACCCATCAATAAGGTAACCTCTGATAGTGCATGTCGGACATTCTTAAGTAATGATGTCAATTTTGCATCTTTTATTAATGCAGTTGTATTTGAAGGAGAACAACTCATTCGTCCTGAAAATCTTGTGCGTTATGAAAATGATACAGCTTTTATTATCAATGATTCAAAAAGAATAGAGGATAAAAAAAGAAGAAGAGATATTGTTGTTAAAAGTGATATTAATGGAATCTACTGTATACTAGGAGTAGAACATCAAAGTAGTGTTGATCAAGCAATGGTGGTTAGATGTGCCATCTATGAAATGTTGGAATATTTAAAACAGTTAGAAAATAAAGAGTATAAAAGATTAGTACCACAAATCATGGTTGTCTTTTATACAGGACCAAAGAAATGGAATGTACCTGTAAAACTCAGTGATTATTTTGAAATACCAGAAGAATTAAAGAAATACTTTAATGATTGGAAAATCATCTTAGTAGATGTTAAAGAAATGGATACAAGTAAGATCAAAGATGAACAAACACGCTATTTTATAGAAGCCATTCAAGCAATGTATAAGGGAGACTATATAAAATTACATCAAAAAAGAAAGATGAATACCAATAATTTGATTTATGCAGCGATAATTACAGGAAGTTTGGATATGATTAAAGATATTGTAGAAGGAGATGAGATGGATATGTGCGAAGGAATGGAAAGAATGGCAGAAGGATTTAGAAGTGAAGGACGTGAAGAAGGTATTCTTGTTGGAAGAGTTGAAGGTAAATTAGAAGAAAAACAAAATACTTTATTAATGCAATTAAGATGTAAGTTAGGAGATTTATCAAAAGAAACAGAAAATACGATAAGAAGTAGTACGATGGAAAAACTAAATAAGCTTACAGTATCTATTTTTGATATACAAAGTGAAAATGATGTTTTAAGAATTATTCATTAAATATTTTAAAGGAAACTTAGGTTTCTTTTTTGTTTGTATTGACAAGAAGTAATAAAAAGAATAAAATATAAATAGGAATTATTCCTATTAAGGAATAAAAGAGGAGAAATAATATGGCTAATAAATATGCTGGTACACAAACAGAAAAGAACTTAATGGAAGCTTTTTCAGGAGAATCACAAGCTAGAAATAAATATACTTATTTTGCTTCGAAAGCTAAAAAAGAAGGTTTTGAACAAATTTCAGCTTTATTCTTAAAAACTGCAGATAATGAAAAAGAACATGCTAAAATGTGGTTTAAAGAATTAAATGGTATTGGAAATACAGCAGAAAATTTAGCGGCTGCAGCTGAAGGTGAAAACTACGAATGGACTGATATGTATGAAGGTTTCGCAAAAACTGCAGAAGAAGAAGGTTTCCCAGAACTTGCTGCTAAATTCCGCAAAGTTGGAGAAATTGAAAAACATCATGAAGAACGTTATAGAGCATTATTACATAATGTAGAAATGCAAGAAGTTTTCGCTAAAAGTGAAGTTAAAGTTTGGGAATGTCGTAACTGTGGACATATTGTTGTTGGGGAAAAAGCACCTGATGTTTGTCCAGTATGTGATCATCCACAAGCATACTTTGAAGTTCATGCAGAAAATTATTAATGAGAAAGATGCTACGGCATCTTTTTTTTATATTCTTATATAAATGTTGATATTGTTATATTTTTTAGTGCTTTTTGTGGATATCTCCCTATAAATATGTTTTATCTTTAGGACATTTATGTTCAGACATTAATCAAAGTATTTTATCTGCTGTATTACCATTTTTAATTGCAACATATCATTATGATTATACAACAGCTGCCATGTTAGTTACGGTATCAAATGTTTTTGGAGCTTTCGTTCAACCATTTATTGGGATGTTATCGGATAAAAAGAATAGACTATTATATATGACATTAAGCGTATCACTTGCTTCAGGTGGAATGGCAGTTACGGGTTTTATTTCTAATTCCTTTGGATTATGTATTGTAGTCATTATTAGTGGAATTGGAGTAGCGATGTTCCATCCTCAAGCTGCCAAACTTTTCAATAGTGTTTCTAGTAAAAATGCGAAAGGAAAAGGAATAAGTATTTTCTCTTTTGGTGGTAAGGTTGGTTTTACATTAGGACCAGTTTATACAGCTTTTTTAATGAATTTATTTGGGATGAAAGGAACAATTCTTTTCTTGATTCCTGGCATTGTTTTTGGAATTGTTTGTTCTTTCTTTAATAAAGATTTTGAAAATTTGGATGTTTTAGAAGTTGAAAAGAAAGAAGAAGTAAAAAGTGAACAAAAGGATGATTGGAGTGGTTTTATTAAATTATGTGGTGTTGTTTTTAGTCGTTCTATTCTTTCTAATGGAATTTCCACATTCTTAGCGTTTTATTTTATTCAACAATTTTCTAAATCAAATTCATTCGCAAGTATGTTATTGAGTGTTTTTTATGGAATAGGATCGATTGCTATTCTTTTAGGTGGAGGAATTGCCGATTGTTTTGGACATCGTAAAATGGTACGTCTTAGTTTTTGTATCTTCTTACCTGCAATCTTTATTTTTACTAATACAAGTCATTTCGTGATTGCCTTAATAATGCTTATTTTCATGACATGTGGTGAAAGTCTTTCTTATAGTCCAATGGTTGTTTTAGGATAAAAGTATATACCTAATCATACTGGATTTGCCTCTGGTATTGCTTTAGGTTTAGCGGTAAGTATTGGCGCAGCATTATGTCCTGTTCTTGGATATGTTTCAGATGCTTATGGTTTAAATTATGCTTTTATTATTATGACAATTGTTTGTGCAATTGCTCTTGTTGTTCAATGTTATTACCAAATGTGGAGGAAAAATGAAGAAAAGTGGTGTAATCAAAACGTACATATACTTTATCAAATAGAAAAGAATCACCAAAAGATTTTAATGAATTTTTTAAATAAATAGATTAAAATAAAAGAAAAGGGGTGATTGGATGCAAGATTATAACTCTTATGATTTATTTGTGAAAAATCCACGTATTCATACCAATTTTCCTTTTCTTGCTCTTGATTGTAATAATAAAAAAACAATTCCACCGCGTATGCGTTT
>OJMK01002710.1_pt1 | contig 11630 bp, 4 predicted proteins | sample 1597201 | NCBI WGS metagenome assembly OJMK01 (sample SAMEA2452125, study PRJEB22498) | human gut metagenome | reverse complement strand
CCGTATGGAAATCCATGACCATCGCTATAATTCCCCTCGTTGACTAATAAGATAGAAGGTTTGCTCCATTTGTTGAACGGTTCTACACAAACGTGTTGTCCGCGGGGAGAGATGTCCATGTATTTTTTGCCGCTGAATAGCGTAAGCAGGTCTTCATGTAGCCAACCGCCCGTGTTAAAACGAGTGTCTACGATGATTGCCTCTTTATTCCGGTTCATCCCGAGCGCTTCGGAAAAGACTCTGCGGAAACTGGGGGTGTTCATGGCTTCGACATGCACATAACCGATGCGTCCGTTCGAGAGGCTGTCGACGATGGAACGGCGTTGTGCAATCCAACGGTTGTAACGTAAGGCATGGTCGGAGGCGATCGGTTTGACGAACACGTTCCATTCATTGCGGGTGGAAGGATCGTAAAGAGTTAGTAGGGTACGTTCCCCGACAGTTCGGTTTAACAGATGTTGCCAATCTTGTCCTTTTCGTATGGGTTTATTATTTATCCTTCGGATGATAACGCCCGGTTTTACCCCTTTTTGCGGGAGATCCAAAGGACCTTGGTGTAATATTTCGGTTATTTTCACGCCATCTTCTTGAAACTTCTCGTCAAAGAAAGCCCCCAGTTTTCCTGTGATATTGTTTTCTTGTCGGGTATATCGGGTTCCGGTGTGCGATACGTTTAGTTCTCCCAACATTTCGCTCAACATTTCACTGAAATCGTAATTATTATTGATATGAGGCAAGAAACGTTGGTAGGTGTCATGATAATATTGCCAATCCGTGTTGTTCATATTCGGGTCGTAGAGTTTATCTGCCATCTGTTTCCAGATGTGTTCGAATATGTAATGCCGTTCTTCTCCGGGGCGCCAGTTGAAGTCTGCATTATAAGTAACGGGTCTGTTTTGTCCGGAATTGAGATCCAGAACTTGGATGCGCCCTCGTGACAGAATGAATAGTTTATGACTTGCCTCGTGAGGAATAAGTTGCCCACCTCCGTTTTTGAGGCAGAGGCGAGTACTCTGTTCTTGTAGGTCTTGAACCCAAAGGTCATATCCTTCCTCCGATCGGGCCGAGTAGTACAGTTTTTTACCATCAGGAGTAAGATAGAAATCTCCTACTGATGATGCACTCCACGTCAGGCGAAGAAGGCGGTCGGATAGATGCTCCAGCTCGAAGGGTGCGTTTTTGTCTTTTAGGGTATCTTGTCCGTAAAATTCCCGTTCTTCCTTCGTTTTCTTCCAGTTATTCCATTCCGTGGAGTTTAGGAAAAGGATGTAAAGATCGCTATTTGTTCCCCAACTTCCGTGATTCCGGTACCCGTTATAATCCGAACGATAGATAATTGCGTTTCCTTTCATCACCCATTTGGGGGTATTGTCGTTGTATGCACTCCGGGTTAGATTGATCGGAGGTCGGGTTTCAGAGATGGGAAGTAAGGCCAAGTCGGAATTGTTCCACCCCCCGTTTTCAAAAAAACTGGCAAGAATGTGTTTGCTATCGGGGGACCAGCAATAATATTGGTCTCCGTCAACGTAAGAATAGTTGTACTTTCCGTCGAGTATGGTAATGGATTTGTTTGTTTGCAAGTTTAGTACTTTCAGTGTGGTACGGTTCTCGATGTAAGCGATGTATTTCCCATCCGGAGAATACTGGGGTTGGAAACAGGGAGCCTCTTTTGAATGGGTGAGTTGTTTCTCTTCCCAGCTCGTGGCATACGTGAATGCGTTGTCCTTGGGATTGGTTAGCGTGGAACAGAAAATATTCCAAATGCCATCTCTCTCGGCGGCATAGACAATGGAACGTCCGTCCGGGCTGAAATCTATTTGCCTCTCTTGGGAGGGCGTGTTCGTTATACAACGGGTGGTTGAATAATCAACAGAGGTAACAAATAGGTCTCCTCGTTGTATGAATGCAATCTCTTTCCCTTTGGGCGAAACTGCAATTTCTTGCGCTCCTGTCGTGAAATTTTTTAATATCTCCCGTGATTCTACTTGATCCGTCAGGATGGAGATATTTATTTTGCGAGCTTTTTCGCCTTCCCAGATGGTGTATATTTCTCCGTCAAAGGAGTAACAAAGCGTTCCATCTACAGCGATAGAGAGCGATCGGACAGGATTTTTTGCGTGGAAGGTGATCTGGATAGTTGTGTCCGGATGTTGTAACGACATTTTCCAAATGTTGAAATCACCGGATTGTTCTGAAAGATAATAAACATCTTGTTCGTCAGGAGAAAATACGGGTTCTCGGTTTTCTCCTTTAAAGGAAGATAGCTTGCGTGTCTTCCGTTCTTTCTTGTTGTAGATCCAGATGTCTCTGGCGATAGATGAGGTGTGATGTTTTCTCCATGCATCTTCGTAACCTTTATAATCATGATAGAGAAACAAATTGTCGGTTTGGTTGACTGAAACGTTGTTTACGGGAAGAGAGATAATACGTTCTATCCGGCCGCCTTTTGCCGGGACACGATATAGTTGTTGCATGTTCGGGAACGGAAATTGTCCGTATTCTTTGTCAAAGCCGTTGGATGCCGTGAAATAGACTGATTCCCCGTCCGGGCTAAAACAACAGGGAATTTCCGAGCCGGATTGAAAAGTAAGTTGGGAAGGGGTTCCCCCAAGTGCGGGCATGATATAAATGTCTTGACTTCCTTCCCGGTCAGATTGAAAAGCGATCTGTTTGCCGTCTGGGGACCATATCGGATGCGAGTCATATCCGGGGTGGGTGGTTAATTGTTTGGCCAGCCCTCCTGAGATGCTGACCGTGTAAATGTCACCTTTGTACGAAAATGCGATGGTCTGACCGTTTGGGGAAATGGCCGGGTAGCGTATCCATAAAGGATGTTGCGATGTTCCGAGAGTAGGGAGAATACAAGATAGCAAAGCTACTAGTAAAAGGAATAATGGTTTTATCATATCGGAAATGTTTTATTCTGAGAATATAATAATTGCATTTGTGTTGTGTTTAGACGTGGCGATGGATAGCTCTCCTGCCCGATAGTACCGGTTGTTGCCTTTGTAGGAACCGTCTGCGTATTTCAGGTTCATTCCCCAAGGATCGTTAACCTCCATCCATACCGTACCATCCACGATTTTGTAGCCTTTAACGACAAGAAAATGCCCGATAGTTCCGTTATAGAATTTATGGATATGGTATTCTGAGTTTCCATTCTTATCGAATGTCACGTATTGCATATCAAGACAAATAATGATAATATGCCCGTTCTTTAGCTCGTTCGTGATTTGCGTGACGAATTTATCTTCTATTGTCTCCAAGGTTATCATGGAGGTCGTGATGCCGTGGTGGTTCAAATAGGCTTGCACGTCTTGAGGGTACCAGGGAATGGAGCCGTCGATGGTACTTTTCGGGAATTCGTTTCTTGCTTCTTCAACCGAGTAGGGGAAAGAAGGATCGGTCCATAAAGCGGCCATAACCGCACATGTCGGTCCGCAGTTGTCGTTGGAATATGGTCCCGTGTCGTGTTGTTGGAGGTAATAGCCGTTCGAGGAATTACCGTTATTGGAATGCTCCTCCGCTATAAAATAGCCGAGTCCCCAGGGGATAGAATGGTCGTTGTTGGTAATCGTCACCTTCCATTGGGACTGATCGGTTTTGTTGCCGGCTGTTATGGTGTAGGTAACGGTAGATTTGAAGTCCTGTTTACTGTTTCCGCTGATTTGTTCTTGATTGTTAACCGTGGCCGTTGCTCCTTCGGAAAGGGTGAATCGGGGGCAGAGATTGGTACCGCTTTTGATTGAAACCGGGACCTGTAAATAGATCGTTTTGTTGTCGGTGTCGATAATCCCTTCTCCCGAATAACCGTTGACGGAGAAGGTGAGCATATCGGTTCCTGATAAATCTTGAGCCTCGTTATCATCTTTATCTTGACAGGCAGAAAAGAGAAATGCTGCTGTGATGAAACATAGGAAATATAAAGTATTCTTTTTCATGGGATGATTTGTTAGATCAAGTCGTTACGGATGTGTCAAGAATTCCCGGGAAGTGATTTTGTACTTCCCGGGAACCTGCAATTGATGCTTTGTTTATACCGTCATCTTTGATGCCGATAACCACAATTTCGAGTGAAAGTTTATTCTCTGGAATATCCCGGATTCTGTTGCATATCCGGATTCATTTGGAATTGTTCTTTGGGGATAGGCAATATACACTTTGTGTAATCCCAGTTGATTTCTTCCGGGATCCCGTCTAAATGCCAACCACCTTTACGGATAATTGTCTGATTGTTACGTAGAGCATCGAAATAACGATGTCCTTCTCCAACTAGTTCTTTCCTGCGTTCTTTCAGTACCCTGTCCAGTGTAAATTCAGCATCGCTGACAGATTTATCCGGGTTGGCACGTGAAACGATGTCGTTTAGATAGCTTAATGCCAGACTTCTGTATTCGCCTCCCGCTTTCAGTCCGGCTTCTGCTGCAATCAAATATACTTCAGAGAGCCGGAATACCATGTAATTGTTTTCAACGGAAGGAACGCCGTAAGAGGTGCCGGGATATTTCATTAGCCAGTAACGGATATTTTGTTCTATCTCTTGCCCGTTATAAACTTGATCGAGTAATTGGCAGCGTATGTCATCTGGGTCTTCGGCCATGAGATCCACGAAATCTTTCGTTGCAACGATATCCGCATATCCCCACCAGTGCATACTGTATGCGAGTCCATCACGGCCCGGGTTATCCGAGGCGGAAAAAGCGATTTCGAACAGTGATTCGCTACCGAATTTGTTGTTTAATGCGAATTGAGCGGCATAGTTGTTCCGGGGGGCCAAATAGTATTGTCGATTTTTTTCTAGTTCCGTGATCAAGTCTTGCGCCGTTTCGAAGGCCTCCTTGTTTTGTTCGCGATATAAATATACCCGGGCTAACAGGGCTTGTGCCGCGTAGGCATTGATCTGTCCATTGTTTTTCTCGGAAGAAAGCAAGGGAATCGCTTGCTTCAATTGTTTGATAATAAAATCATAACATTCGGCGACAGTATTACGGATGGGTTGTTCCGTTAAGGAAATTGCGTGATCCAGAATAGGAACACCCCAAGAAGCTCCTTGATCTTTTGCATACGGGTAGCCGTGGGTGCGTAATAGGTCGAAATGTGCTAGGGCGCGAATCGCTATAGCCTGCCCTTTGTAATCGTTCAATTGGTCCGGGTCGCTTTGGGCATCGGTAATTTTGTTATTATCGATAGCTTGGATGATATTGCTGGCATTACGAATCGTGTACCACGGACGTCCCCAGAGCCCTCCGTTCCCTGTCGATTGGGTTGATTGGTCGAAAGTATACATGGTGTAGGGCGTTCTTCCTGAAATGTACAGGCATTGCATATCGTCTCCCTTTACTTCTCCGTAAAAATAGAGCGAGGCTGCATAATAGTATTGAGAAGCCATGAGTGCGTAGAGACCGTTAACAGCCGTTTGAGTTTCAGCAATTGTCGTGATTGCATTTTCAGTGACGACGGCATCGTCTGGAAATTTTGTTAAGAAATCATCCCCGCAGGATATAAAAAGGAGGGTGATCCAAGATATAATGAATAGTCGTTTCATAATTTTCACGTTTAAAGTTTAGTTTTATAATCCGATCTCTATACCGAAAGCATACGTCTTTAACGGGGGAACATTGAACTCTACTGTTCCGGTTAATTCAGGATCGTATTGGTCATAAGAAGCCCACGTCAACAAGTTGGTCCCGGAGAAATAAACACGTGCCATCGAAAGACCAAGAACATCGGTCCAACGTTTGGGTGCGGAGATTCCTAGGGTGAAATTTTTCAATCTCAGGTGATCCGTGCTGTGTATACCTCTGGAAGAATGCCACCAGCCACCGTACTCTTGTCCTGCCACGTATCGGGGTATGTCGGTCTTGTCTCCCGGTTTCTGCCAGCGTCTCCGTAACTCGACGCTTTTATTTGTGTTTGCCGCGTGTCCGTCATCCTGTAATGCCCACATGGCAGCGTCGTATGAATGTCCGCCGAGCGAGAACGAGAAGTTGAAAGACAGGTCTGCGAAATAATACCGGAATGTATTTGTGAAACCTCCTGTTAGTTTCGGGTAGATATCTACCAGCGGGATGGATGCTGCGTCGTTCGGGTCATACACTTTTTCTCGTGAACGTACTCCGTCCTTCCCCTCTTGATTGGAATAATACATCGGTTTCCCGTTGTCCGGATCGACCCCGGCATATTCTCTCAAGCAAATTGTGCCATAGGAATAACCTTCTTTGCGGATGTAATAGTTGGCAGCGTAAAATTCGGATAAGTCTGCCAGTTTGATGATTTTATTTTTATTGGATGCCATGTTCAAGGCTGAGGACCACGAGAAGTTTGCCTTTTGAATATTGACGGATTTTATATCCAGCTCGAAACCTTTGTTTTCCATTTCTCCGACATTATCGAGGATCGTACCGAAGCCCGTGATTGAGTTTACTTGGCGATCTAGTAATAAATCTTTTGTCGTTCTCTTGTAGTAGTCGAATGAAATGTTCACTCGATCGAATAAACTCAAATCGATACCGAAATTCAGGGAATAGTTCTTTTCCCAGCTCAGGTTGTCATTGGCGATGACCGATTCTACCATGGCCGGTTTCTCGTTATATGACCAGCTCGTGGAGTAAGAACCGTAGAATCCGTACAGGGAAACGGGAATATTTCCGTTAACACCGTAAGATAATCTGATCTTGGCATCCGTTAACCACGAGGAGAGGCTCATCATGAAGTTTTCCTGCGAGATACGCCACGAGCCGGAGAGAGCCCAGAAATTGTCCCAACGATTATCTTTTTGTAAACGAGAGGAACCATCCCTACGGAAGCTGAAACTCAAATAGTATCTTTGATTGTAGTCATAGTTTACGCTTGCAACGTAGGACAGCATGGCATCTCCCTTCTTGGTTTGGCCCACGGATACCGGTGTCGAGGCGTTCGATAGGGTATTGTTTTTCGTGTTCGCATAATTTTTAGCCTCTCCGAAAAGGTCATCGTGATCCCAGTGTTGTACCTCGTAGGCGATGGTCGCATCGACGTTGTGTAAACCGAACGAGTTGGAGTATGCTAACCGGGTATTTGAGTTGTACCGGATATTTTCAACCATCCACATATCTCCTTGTCCATTCATGGCAAGTCCGTCGGAACTGAGCGGGGAGAAGTAACGGAAATCTTTCGTGTAGGTGTAATCCACGTTGAATGATGTGGACAATTTGAGGCCCTTGATAATTGTGTACCCGGCTTCGAGTGATGCGAATGTTCGGGCAACCTGCGTGTAGTAATCGTTGATTGTGTTCTCGTAAAGAGGGTTTAGATTGCCGTTTAACGGGATATTCGTGTTATACGTCCCGTCCTCGTTGTAGATCGGGACAGAAGGCGTCAAGCTGTACTTGGACGTGTACATGGCACTGGAATACCACTGTCCCTCGGGCGTCGCTTTGGATTTGGTGACGGATAATAGGGCGTTCATGGCCAGATCGAAACGTTTATACGTGTTGGAAAAATTGAAATGTCCTCCCAGGCGTTCGAATCCCGAATTAATGGACACACCTTCCTGTTTGGTATAACTGATACTTCCGGCGAATTGAGTATTCGAGTTGCCACCCATTGCGGAGAAATCATAGCTCTGCTGGTGGCCCTTGCGGAATAGCTCGTCAAACCAGTCGGAATAACCGTTTGCCGGTTTTGACGCGTAAATGTCAGCTTGTTGGTCCGCGTATTCTGCCGCGGCTTCCGGGGTAGCCCCTTCATCTAGCTGAGCATTGAGATAACCTTCCCGGATTAATTCCCGGCGTTCGTCTCCTCCCATGGTTTCCCGAAAAGTGTAAGCGAGATCAGAAATACCGTAGCTGGCTTTCAGGCTGTATGTTGTCTTCCCCTGTGATCCTTTTCTCGTGGTAATCAGAACGACCCCGTTGGCTCCCCTTGCCCCGTAAAGCGAGGCGGAAGCGGCATCTTTCAGAACCGTGATCGATTCGACATCCTTCGGGTTTATCAAACTCAGCGCGTTAGAATTCGAATTAGGTACACCGTCGATTACGATCAGTGCATTCGCATTGTTCTGGCTCGCCGTACCAATACCGCGGACACGGATACCCATGTCGACACCGGGCTGTCCGTCGATCGAAGCCACCTGCAAGCCGGGGATCGAACCCTCGAGCGCACGCGACAGCGTCGAGTTGGATTGTGAGCTGATCAGTTTCGAGTCGATCGAGCTGACGGCACCGGTCAGGTCTTTTTTCTTGGCGGTACCGAAAGCCTGTACAACGACTTCGTCCAATGCCGTGGCATCGTCCTCGAGGGTGACGTTGATGGTGGAGCTGGCTCCCGCGGTAGCCGTCACGGATTTCGTACCCAGGAAAGAGAATTTGATTTTGCTCCCTTGGTTGGCTTTGATGGTGTAGTCACCGTCTAGGCCCGTCGAAGTGCCTACCGTGGTACCCACCACTTCCACGCTGGCGCCGATGATCGGTTGCCCGTCACTGCCCTTCACCACGCCGGAGTAAGTCCGCTCCTGCGCCTGAACCAGCGTCATGCTTAATGCTGTGATACACAGCACTAAAAACAATCGTAGAGTTCCTTTCATAATTAATTGTTTAAGGTTAATAACAAATACGCCGATAACTGAATGATATATAGCTTTTAGTGGCTAGTATCATCGAATTAATCGTTCGTTTGAAGCACGCCTTTTTGGCATGCCTAAACAGCGCATTTAAAGACCTAAAAACAACATTATGAAGTGTCTTAAAAAGTCCCGATAATAATTTATTTAGGTGTATTGAAAAGCCGGAGGGTAGTGGCGATTACGGCCACTACCCTCCGGCTGATTTGGTGGGATATGCAGATTCGTTAAATCGGGCGGAGTGATCAAACAAAAACCAGGGCGGAACTTGCGGTTCCGCCCTGGCCAGCTGTGAAACTGATTAATCTAACCTATTAATTATTTGAGAAGTAAAAAAGGTTAGGCAAAACTGTTGTAAAAGGTGTTACTGTTTTAAGTCCTGTAGCAGGATCGTGCAGGAGACGTTAACAACAACTGTTGGCTCTCCCACGCCCTCCTTGCACGATCCCAGCCACAGTCCTTTGATTAATCCAGTACAAGATTAGGATTGGTATTGATCTCCTGCATCGGAATGCTCATGGTCATTTGCGATACGGAGAACTGCATGGCAGGATTCCAGTGGTTCGCCGAACCCTGGCGGTTCACCGGAATGTTCCAACGGTGGTTGTTGAACCACTCGAGGCCACTCTCACCCCACATCTCGATACGGGTCTGCAACTGAACCTTCTGCAATTCCGTCGTCACGTCCGACGGATAAGGATAGGTGGCAGCCGTATACCTTCCGTTCGTACGCTCCTGAATCAGCGGATCCAAAGCGGCATTCGCACTGCCACCCTGTTGTGCCAAAGCTTCGGCTTTCATCAGGATCACCTCCGATACGCGGAACATGCAGTAGTCGATGTTCAAGGAGGTGCTTGACGCGGTTTCGACCGTCTGGCCGATACCGACGTTGGCCGCGAATTTCACGTTCATATACGGTCCCATCTGATACGTCGTACCGTCGTTGATCTTATTCAGGGGAGTGGTATACGATCCCCAAACATCCTTGTGGAAATTATCCTTACGGTAGTCTCCTTCGGCAATCTTGTCATACAACCGGGTGTCGATGCTGGCGATATTCGGAGTTGCCAGGTTGTTCGTCCAGTAGCTTGCCGAGCCGTAAGCTTTGTTGTTGTAAGGATAACCCAGAATTACTTCGGGGTTCTGCTGCAGGCAGGTAAATCCTTTGTGCTCGGCAAAGTAAGCAACGTAATCGGCGCCAGATGGAGCTTCGTTGACACCCACGTACTGCGACTCATTCATCAGCGTCGGGTAAGCGGCCAGAATCTCGTCGCAGGCACTGATCACGGTTGCCCAATCACCGGCGCACAGGGCCGCACGTGCCAGTACGAAATTGGCAACGCCCAGGTCGATATCGGTCGGATCGTCTTTGGTGTAACCCACCTGCGCGTCCTTAAGCAGCTTAACGCCGTCTTTCGCCCAGGTCAGGATCGAATCGTAAGTTTCCTTGGCCGAAGAACGCGCCACCGGAGGATTGTTGATGCTGTACTTGGTATAGATGGACAACCCGAGTTTCGAACTGCCACCGTTGGTGTACGAGTCAACATAACACTCCATCAGGTAGTTGTAAGCGTATGCCCGCATCACCTGGCCCCAGCCTTTGTACTTGCGGAGCGTAAGCGAAGCATTTTCATTCAGCAGCTCGTCGGTCAGGTAATTCATAACCTTGTTCGTGCTGGTAATGAGGCTGTAGCCGCGAGTCCAGTAAGCTGAAGAGACCTCCTCGGAAGCTCCGTTCAGGTTGATACCCGCATAGAGGTTACCGTGGTCACCGCTCGGAGCCGTATAATCGGAAGCGCTCGTTACCAAGTCGTTACCGGTTATATTGCGGCAAAGGAGCTGTGCCTGGTAGTTGTAGAAATATTGGTTGTTGAACGTGGTGTAACCGCCTCCCTTGAAGAGGGTCGGAATATTATCGGCCATACCTCCCAATATCGTCACCACAGTCGCTTCGTCCGCTGTTTTCAGCAGTCCCTGTACCTGTTCATCGGTAATGGCGTTGGGGGGAGCGATATTCAGTTTTTCGTAACACGAGGTCGTGGCAAGGCCTACCAACGAAAGTGCTATCAGATATTTTTTCATAATTCTCTCGTTTTTATCACTCTATTTTAGAAAGTTATGTTAACACCCAGCGAGCAGGTGCGCATCTGAGGATAACCCATAGCGCCAACCTCCATACCACCGACCAAAGACTGACGAGGATCGATACCTGACTTACTGGTAATCAGCCACATATTATCCAACGAAGCGTATACGCGGATACCGCCGATACCGATTTTGTCCATCCATTTCTGCGGGAAGTTATAGCCCACGGTAATGTTTTTCACACTCAGGTAAGAAGCATCGAACAGCGACATGTCGGTGTAAGCCCAACTGCCGATCGATGCGCCGTAAGTATAGCTGTCACCGTTCGGATTGGCATACATCATCATCGGGTATTTCGCACTGGTATTGGTCGCGGTCCAGGTATTGTTTCTCAAATCTTCCGAAACCAAATAGCCGGGGGTCGTATCATCGTAGTAATACAGCGCATAGCTATTGCTGAAGAATTTACCGCCGATCTGGAATGCGAAAGTAGCCGCGAAGTCGAGGTCTTTCCAACGGAAAGAGGTATTGAAACCGCCGATAAGTTTCGGAGTAGCGTCGCCGATCTCCTGCCGGGTGGCCAGCGAGTGGTTCGTGGTGTATACCATATTGCCCTCTTTCAGTTCCCCCACATAGTGCGATGCGCGCAGTGCCTCGATATTCTCCGAAGTTACCGTCGAAGAGATCAGCGGCAGACCGGTAGCCTGGTCAACGCCGCCGTACAGATACTGGTAGACGTTGTAATAGGGTTTACCCACGCCGCGCAGGTAGAACGCACCGTTGCTGATCGTACCGGTACCGGCTGCAGTCCAGCCGTCGGGATTGGCTTCCCACATACCGTTCAGTTTGTCCGAACCGGTGCCTTCGGGCACTTTCGTCAGGATCGTCTTATAGTGCGCCCCGTTTACACCGAACGACCAAAGGATGTCCGGTGTTTTGATGATAT